>ERZ808048.154-NODE-154-length-14046-cov-4.822894_pt1 | contig 14046 bp, 14 predicted proteins | sample MGYA00380197_ERZ808048 | MGnify/ENA primary metagenome ERZ808048 (study PRJEB31490, sample SAMN06133377) | cow dung metagenome | isolation source: M1 | host: cow | place: China: Chengdu | collected 2015-05 ... | reverse complement strand
CGCGGAGCGGAATTAAGAGAGATGCTTCTTCACCTGCGGCAAAGAGCATACCATTACTCTCCTCACCGCGGAACTTGGCCGGCTTTAAGTTCACAATAACGATAATCTTCTTACCAACCATCTCCTCCGGAGTATACTCAAGAGCAATGCTTGATACAATCTGGCGGACTTCGCATCCGATATCGACCTGTAAGCGCAGAAGCTTCTCGGTCTTTGGTACTTTCTCAGCCTTGATGACCTCACCAACACGGAGGTCGAGCTTTGCTACATCATCAATGGTTACAATTTCTTCTGAGATTGGTTCGATAACTGTTTCAGTCATAAGTTTACCTTCTGCTTTTGCTTTTGCCTCTTCACAGCGCTTTGCAAGCGTTGCCTCAAGGTCTTCTCTCTGCTTGTCCTCAATTCTCGGGAACAGCGGCTTTACATCTCCAAGCTCAGTGTTCTCGAATGGAACAAGAGCATCACTGATTGGATGGTTCTCGATTAAATCAGTGTATCCGAGCATCTCCCAAAGCTTCTGGGAAGACTCAGGCATTACAGGCTGCATAACAAGTGCGCATGCCTTAACAATCTGGAGACAGTTCTTTAAGACCTGCTCTGCTGCCGGGACATCTTCTTTTAACAGCTTCCACGGTGCGGCATTCGAGATGTAACTGTTTCCGTATCCTGCGAGGAGAAGAATGTTGTCGACTGCTGCCTTGAACTCGTATGCTCTGACATTCTCTTCGATTAATGCAAGAGACTTCTTAATCTCCTCAAAGATTTCCGGCTGAACTTCAACGGTCGGGACATGTCCTAACTTGTTCTTGACAAGGGTCATGCTGCGGTTTGCGAAGTTTCCAAACGTGTTTACAAGCTCATTGTTGATTCTTGCCTGGAACTCCTTCCAGCTGAAGTCAAGTTCCCGGGTGTGGCTTGTGTAATCTAAGAGATAGTATCTGAGATAGTCTGCCGGAAGTCCCTTGTCGAGGTAGTCTTCCTTGGTCCAGACAACATATCCGCGGGACTTCGAGAACTTCTCGCCCTCGATAGTGACCATTCCTGAAGCAACGACTGCTGTCGGCGGCTGGTATCCTGCTCCGTGGAGCATTGCCGGCCAGAACACACAGTGGTGATAGATAATGTCAGAACCGATGAAGTGTACACGGTCACCTTCGCACCAGTACTTCTTCCAGGAATCATTGTGCTCGTTTGCCCACTCTTCAGTGAAAGAGATATATCCAATCGGAGCATCAACCCAGACATAGCAGACTAAATCGTCAGTACCCGGGAAGCGTACTCCCCAGTCCATCATACGGGTGATACACCAGTCCTTTAACTCATTCTCAACCCATCCGATTGCATAGTTTCTGGCGTTAATAGTTCCCTGTAAAGACGGCAGATACTCTAAGAGATAATCACGGAATGCGCTAAGCTTGAAGTAATAGTGTCTCTGCTCACGAAGTTCTGCTTTAGTTCCGCAGGTTGCACACTGCGGGTCTAAAATCTCTCCCGGCTCTAAGTGTCTTCCGCATCCCTGATCACACTCATCTCCTCTTGCGTGTTTACCGCAGTAAGGACAGGTTCCTTCCACATAGCGGTCCGGAAGGAATCTTCCGCATTTCGGACAGTAACTCTGCTGAATGACCTGCTCGTAGACGTATCCTTTCTCGATTAATTTGTTGAGGATAGCTGTGGTTCTCTGATGATTAGTCTTATCATCAGTCATGCCGAAGCGGTCAAAGCGAACACCCATTGCCTTGAAAACTTCATCAAAGTGCTCATGGTAACGCTCGGAGATGGCACGCGGGGAGACCTTTTCAGCCTCTGCGGATACAACAATCGGAGTGCCGTGATTGTCGGAACCGCAGACAAATACAATGTCCTCTCCCAGCCGGCGGAGATATCTGACATAGAAATCTCCCGGGATATATGTGCGGAGGTGTCCTAAATGGCATAAGCCGTTTGTGTAGGGCAGACCGCATGTTACAACGGTGGGTTTATTCATGTGATGTATGTATTTGGTGCGAGACAGTATGAATTGATTGCTTGGACATGGGGTTTTATCTGATGTAAAGGTGAAGGTATAATCATGCGAGAGATTGTATTCCCACTTATGTCCTTAGGTTCTCCGGCAGAGGAAAAACCCAAAGCTGCAGATGTTGCCAAATGGATTTCGAAAATTAAGGGAAACACAGCAGATATCATCACATACAATCTCTCAAACTCTCTTACCGTACAAAAACCGTACGCAGAAGAACCATCGGCCGGCGGTGAGTTCTACACTCCGCGCATAAAAGACGTCCTCGGATTCGATGAAAAAGTAACACAGGACTTCCTGCTCGATGCAGAACCAATCCATAACGACCTGCGCGCGGTAAAAATCAAAAACTGCGGCTTTGCCGTTCCGGCATTTTCCAGTCTGAATCTGGTTGATGCATACTACAAAGATTTAGAAGAGTTCTTCGCAGCAGGAGCTGAGGCGTACAAGTTCATCTCAAGAGAACTGCGTGACAACGGAGCAGTCCGAATAATTCTCCATGCAGAATGCCCTGACGATTTAGAGCTTGAAACCCTTCGCGGCAGAAAATATCTTTGGAACGTCTCCGATACAGAACTTGAACGGGTTCTTGAGTTCTCAAGAGATATCGTAATAGGTTTTGAAGCGGCAGACCGCTTAGAAGAACTTCTTGACTGTTATCAGATTCGAAACATCTACATCCGCGATGCTGAATCAGAAGCCCTAAAAACTGCTCTAAAGTACTTCGATAAGGAATACATCTTCACATCAGGATACGGGGACGGAGAAGAGTACTGGAAAAATCTTGCAGAACTGAAAATCAAAACAGAAGAGTAAAAAGAATATTTTTGAATCTTAGAAGATAAGATTCAGTACGTAAATAACTACGCCGATAACCGCTGCGGTGATTAAAACTGCAGCCGGCTTAATGTGGATTGCCTTCTTATCGTCTGCATCATAGTAGGTAACAAGACCTGCAGAGGAAGAAAGTCCGCGTCCCGAGTTTTTCTGAGCCATATCATATTATATTGAACCTCTACCCATATAAAAGAAGAGGGAAAGATACGTAAATGAATAGTATACAAATTACAGGAACTGCATTTTTGGGTGCTGATTTCAGGCCTGAAAATGTGGAACTGACAATAAATAATGGAATAATTACTGATATTTCTCCCGCGCGTGAGATTTCCGGAAAACTCATTCTTCCTGCATTTTTTAACGCACACACGCACATTGGAGACACCGTTGCGCTAGATACTCCAATCGACCGCCCGTTAAAGGAACTGGTAGCACCTCCAAACGGTCTAAAGCACGTAATCCTTCGTGAAACTCCAAATGACAAATTAATATCAGCCATGCGTCACTCGATGGAGTTCATGATAAGGGGCGGTACAACAGGTTTTGCAGACTTCCGCGAAGGTGGTATTTTCGGTGTTTCTGCAATCTCTTCTGCACGAGTGCCCGGAATCACACCTGTAATCCTTGGACGTGACGGGGGTGAATTAATGCCTGAATCCGCTGGTCTTGGACTATCCAACGCGCACCGTCTTGAATCTGAAATTGAAGCAGCAGCGGCTGCGAAGAAGGCATGGAAACTCGTTGCTGTTCATGCAGGTGAGGGTGGAATAAAAGACATCGAGCCTGCATTCGAACTAGAACCTGATGTAATAATCCACGCAACAAACTTCTGCACAAAAGACATCCGCCGCGCGGCAGATGAAGACATCGCAATTGTATTGTGTCCTCGTTCAAACTGGCTGTTGGGTGTTACTGACTCCTCGAAGAAGCCTCCTGTACGTGAGATATTGGATGCAGGATGCCGCGTATATCTTGGAACAGACAATGTCATGTTCGTGTCTCCTGACATGGCATCTGAATGCGCGTTTTTAATGACTGTCTACAAAACAACGCCTGAAGAGACGCTCTCGATGGCTGTTGGAGGATTTTCTCTTGCCGGCATGTCTTCAGTAATTGAAGAAGGAAAACCTGCAAACCTTTGTGTCATGGAAGACGAAGGACTTCTTTCTCTTAGCAGAAAACCTCTCTCAACAGCTCTAACCAGACTTGGGCGCGGAGCTGTATGTCAGGTAATATCTAATGGCGAAGTTATTTATTCAGTAAAATAAGAGTTAGTATTATGTTCACCAAAATTTTAACCGCAGTTGACGGTTCCGAGATTAGCGAGCGTGCTGTTGAAAAAGCAGCAGATCTTGCAAAACAGAACGGTGCAGAACTCCACTTAATTTATGTAATCGAGACTGGATTCATTTCCCCTGGTCCGGGAGACACTGTACGCGATCTTGTACACAAGCGCTTTGAAGATGAAGGAAAAGAGATTTTAGACAAACTGACCTCAAAGGTAAAAGAAGCCGGAATATCTGTAGAAAGTCACCTTGAGGTAGGACACGCCGGAAATACTATTATCAAAAAAGCAGAAGATCTCGCATGTGATTTAATCATTGTGGGTTCTCTTGGAAAATCCAAACTTGACCGTCTTCTGCTTGGAAGTGTGTCATCACATGTTGTCAACTATGCGAAGACAAATATTCTGGTAATCAGAAATTAACCTCCTTTTTTAAACTCATATAGTATCGAATGAGACGATTTATTTACTGATTAACTGCATACCAATACATACAATTTCGAAAAGAAATTGTGGTGAATATTATGACGGATATGCTTGCAAAAGATTTCATGACAAAAGACGTCGTAACGGTGGAGATTCCATCCAGCCGCGACGATGTTCTTCGTATCTTAAAGAGAACCGGTATCAGCGGTGTTCCTGTAGTTAAAGGTGAAGAGAAGAAGCTTCTTGGAATCGTTACCAGAAAGGACATCTTAAGAAAACCGGAAGAGACTCAGATTGCTCTTCTCATGACCTCTGACCCGCTCACTATCGAGCCTGACACAGACATTGCAGAAGCAGCACGCATCATGACTGAGATGCGCATCAGAAGACTTCCGGTCATTGACAACGGAAACCTTGTAGGTATCTTAAGCGCATCTGACATCATCAGTGCTGTTGCAAAGTTAAACGATTCCCGCGAAATCCGTGAGAACTTTGTAAGTCACAAAACCTTTGCAATCTGGGAAGAAACTCCGCTTCCGGTTGTTGGACGTATTATGGAGCTTGCACACGTTGATGCAATGCCGATTTTAAACTCCGACAATGTCTTAACAGGTATCATCTCCGAGCGTGACTTAATCCGCTGTTCCAAGATTGAAGATGATGTCCAGACCAGTGACTTCTCCACCGGAACCGATGATGACGAGTGGACCTGGGAGAGTATTCGCGACAACCACAGAATCACCTACGGCATCTCCAAGGTAGAGCTTCCAAACAGACCAGTAAAGGATGTTATGATTACCAAGGTTATCTCAGTCCCGAACAACGCTGAAATCAGCGACTGTGCATTAAAGATGAAGCGCGGCAGAGTTGACCAGATGCCGGTCATTGACAATGACGGAAGACTTTCCGGCATGCTCTTCGACCGCGATGTAATCCGCGCACTCTTTGAATAAAAATATCTCAGGCAGGCGTTTTCCGCTGAAACAGGTATCCTAAGAGAGGATATTCTGTCTATTTTACTTTTTCCTCAATCAGAAGGTATATTAGGCATATTGACCTATTTTCTATTATGTCTAAACCAATTCTCTATGATTTCTTTGCAACCTGGTGCGGTCCATGCAGAATCCAGAGCCCGATCGTACACAGCTTAAAAGAGCGCCTTGCAGATAAGGTTGATGTTGAACTTGTTGATGTTGATGAGCACCCGGACCTCGCAAACAAATACAGTATCAGCGTTGTTCCGACTTTAATCATCGAAAAGGATGGAAAAATCATTCACCGCCGTGAGGGTGTGACTGACGAAGTTACTCTTACTGCTCTCTTAGAACCGCTTTACTAATACAACATCCTTTTTTTCTGACAGCGCATATATTTCTATATGAGTCCTGTTAAAGTTTCCATCATCGGATTTACTTACCGTCCATGCGGTCCATTCCCGTGTGATAAGGACAGAGCATGCGGTCTTGAGGAGTGCTTTGAAAAGGAAAAGCTCTCCTTCGCATATCCGGCACTCGAAAAAGCACTTGCAGAGAAGTACGGCGGAAAGGTCGAGCTCGAACTTGTTGCTTTAGATAAGGAAATCCCTGAGTATGTAAAAGAGCTTGTTGCAAAAGAGCACCCGCCTCTCCCAATCGTTTTAGTAAACGGTGAGCTTGTCCCGGTTGGGGCTGTCTCTGTTCCAAAGATTTCTGAATATGTAGATATAGCGCTGATGAAGCACTAATCTTTTTTTTTTTAAAAAAAGAAGTTATGCGGTAACGCGTTTTACAACGTTTGCCACATGTTTTCCAAAGAGTTCTGCCTGAGCGAAGTCAGCTTCGGTTAATTTTCCGTCTGCTGCAAGTCCGTAATGTCCTCCGTTGTGCTCTGCATCTTCGGTTTCAGGGTTAATCGGGTCTCCGACAACAATCATTCCGTGGATAAGCATTGCCTGAACGATTGAGAGAATTGCTGTTTCTTTTCCGCCGGTTCTGTCTCCTGCGGTTGTGAATGCGGCACCTACTTTTCCAACGAGTTTTCCTCTAACGAATGTTGTGTCATCGATGAGTTCTTTTAGTTCTGCTGCAACTCCTCCGAAATAAACAGGAGAACCTAATATGATACCGTCATAGCGTACTAAATCGGATGCACTGATTCTGTTGAATGAAAGAACCTCGACGTTTACTCCTTCAACAGTTTTTGCCCCGCGGCCGATGGCTTCAGCGAGGGCCTTTGTTTTTCCAGTCCTGCTGTAACAGGTAATTAATATTGAGGGCATGTTCTTTTGAGGTTTGTACTCAGAGTACTTAAAAGAACGGGTTGGGGTACAAAAAAGGATTGTTGTGTTATCCGCGTTTTTCTAAGATGCGGTAGTCTGTTTTGTTCATCTTTGTCTGCGGCATTTCATCTAAGACGGCAACAGAAATCGGGCAGCTCCAGTGGTTTAAGTTTGCTCTGGCGTAAGCCATAATTTCTTCTTTAACTGCCTCCTCGTCTGCTTTTTTATCCTTGAGTGTCACATAGAGTTTGATTCTTCTGTCATTCTTGAAAGGTACTGCAACAGCGCAGACCTCTGCAATCGGTTCACATTTCTCCATTGTGTTTTCGATTAAGGTCGGATAGACATTGATTCCGTTAATCTTTACCATGCGCTTGTATCTGGAACGGAAAACGATTGTGTTGTCCTCTGTGAGTGTTACAACGTCTCCTGTGTGCAGCCACACAAGGCCGTCGTCGTGTTTTCTGAAGACTTCTGCTGTCGCCTGTTCGTTTTCGAAGTATCCGGACATAAGAGACGGGCCTCTAAGACAAAGTTCTCCTTCTTCGGTGTTTGGAAGAACTTCGGTTGTTCCAGGCTCAACCAGACAGATGTCGATTCCGTCAAATGGTTTTCCAACACTTCCGTCGATAAATGAATGATACTCTTTGCGTGTGACAGCAAAAGCACCGCATGCCTCGGTTAATCCAAATCCCGGCTGGAACTTCCATCTGCCTGTCTCATCACCAAGGAGCTCGTTATATCTGTTTAAGAGATCTTCTCCTACTTTGTCTCCTCCGCAGACTGCATGTTTCACAAACGAGCAGTCGTGTCCTTTTAAGAATGGATACATGCGCTCATACATGACAGGAACTCCTGCGAGGTATGCGGTCTTTTCGCGCCGGATGATTTTTGCGCAGTCCTTTGGATTGAAGCGCGGAACAAGGATGACACGAAGACCTGCCGAGAGCGGGACATTGATTACAACAGCAAGACCGAATGCATGGAAGACAGGAAGAATGGCTAAGATTGCATCTCCTATGTGTGAGTCTCCTGTTGTGTAGTATCTGACAAGCCAGGATGATGTGTAGTTAATCGCCTGGTTGGAAAGCATAACACCTTTGGACTGCCCTGTGGTTCCTCCGGTATACATAATGGCTGCAATATCTTCAGGCTTTACTGTATCTTCCGGAAGGGTAATGCCTGCTCCGCCTGCTAAGAGGTCTGTCCACTCGACTACATTGTCGAGCTTTGGTTCATTCTTTACCTTCTGGTGATAGACGGTTTTTAGAACAAATCCTTTTGGTGATTTTGGGAAGTACTGCGGAGTTCTGCATCTGATAACTGCTGCATCCAAGTCTCTGCAGTGTCCTTCGTTCATCTCGAATGTTAAGATGAATCTGCTTTTTGTGAGGTTTACTGCGTACTCAATCTCATCTTTGGTGGAGAGCGGATGAACCAGATTGCAGACAGCACCAATTCTGTTTACTGCATAAACAGCAATTACGCACTGCGGAATGTTTGGAAGGCAGATTGTAACAAAGTCTCCTTTTTTAACTCCGAGTTTTACAAATCCTGCTGCACAGGTTTTTACAAGTTCTAAGAGCTTTTCGTATGATATTGATGTGTTGAAGTACTGAAGGGCTTCTGCTTTTCCTGATGCATGCTCTAATCCAAACTCGAGCATGGAGTAGAGGGATCGTTTTGCATCTGTTGTGTATGGGACTTCTTTTATTGTGTCGTTTCTAAAAACCTTGCAGAACATAAACAGTATTTAGAAATGTGTTCAACATCTGATTAATTACTTGTGGTCAAATTTGACTATCTCACTCTGAGATAAAGAAAAAACAGGCTAAATGTACTTGTAAAAAAAGATTAGAGTTTTGTAACGATAGTTACAATATCGCCGTCTGCAACCACGTGCTGAAGTCCGACTTTTGCTGCATCGTGCTTAACTGATGGTCCCCAGATTTTTGCATATCTGAACTGGTCAACAAAGTCACGGTGAAGTCTTCTGCAGATATCTTCAATCTTTGTTCCCTTTCTCATAATCATCGGCTCGTCCATGTCTGCTTCATGTCCGTACGGTTTTAAGTAGATTCTGACGAAGCCTAAGTGGTCGTAGATTGCGTCCTGGAGGGTGTCGATGTTGTATTTTGCGTGAGCAGAAATCATAATCGGGTCAACACCATACTTCTCGCGCATGTGTTCTTCGACCTCTTTTCTCTGCTCGGGGGTGATTAAATCAACTTTGTTGATGGCGATAAATGCCGGGATGTACATGCGGTTGCCCATCATCGCATCAACAATGTCGTCCTGGGTGATGTCTTTTCCGCGGCAGAGAACGTCAGCATTCATAATCTTGTTTTCGGCTAAGATTGCGCGGACTTCTTCGATATTGACAGATGATGCACCAACTGTGTGGAGAGACACTCCGCCGGAGGTGGTCTTCTTGATTGTGATGTCCGGCTTTTCTTTGTTGATTCTGATTCCGGAATCGTAAAGTTCACGCATTAAGACATCAACGTGTACTGCGTTGAAGACATCTCCTAAGATGACGATTAAGTCTGCTGTTCTAACGACAGCGATAACTTCCTTTCCGCGGCCTTTACCCATGGCTGCTCCGGCAATTAATCCCGGAACATCTAAGATCTGAATCTTTGCGCCTTTGTATTCCATCAGACCCGGGACGACAGTTAAGGTGGTGAATGCATATGCACCGGTCTGACTTTCTGCACCGGTTAAGCGGTTTAAAAGGGTGGATTTACCAACAGATGGGAATCCAACAAGAACGATGGTTCCGTCTCCGCTCTTCTTAACTGCATATCCTTCTCCGCTTCCGGCGGATTTCATTGCGCGAAGAACTGCGTCGTCCTTCATTTTGGCAAGCTTTGCCTTTAAACGTCCTATGTGCTGTGAGGTTGCCTTGTTATATTTGGTATTTCGTATCTCGTCCTCAATAGCACGAATCTCTTCATCAAAACCCATATTGTCTATATTAATTGGCGTTTGTATTAGATAAAATATCTGGGGGTGAAAGAGTTGGGTGCTGGGTTGCGCGATTTGCTGCCTGCATAGTATTTACTGCTGGTTTCGCATCTGGTATTTAAAGAATGTTTGAGTTTCGATCTTTGAGGTTCTGTTTCAGTCGTCACAAAATCGGCAACTATAAATATTTATGAGTTGTATCTTATTACGCAACATCAAGTGCTGATATAGTGTAGTGGCCAATCATGCCGGCCTCTCACGCCGGCTACTGGGGTTCGAATCCCCATATCAGCATTCTTTCTTTTGAGTTCTTCTGAAATTATCTCAAAGAAGGAGAGTTGCCGTAACCGTGGACAAAAAGATATTTATGTCTCAACGGCGTATAATTATATCCCTTATAGGAAGCGAGGTGGGGTAGTCAGGAGATCCCGTCGGGCTCATAACCCGAAGACCAATGGTTCAAATCCATTCCTCGCTATGTTTTTTCTTAACTTTTCTAAATAATCAATTCTTATTTCATTCATACTTCATTTTACTTTAGTTGTCATAAATTAAAGCTAAATTTAGTTTATTTTGCGTATTAATTCAAAATAAATACTAAAAATACTAATTATATTTCATGAATCCAAAGACTTTGATATCATCAGTGCTCTTCTGTTCGATTCTGGTACTTTTGGCATCCTGCTCGTATGCGGTTCTTTCAACAATTGTAAGCCTTGCAGTGCGCGCAGGATACGGAATCCCTGTTGTTCTGGTTGGTAAATTCTTCTATGGATGGATAATTCTCTTCATAATTGTTCTAATTGTCTTTGCTCTCTATAAACGTCAGAGAATCTCATGGAACAAAAAACGTATCCTCTCTCTTGCTGGAACAGGAGTTGTTATGGCTCTCGTTACCGTCTGTTATTTCAACTCGCTTGGTTATCTTCCGATATCTCTTGCTGTTGTCCTGCTCTTTCAGTATTCATGGATGGGTGTTGTTATTGAGTCAATTGCAAACCGCAGGCTTCCTTCGAAAAGCAAAATCATCTCATGTCTTGTAATTATTACCGGAACAATCCTCGCCGGTGGAATATTAGGTTCATCTCTTTCTATTTCCGAAATGAATCTCATAGGAATCCTGCTTGGACTTTCTGCAGCATTCTGTTATGCGCTTTTTGTATTCCTAAGCGGACGTGTGTCAACTGACATGTCTCCGCTTTCAAAAAGTTTCAGCATTTCAACATCAGGCATGCTGTTTGTTATGCTCTTTGTAGGGGCTGTTTACGGGGGCACTTTTGTTCTGGAAGGAATAACAAATGTTGGAAGCCTCGCCTACAGCCTCCCGCTTGGTCTATTTGGAATTGCCATCCCTATCATCTTACTCGCAGTCGGTGCGCCGAAGCTATCAACAGGGATGGCGACGATTCTCAACTCCGCAGAGCTCCCGCTGGAGGTTCTTCTCGCGGCAGTTATTATTCTTGAACAGGTCAGCCCGCTGCGCTGGGTTGGAGTGCTGATTATTCTCTTTGGCATCGCACTCCCCTACCTTATCGAAAAACGGATTGTAAGCGGGTTAGAGGAGTAAGGAGAACAGGATATCCACTGCCGAGATTCCAAAAAGCGCAAAGATAAGTCCTGCTGTAAGCGGCACCAGAAGCGGAATGCCGACGGTTACCCACACCGTCTCGCACTTTTCCAGAAGCCGCAAAGTATCAGCACACTCTTCCGGATGTTCCCGCAGAGTGCGCGTGTGGCGCATCGGTACTTTCAGGGAAAAGACCGTGTCTAGCACCCTCACAAACTCTTTTTTGATTTCACCATTCTCTTCCGTAATGGTTTCCGCAAGGAAGCCGAAGCGGTCTTTTACCGAACTGCCGAGAACAGGCTTTCCGGAACACATCAGCCAGAAGGGGGCGCGGTTTCCTTTTACCAGATTATATCCGAGGCAAAAGAGCGGAACAGCAACCGAGAGGATTCCGGCGTTTACCAGGGCGGAGACTGCAAGAGACGGGAAAATGTATGCAGCAAAAGGTGTTATCGGGACTGTAAGCGATAACAGAATCAATGCCTTTGCATCAGCTTTTCCAAACATTCCAAGAATGCAAAATAAAGCACAGAGGCCTGCGAAAATTACCGATATGAAAAGAACTAATAGTGCTCCATCTATGTGTATAAACTCTGCCCAGAATAGAACAGCACAGATTCCTCCAATCACTGCCGCAGGATACCATGTAACCTTGTAGACTGTTCTGGTTTTCCAGTCCTGCAGTGCTGCGAAAATGAAAGTTATCAAAACAACCGCGGACGATATCAAAAGCGGCAGAGAAATCATTTCTATGCTATTGATTCTTTGAATAGAAAAATCTGCGCGCAGTTTTAATCCTGTAGGTAAACCCTGTATATGGAAAAGTATAGAACAGCTTAGAAATTAATATATTACACAATGTTCTATAACGCGGGAATTATATTTGAAGGCGGAGGTATGCGGGGTGCTTATACCGCAGGAATTATCGACGCACTTCTTGAACATGACATCAACTTCGAGTACTGTTACGGTGTTTCATCCGGCGCAACACATGCAACAACTTACCTCTCCAAACAGAAAGGAAGAGCCATTCAGATTGTAACCGACTATGTCAAAGACAAGAGATACTTCAGTATCAAAGGATGGCTTAAAACAGGCAATCTGTTCAACGTTGATTTCATATTCAAAACAGTCCCGTATGAATTAAATCCTTATGATTTCGAGACCGCAAGGAACAATCCCGCAAAGTTCTTTGTAGGTGTTATCAATATGGAAACCTCCAAAGGCGAGTTTTTGCGTGTCAAAGACATCGAGACTGAGTCTATGAAAGTATGCGCATCAATGTCTCTTCCATTAATCGCCAATATGGTCGAAATCGACGGACAGCGTTATCTTGACGGAGGGATTGCTGACTCTCTTCCAATCCAGCGTTCAATAGATGACGGAAACAAAAAGAGTGTTCTGGTCTTAACACAGGATGCATCATACAGAAAAAAGCTCGATAAAATTCTCCCGCTCGTTGCAATCGCTTACAGAAAATTCCCGGGATTTGTGTATATGATAAAGACAAGACACATCAGGTACAATGCATCACTTGACAAAATTGCAGAAGAGGAAAAGGCAGGTCGTGCATTTGTGCTTCGTCCAAAAAAGCCGGTAAAGGTTGGACGTCTTGAACTGAACCGCGAAAAGATGCTTGAACTCTACCGTGAAGGATACGAGGATGGAATTGAAGCAATACCAAGTCTTAAGAAATTCCTGGAGGATGTATGCTGACCAGAAGAATTATTCCATGTCTTGACTTAAAGGACGGAAGAGTTGTCAAGGGTGTAAACTTCGAAGGGCTTCGTGATGCAGGGGACCCGGTTGAGCTCGCTGCCAGATACAACGCACAGGGAGCTGATGAGGTTGTATTCCTTGACATCTCAGCTTCCAAAGAAGGCCGAAGCGCAATGGTGGATGTCATCGGACGTGCGGCAGATGAACTCTTCCTGCCGCTTACAGTAGGCGGAGGTCTTCGAACAGTTGATGATATCAGAACCATGCTTCGTGCAGGAGCAGACAAGGTATCATTAAACACATCTGCTGTAAAAACTCCGGAACTTATCACCGAAGGTTCACGTCTTTTTGGAAACCAGTGTATTGTCCTGGCTGAAGATGTTCGCAGAAATTATGAGATGAAAGAAGGAGTAACTCCGATGTCTGATGAGACAGGGGAGTTCTGGTACGAAGTTGTAATCTACGGCGGAAGCCACAGAACAGGACTTGATGCTGTCAAGTGGGCTGAGGATGCAGTATCACGCGGGGCTGGAGAAATTCTTCTAACGAGTATGGAGACGGATGGTGTAAAAACAGGTTTTGACCTGATGATTACGTCTGCTGTATCTGATGCTGTTGATGTGCCTGTAATCGCTTCAGGCGGCGTTGGAGAGCTTTCTCACTTCTATGACGGTTTTGTTCTTGGAAAAGCTGATGCATGCCTTGCCGCATCTGTTTTCCACTATGGTGAGATGACAATTTCTGAAGTGAAAGAGTATCTGCATGGAAGAGGCGTTCCAGTCAGATTATAAAAAACGAGGGTGCCGCTGGGCAGGGGCTGTATCTCTTCCCTCTCTTCCAAAAGATGCTCTGGTTTTGGAGACCGGGTGCGGAAACGGAAAAACCCTTTCCGCTTTTTCGTGCAGAGCTGTAGGCGTTGATATCTCTTCGGAAGCGGTTCGCCTCGCAGGAGCGAAGAATGCTGT
>ERZ808048.153-NODE-153-length-14065-cov-5.755147_pt1 | contig 14065 bp, 14 predicted proteins | sample MGYA00380197_ERZ808048 | MGnify/ENA primary metagenome ERZ808048 (study PRJEB31490, sample SAMN06133377) | cow dung metagenome | isolation source: M1 | host: cow | place: China: Chengdu | collected 2015-05 ... | reverse complement strand
AAACCTATTGACATCTGAAAATACATACAGTATAATGAAAGTGAAAGAAGGTGATCATATGTCTGACTTCTATTCTGCTGTCAATGGCTCTGACTTAGCAGTAGATGATCTTTCATACCTGTCAAAAGGTCAGTCTGCAAAGCAGCTCTATAATTCAGCAGTACTGACAGAAAAGACGATAACTGTAAATGGCACATATCAAGCAACTTCAGATGATGCTGACGGATATTCAAAAGTTACAGTAAATGTTCCTGCTCACCCTACACTTGTAGGCAAGATCATTTCTGCAAACGGAACATACAACGCTTCAGATGATAATGCAGACGGTTATTATCAGGTCAAAGTGAATGTGCAGCCTGAATTATATCCTGTCACCTGTGATGAGGCAGATGTCATAGATGCACATATATACAAGATACAAGCATCGAAAGAGCTGACTTATTGTATCGGCATCGTAGGCGTTGCAGAATCAACATCTGTACTGACATTGCATTACCCTGAAGGATTATTCACCATTACAGCAGGAACACGATTTTGCTTTGTAGCAGACAGTTCACCTGCATTGCATTCTATTGCAAATTTATCTGTTGACAGTGATTATCATACTATCACGATAACATTTGCCGAAGCTCTTGAAGCTGATGCAATATACTATGTATATTTTGTGTCACGTCAAAATTAAAAAACGGAGGTATAAAAAATGAGAGTTGAACAGATCGCAGAAGTACTGAATACTGGATTTTACCCTGAAGGAACAGGCACACTCGGATCTGATGCAGCTGATTCAGGTGCAGATCAGGGCGTAGAACTTTTCAAAGATGATCTCTCAAATGTTGTATCACTCGGTAGGCAGATACTGTCTGATACACCTTATGGCAGTGAAGGAATGAATCAGGCACTGAAGAAGATCATCGACAAGGTAGGACAGACTATTTTTGTAGACGGCAGTCTCGATTCAGGCGGCTTTGATATCTATGCAACAGATGCAGAGTATGGCAGCATACTTGAAAAGATCAGAATTGAAGCACCTGACTTTGATGTAAATGATGCATGGAACTTCACAGAAAACGGTGGAAGCTCACATGAGGAAATGTTCGGATATCACAGCGTTGATGCAAATGCTAAATACTTCAATATGATGGCTACATTCAGAACAGCGCCTTATACTATCACAGAAAAGCAGTGGAGATCAGCCTTCAATTCAAGGCGTGATATGATCAAGTTCATTGGTGCATTGGAACAGCGTGTACTTTCAAAGCGCAGACTTGCGATCAACCTTCTCTCACATAAGGCTGTCACAGCTCTGATAGCTGAGAAGCTCAAAGACGGTAACAACGTCATTGACCTGCTTGCAGAGTACGTAACAGAAACAGGTGACAGCTCTGTAACAGCTTCCAACTGGAGAACATCAAAGGAATTCCTTCTCTATGCAAATACATACATGAGAACGATATCTGATCTCATGGTTGAACCTACAGCTCTTTATAACAATGCTGCATATGTATCACAGACAAAGGAATCAGACAGAAGATTCTATCTGATCTCTGACTTCTCACGTGCTCTTGAAAGCTATGTATACAGATCAAGCTATAATGAGGAATATGTGAAGCTTGTAGGCTATAAAACTATTGCTTACTGGCAGGGCGTAGGCTCTGACAGGAACAGAGCAAACTATCTCACACGTTCTACTATCAATGCTATACCGCCTTCAGAAGGTGAACCGCCTGAATCAGGTACACCTGACACAAGACAGGTCATCAGACAGTCTAATGTTGTAGGCGTGATCTTTGGCAAGCAGGCAGCTATGGTCAATGCACAGCAGCTTGAATCAGGTGTAGAATTCAATAACTTTGATAAGTGGTATAATACTGTTCATATGTTTGAGGCAGGCTATTTCGTAGACCCTGACGAAAATGCTGTAGTATTTGTCATCGGCACAAAGCCTGCAGTCACGATCACAAATGATGAGCTTACTATGGTCGATGATGAAACACTTCAGATGACAGCAGCAACACTTCCCCCTGATGCTGAGATCACATGGACTATAGATGCTACTACATATGCTACAATAGATGCAGATACAGGTCTGCTCACAGGAGCTGATGCAGGTGCAGGAACAGTCAAAGTCACAGCAACTATCACAGGCTCTGACGGAAGCACAGCAACAGATTCTGTAGATGTTACGGTCACAGCTGGCTGATAGTATCCCTATCCAAAATAGAATACTTTCAAAACAGAATAGGAGCTGAAATAGCTCCTATTTCTGTTATAAGAGGTGAATAAAATGAGAAAGAATATACCAAACCTATACAAGACAGGTCTCTATGGATATCTGACAGGAACAGGAAGGATAAAAAAGCGTGATCTGCAGGAAACGTATCTTAATATGCTCACGCTGCTTTCTTCCTGCCTTCATGACTACAAGACTCCTGACTATAACAAATACTTCTATGAGCTTGCTATCAGTACAGGTGTTGCAGCGTTCTACAAATGCACCGAAAAAGGGTCTGTAAACTATAATAAATGGTGCTGTACACCTGCAAGACCTGCAGCTGTCATAGACAATATGCTGACAGCTTCCAAAGTGACTACAGCAGGCTCTGACTATTCTCTTGAGCTGACAGTAGGCAAAGACTGTATTCTGATCTATAACAACAGCTCACTGTTCCCTGATATGATGTCTGTCATCTTCGCCGATGATCTGACAGAGAATCATATCTCCATGAATAAGCTTGTAAAATGGTCACGAATGACACCTATACCAAAGGCAAAAACTGATTCTGACATAGCAAAGCTCACGCAGATCATGCAGCGTATCATGGAAGGTGAAGATATAAACATCGTCAATGATGAGCTTGATCTGCTGAAGGAAGGTCACAGCAGCATCGATGACAATGTACTCAGACTGACTGATGAAAACGCTGTTGAAAAGCTTCATTTCTTCGATCAGCATTATGATCAGCTGCTCAAAAGATTTGCGACGATAAAGGGTCTGCCTTTTTCGACTACAGCAAAGAATGCACAGTCTCTTGTTGATGAACTTCATGATATGGACGTATTCAGCACATTCCTGATATCAGATGCAATATCCTGCAGGCAGGAAGGCTTTGAAAGAGCTGCTGCATTTATGAAGGAAAAATATGATGAAGAATTTGACTTCTCATATAAGCCCTCAGAACTGCTCAGAAAGCAGCTTGAAAGACCTGCAGTAGAATTCAAGGCAGAGGCTGCAGAGGCTCTCAGAATTGTATCTGAAGCATCTCAGGCTATGTCTGATGCAGATATGAGGGAAGCACAGGCAGATAAGTTTGAGGCTGAAGCTGATAAACTGGAAGCTGAGGCAGATCAGACAGAGGAACAGACAGAGCAGCTTCAGGAAGCTGATACAGAGCTGCAGGAAGATAATACAGAAAAGGAAGGTGAAGAAAATGAAAATGAAGCTGATACAGCTGAGTGATTTTCTCTATAATATGCCTGACAGTGACGTTGAAAATCTTGCTATCTATAACGGAGAAGATCAGATAGTAGACGGTGAAACAGTACTCAGTATCATGTTAGAGCATACATTCAGATCAATGCTCATACCTGCATCATATAACAGTATAGCAGGCTACAGTCTGTTTTTTACTAAATACAGGTACAAGTTCTGGCTGAAGTACAGGCAGCCTGATATCATCAGATCACTGCAGGCAGTACTGGCTGAATACGACCCTCTGTCAGACTATGAACTGCATGAGAAGTATACAGAGCTGCAGCAGCACGGAGATAAGACTACAACAAGAGCAGCTGATGCAGAGCATAACAAAACAACTACTTCACAGAGCTATGACTATACTACAACAGATGAAGCTATAGCAGGCTCACCTGCGACATACAGTAATTATGTGACTACCTTTGAAAACACTACTCCCCGTATGGAATCGCAGCGAATTGATACAGGCGGCAGGCAGAATCACACTACAGGTCTTGCCAATGCGAATATTAAAACTGTCACCGATGATCTGAAAACAACTCGGACCGAATCAAGATCAACTGCATCATTGGCAGACGGTGATCTGACTTTGACAGCAGATGATATAAAGATCACTACAAGAGATGAAACAGGCGACAAGTCAAAGACAAAACAGGAGCTGCTGCAGTCAGAGATACAGCTTCATATAAGATGTGCACTCTATGATTTTATCTATGAATTTCTGAATAAGTATACATTCTTTGCTTCCAATCTTTTTGAGGCAGGTGTTTTTGATGACGATTGATCTTTATATATCTGCCTTTGACAAAAGGCAGCTCGATAAAATCACAAATGCAACAAAGCTGAATAATCAGCCTGTTGCAATAATGCCAACTTCAATTATCAATTCAGAAAGACCTGTATTTGAAATAGCTATGGATAACAGCTATCTCAATGCAAACTATCTGTACTGCAGCACATTTGACAGGTATTACTATATCACAGAAAAGCGTGTAAATACAGCACAGCGCCTTGAACTTGTCTGCTATGTAGATGTCAGACAGAGCTTTAAAAACTCTATCAAAGAGACAGAATGCACTGTCATCAGATCAGAGGCAATAGCGACACCAACAAGAATACATGATGACAAGCTTCCTGTAAATCCTACATCGAAAATAGTAACTTCAATAGTTCTGCCTGAAACAACTCAGACCTTTAATACAGATGCATCATATTCATATGTTCTGACTGTTGTAGGCGGCGAACCTAACATAGTACCATGAAGGAAGGTGAATAAATGGGAACTATAAATACTGATATATGGGGACAGCCTCTTGCATATTATACTATGTTCAATGAGCGTACAGGAGCATCTGATCTCTCAGACCCTGATTTTGAAGATTATCCCCCCTTTACATATAATGAAATAAATACAGACTGGTCAGACCCTTCAGGAACTACATATCCATATACTATCAGGGCAGGTATAGCGGCAAATAAATTCATACCAAAAAAGAAGCTTCCTGATTACAGTATTGCGTATGTTGGTATCTATGAAAGCAGCCTGCCTCAGAATGATATAGTATGCATCGGTCAGTCTCCGACTACACCTTCAGGAACTCTCGACTACTCAGAATGCTTTATATCTCAGCCTGACAGTATTCTGCCTCTGATGTTCATATCAAACAGAGCATACAGATCATACAGAAGTGTTACTACATATCATACAACAAACAGGAATTTTTCAAATCCTCTTGTAGCTTCCACATCAACAAATCTGCTCAAATACTTTGCGCCTAACACACGAGATGATGCAAGTGCATGGAACACAAGAAATATGTGTTATGATATGGCATACTGGCGATCTATCGGTATCAGGTCTGTTATCGGCTGCATCTATGTAAAATATGTAGATGCTGCTCTTAACAGCAGTACAGGACTTCCAACGAATTACAATTATCAGCCTGTATCTCTTAAATGGTACAAAGAGCAGTCAAATGATTGGAAGGAAGCTCACCCTATTACAGCTGCATTCATGAGACTGATAACAAGATCGAATGTAAACGGAACTTACAGTACACCTGCAAAAACAGACAGCTGTATGCCTGATCTGACTTTGAATATTATTCCGAATAAAAATGTTGTGACAGGACTTGATGATTATGACACGCCTTGCATATCACCTGCACAAATGATAGACGGTGAAACAAATTCACAGATGCATCTTCCTATTTTTGGTAATATAACAGCTGCGGTCTCAGCAGAGGGAGGAGTCTTAGGACAGATAGGAAGTACTCCGTCAGGCGGAGGAATGAACACAGGAAACTATCCGTGCTATGTTGGATATCATATAGGTGAGCTGCATCATGGTACAGGTACGACTACAAATCAGCGTTCTACATGGATAACAGCTGACGGTACAGGCGATCTTGAATGGATAATGAGAGGCGCTGCAGCATATGGTCTTTTCTTCACTGACGGAACACCTACTGAATATCCTGATATTTTTGCAGCAGGTAATGATGTTTACAGGTGGGTCAATGAAAATATGTGCTTAGGTGTAGTCGATAAAAATGGCTATACACACGGTGACTATACAAGAGGTATGTCAAATCCTACAGCACCGAACTTCACATGGCTTGACACGGCACAAAGTCCATACGACCCTAAAAAGCCTAAAATACCTACAAATGATTATTCCTCTGCAACAGTTTTCAATAACATAGGAGACCTTGCTACACTTACAAGACGATATGTACTTAATAAAACAGCCGTGGAACACTTAGGGCGTGAACTTTGGCAGATAACAGCCGATATGCTCGATGACGGTGGCGGCGGTATTGATTACACGAATCTTAATGACAAGATACTTGATACTTTTCTTACAAATAATCCTATAGACTGCATTGTTTCTCTGCAGCGATATCCTCTTGAAGTACCAAAGTCTGCAAGTCCTGTCAAGATCAAGCTCGGCAAGGCTGAAACTAATGTATCAGCGTATCTCATGGAAAAAGCTGCATATTTCTATCTGTTTCAGGGTAAGACCATTGCACCTAAATTCGCTGACAGCTTCCTTGACTATGAACCGTATACCAAAATGGAACTGTATGTACCATTCTGCGGAACTATACAGCTCAATCCTGCAGATATCATAGACAGAGACCTGAATGTACAGCTTGTTGTAGACTTTACAACAGGAACTGCAACAGGCTTTGTAATGTCAGATGATCTTGTTATAGAAACTGTCAACGGCAATATTGCTATAGATATACCTGTGACAGGTATACAGTCAGCTACAGTAGCATCACAGCTCAATAACGCTATCGCTAACAAGAGTAATGCAAACAGACAGGCAATGCAAGCTAACTGGGGTCAGATATCAATAGCAGGTGTTGTCAGAGCAGTATATGACACACCCAGTACTATTATCAATGCACAGATCGCTGATATCAATGAAAAAGCAGCAGACTATGAACTGTCACATCAGAACGCACCTGTACATATCATAGGAAGCGCTTCAGCTGTAGGTGCATGGGCTATTGACTTAAACTGCAGACTGATAATATACTATCCGACAGGTGATATAATCAGATCAGCAGCTGTTCCTGACTGGAATAATACACAGCTTGCAATGTATGGCAAGACTACAGGATTTGCCTGCTGCATAGAATCAGCTATAGAAGATATGGGAACAGGTCTTGTAGTCGGTACAGCTCCTGATCTCAGGGGTATGGTCACAAATACAAACGGCTATGCTGCAACAGCATCAGAGCTTGATATGATAAGAGCTGCTATTGCTGAAGGTGTTATAGTATAAAGAAAAAGGCGCTGCTTTATGGCAGCGCTTTTATTCTTTCTTCAAGCTCTTTGTACGCATTATAGTCTCTATAGTTTGCAAATAAAGCCTGTGACATTATTCCTGCAGCTTCCTGCAGCATCTCTTTCATCTGATCAACAAGAGCTGCAACTTCAGGCTCTGTTAACCAATTGTCACCTATATACATTATATCACCTACTTATAAACATTAATGAGCTGCTGCGCTCCTGTGAGATTCTTCAGAAAGTCTCTGAAATATTCTCCTGTTTCCATACTCTCAAAATATACATTCCTTGTGTATACAAGTCTGCTGAATTGCTTGAATAATCCTTTTGCAGGAAGGAAGTTATAAACACGGGGCTGTCTGTAAAGATATGTCTTGTTGATCAGAGTACAGATATACTTTTCATCATCTTCCTGCATCTGAGCGACATATCCGAAAATCTGATTATTACGCTTCATGAATCTGAATCTCAGAGCTGTTTCAGCAGGTGTTATGATCTTTATGCTCACAAGCTCCGAAGCTTCCTGCAGTGTCTGATATGGCAGCATAGGATAGTTTGAAACCGTCCAGTCACCTTTGTATATCATCTTTATTCTGTCATTTTCAAAACGGCTGTAAAAGCTTTCTGCAGCTTCCTTCATGACCTGTACTTCATCGCAGTACTCAAATACGATAGTAGGCTCTTTCTTGCTGTTCTTAACAACTGATATCTGACCTTTTTCACAGCTGTACAGATCAATACCAAAGTTTGTTATTAAAATACAGTTACGTGTAACAGTGTTTCCTACAAGTATCAAAGGGCAGTACTGCTGTCTGTTACGTGTGCAGTTTGAATAGAATATCATGGTCTGATAGAATTCATCTGGCAGCTCTTTTTCTCTCGAAAAAATCTCATCATAGAATACAGCGCTGCAGAGACCTTCATCAGCTCCTGTTGAAGCTTCTACAGAATTCAAAGCAGAGCATACCATGAACGGCTTGCTGTCCTTTGCTGTGATATCTCCTGATTCATTCCTATGTACCATGAAAAAGCGGTTTTGATAGTACTGAAAATCATTATACTTGCCTTTAGAGTAGTTTATCAGATTCTGTCTCTGAGGCTTGCAGAGTGACTGAAGCGCCTTTGGTGAGATGCTTTCTCTGTACCTTCTCAGATATCTGAGTATCTCACCTGAATCACATCTGACCTTCAGAAAGCCTCTGATCAGATCATAGGTCTTGCCGTTTCCTTTACCGCCTGCAATACCAACTACAGGGCAGCCTATCTTCTTTGCGTATTCAAGAACAGGTGCTGCCTTGTAGTGTTTGTCACTCTCGGCAGGCTCGTCCTTTGTTTTCTGCCTGTCTGCACAGTCAGAAGGATATATGCAGTCTGTACCGTACAGCTTGCATTTCTTAGTTCTTTTATTGTAATTGATGCATTCACTCATTTTTTCTTCACCTTCCTTCTCAGCTCCTGCAGCATCTTCTCGACTGTTCGCTCGGAAGGCGGCAGCGCTTTTTCTTCCTGTATGAGCTGTGAAAGCTTCAGAAACATATCAGCGCCTTTGATAGTAAATTCTATAGGGTACAGGGCATGATATGTTCCAATGTCTATTACTTCTGTATTGCCTCGGTAGTCAGTGACTTTTCTCAGTCCTATATGTTCATCATTGTACTTGCTTGCAAGCTTCTTAGACCTTATTCTGTTTAAGGTAAAGTCATTCTCAAAGACTTCAAAAGGGTCTTTTCCTGTCTCAGCTATGAATTCCTTGAAGCTGCTTTTTACCATACCTGCAACTGTTGGCTTTAATTTACCGCCAGCTGTTCTGACTATGTATCTTTTAGCTCCGAGACCCTTAAAGCCTGTATTATCTTCCTGATCTATCTCCCATGTACCCAGATCAAGATAGTTCTCATTGTTTTTGAAAAGTCTCCGATTCTTCATGATCTTCATTCTGTTATACTGATGCAGCTCCGCTTCCAGTGCTGCTATACGCTCTGCAGGAACTGCTTCAGGGTCTGTGATATAGTACAGACTGTCTGTATCATACTGCAGTATCAGATCGGGATATGCTGCTATGAAATGCATGATAATAGCTCTTGCGTATGATGTAGTCCAATATGCTATATACGGTGATAACCACATCTTTTCACGTCTTTCATCATATGAAAGCTCTGATGCTGCCTCTCTGATGTCCTTCTCAGATTCACTGTATTTGAATATGCAATCATAAAGTCTCGTGGCTGTCATTCCGTAATAGGAATTTATGGCAGCCTTAGTTTTGGCATAGATCGGCGTGTCCTTCTGACCTTCATTTTTGAGCTGCTTTTTGAGCAGATAATCTTCATTCATACAGTCTCTCAGGAATTTAGGCGGTCTTTTCTTCTCAGTAAAATACCATACCCTGTAAAGACGTATATTCTTGAAGCTGTACAGCTCTGAAAGCGCTTTCAGCTCTGTATTATTCAAGAGCAGCAAAGCGTTTTTTCCTTCCCATAGTTTACCGTTTACAGGTATAGCTGATCTTATCCTGCCTATCTCAGGAACTGCTGCAGATGCTGTGAAATAGTTCATGATCTTATGAACTGACAGTACAGCGTGTTTTGTTTTCGGCAGTATATCAGCCCTGAATAGCATGATCTTGAATTTGTTTCCTATTTTAGGGAAGTTTTCAGGCTTTGTCTCTTTCAGCTCACCTGCAGGAAAATAATGATGATTCATCTGTGCAGGATAATCAGATACGATGTCAGCACTCTTTGACTTCTTTATGAACTTACCTGCATATAAAGGGGAAGTACCTGACAGACCACCTGCATATGAAAACCTTCTCTGCATCACATAGTCTGCCTCTTTGGAAGGCATGAGAGGCGTGTTGCTTCTTTCTTCATAGTATCTGTTGTTTATCCTGTTTTTGCATTTCTGCCTCAGTATGCCTGTAGATGTCATTGGAATTTTCAGCTTCTGATCTGTGAATTCCCTGAAAGCGACCTCTGAAAGCTCATCGAGTATAGCGACATCGTTCCTGCAGTACTGATATTCTTCATATGTCAGGGGCGTTGAAGGCGTTCTGATCAGATCATAGTCAAGATCGCCTGTCAGCTTCTGTGTTTTGGTGTTATTCTTTGCGATGTCGGCAAGACTGCTGCCAAACAGACCTATGCATTCCCTGAATTCGATGCACTCATTCAGAGTGATCTTCAAGGGGTCTCTTTCAGTCTTTGCAAAGACATCTGATATACCTACTGCTGCAAGCTGCCTCTTGAAAAAAGCGTATTCATGAGCTAAATTTGCTACCCATATGATCAGTACAGGCTGCTTTGCACTGCTGCTGTGTTTTTTGAACTTCTTTACCTCAGAGCAGAGCTGCTGAAGGAACGGTGTGAGCAGCTGCAGGTCTCTGAAATATATGTACTGACCGTTTATCATGATCTGAACATGATAGACAAATGCAAATAAAGGCTTGCCTTTTTCATCTGTTATAGTTGTAGATTCTGTGTCATAGCCTGCACCGCATCTCAGGTAGTATTCACATTGCTTGCTGTCTCTTTCTCTGTTCCTGCATATCTCAACGCCTCTCAGGGCGTTCCTGCAGACTGCAGGTATATTATTCAGCGTTAGCTGTATATCACTCATTATAAACGACCTCCGAAGTCATCTGACGGGTCATAGCCTATATCATCTACAGGGGATATGTATGCACTGTCATCAGATCGTCTTTCATCAGCTGCTCTGAGTATATCCCTTGCAGCTTCTTCCAGTCTGTCTCTGAAGGCAGCATCTTCATAGTTTTCAAACAGGTCTGAGTACAGATCACGAATCTCCTCTTTTTCATCATCTGTTATATCAGGGTCTGCCATGATAGCCTCATACCAGTCATTTGTACTGTGATCAAAGTCATACAGCTTTTTAGCTTCTTCCTGTACATCTATAGTATCAGGGTCAATACCTCTGTTTTCTGCATCTTCTCTGTATTTCTCAGTTTGTTTTCTTGCTGTTCCCTGCTCTTTCTGATCTTTTCTGATCTCCTGCAGGTCTGTTTCAAAATTTTCAAGTACGTTTTTAGCTTGTTTGCCTCTTGAAAACTGCAGCGGCTCTGTAGGTGCGTCACCTTCAAAGTCCAGTCCCTTCCTTGCTGTCTGCTGCAGTACTTCTTCAGGCAGATTTTCTTTGACATCTTTAAGAGCTGTCATATATTCCTTTGATTCACCGCCGAAGGTAGTAAACATATCCTTCATGTACTGATTCAGTGATCTGAGTATATTATCAAGTATCACATAGCATACCCCCTGTATTGCTTATTCGATATAGTCCTCTAAACCGTCTTTGTGCTGTGTATGCTGCAGCTTATGCAGCAGCTCTGATTCATTGTAATAGTCATATACTTCAATGAAGTTCTGACCTTCATACCAGTCATTGAACCACATAATAGTATCATCTTCAGCTCTGCTTTCATAGTACGGCTCTGCGACTTCGATGCTGAAAGCATCATTAAGAAGCTCTACCATACTGTACCCTGTTCGCATGATGAAGTATGTCTGTTCACAGTGTTCATATACCTTCTCATGTGCGTACTCATCGAATTTTTCTTTGCTATTGAAGATCATGTTTTTTCACCTTCTTTACATTCTCTTATATGCTGCTCTGCAAGTTCATTCAGTCTTTTCAGAAAATCTGAAAATTCTAATGCATCATTATTATATGCTTCAAATCTGAATACATTGAAAAGTGCAGTTGCTGCACCTAATATGAACTCATCATATTGATTATTCTGTAGTTCAAACTGAGCTTGTATGAATTGATATTCTCTTGTAAATATCAAGAAGAATCTATGCATTACTTCATCGTTCATATAGAATACCTTCCTTTACAAAGACAGGCTGCATCATCTGCAGCCTGTATTCAAATAACGTGATTTTGATATGTAGATTTAGGAGATTAAGTCAGATTTACCTTGACACAAGGTCAAATGAATGTGCTTTGCCTTTCTTTGTTGTGATCTCTTTGAACTTGATAACTATAGGCTGTTCAGGGGAAGGAATGATGCTGCAGGTGATGAGATTCTCAGCTGATCTTATGATACCGTTTGATACGCTGGCAAGATGCAGACCGTCTTTACAGAAAAAGTGTACACATGGTTTATCTTCCTTCTCTGAAAAATCGTCATTGATATCCATATTGACCTGTGCTGTTGTGATGACTATGTTTTCTACTGTGATGTTTTCGTTGAAGTGATCTGCAACTGATTCAGAGCTGCTGTTGATGCTGTTGAAAAGTGTGACCTCATCAAATGTCGTTGTGAATCTGATCTTTTCGCCTTCATTCAGCTTCTTTGTTTCAAAAATGCTGTGATCTACTGCATTCTGCTGCAGCTTTGCAAGCTGTTTGAGCTGACGGTGATCTGCTGATACTACTGCAGGAGCTGATTCTGTCAGCATTTCTTCAGATACTTCTGCACCTGACTGCTGTGCCTCTGCAAGACCTTCCATTGCTTCCTGATTGAAACCTGTTGATACTGTGCTCATGATCGTTTCCTCTTTTCTTTGATTTTGGTGTTGTTTTTGGCTTTGACAGTGTAGGCAGTATAAATACCTTATGCATCACTGAAGGCTGTTATCGTTTGATCTGTGAGTGTTACTCTTTGCCTGCTGATCTTTGTATTTATCTGCATTCCCGAAAAAACAAAAACATGGTAAATGACATATGACAGGCTGCAAAGACAAGGATACAGAGCAGCCTGTTCTGTGATAGCACCTGATCTCAGCTCAGATGCTTCAGGAAGCTGTTGGAATAGGGTTATGAGAATAGTAGGGGAAGCTATATGCACATGATGAAGTCTATGAAGTCAAGAGCTTCAGAGAGATCATCACATAAGCGATGTATGTGTAGCTTGCTGTTGGTTATAGTCCAGTACTGACTGTAGGCAGGCTTATAGATGTTGAATTCATAATCAAGGCAAGTCACTTTGTATTTATCTTTTGATATACGGGTGATGTTCATGAGAGATCACCTTCCTCTCTGAGAAAGACACCCTCTGTGATCTCAACAAGCTTCTTTACGATCTGCTTGATCTGTCCTTCAGTCAGATGCTTGTTAACAACAGTCAGATAGTAGTCAGTATCGTCAGGGCTGCCAATGTAGATTTTTGTACCCAGTACGGTATCATCTACTTTGATCAAATATTCATTCATGGTTATTACCTTCCTTTGCTTTTGGTTTTGATTTTACTGAAATTGTTATTGTTAGAGCATCTAATGTTGAATTAAGTAATAACGTTGCGGAGCGCTGCATCAAAGACTTCGTTATTGGAAGATCGAACTTCTTGTTCAGTAATAGTGTGCTAGGAGCACAAGCTAGTGGTAGTGCATATTCAATAGTAGTCAGTGCAAAACTAAATCATCTAAAACCATATGATTATATTGAATATATTCTAAACCAAATGAAGGGGCAAAAGTTAACCGATGAGTTATTGGAAGCAATAATGCCATGGTCAACAACGTTACCAAAAGAATTGTATAAAAAATGACGAAAGGCATATTAATTATGTCCTTTTCGTCATGTATCACAGTTAGGTTTAATGCCTAACTGCTTTTTTATTTTACGCTTGAGATTTGACGCTTACGGAAATCCCACTAAATTATTTGATTACCCAATAAAAAAAGCCATATCACTAGCACCTACACTAGCAATATGGCTTTATTTTCATATTTAATAGTTTTTTTATATTAATCAATTTATGAACCAACGGCCAAGAATCATCAGCATAGAAACGATGACCTCCCTGACCAATTACATGCTGGCATACATCGGAAG
>ERZ808048.152-NODE-152-length-14108-cov-6.154943_pt1 | contig 14108 bp, 12 predicted proteins | sample MGYA00380197_ERZ808048 | MGnify/ENA primary metagenome ERZ808048 (study PRJEB31490, sample SAMN06133377) | cow dung metagenome | isolation source: M1 | host: cow | place: China: Chengdu | collected 2015-05 ... | reverse complement strand
GAAGTTGTTCCCTCGCTGCGTGAAGGTAGCGATGTATGCTATGGCGATGTCCAAAGAACATGGTACACAATGGTGGATCAAGCACAACAAGACCCAACGCATCAGCGCCTACTACGGCACATTAGAGGCTTATAAGGCTATTCCTGATTGGAAGCACACCGACCTCTCGCACAACAGTGAGGAGTATGTATTGCTTGACCACGGGTACGACGAGCAAAAGCCAAAGGCTTTGTTTACTATTGAGGATATGCAAAAAGCCGCAGCTTTCCGTGGCGGTAAATGTCTATCAACCGATATGGTACAAGGCGATTGGGATACTCCGTTGGAGTGGGAATGCGCCGAAGGTCATAAGTTTACCGCTACTCCACGCTTGGTATTGTTAGGCGGCCACTGGTGTGAAGAATGTATGCCATATCCATATGCAGGCGAGAAGAATGCCCGTCCTTGGCAATGGGATAGAGTGGCAAAGAAGAATCCATTCTTTGCTCAGTTGTGGGCACCATTGCACGATGCCAACGAGGATAATGTCTATGGTCCAGAAGTGTTTGACGGTTGGGAAAAATGAGTCTTACCAACGATAATCGAAATCAGCAAACTGCAACGTTTGCTGATTTTTTTGTGTGTTATAGGATTATCCCTAATGGATTTTTCTATTATTAGCAGGACTTTGCCTGTCCATTAAACACCAAATAAAAAACCACTGTATTTCTACACGATAGGCAGATTTGACGACTCAACCGCTTAGTAAATCAAGTTCAAGTGTATTGATAACAATATGATTTAGACAACAGACTATACTGCCTGTACAAATATATAACTGTACTAGATTATAGGTATGCCATCTTGCTTATTACAAGCATCGCATCAACAACAACTCGCAGTCTTGGCAGATATACCCAAAAGGATGAAACAAAAAGATTCTTGTTATTTGTCCCAATAGATGTATTGGGTGTTGCTCACACTTTCGGCTGCAGGTTTGACGATAAAAGTAGGAGTTTCTTTGTTCCAACCTTGAAAGTCGCCATTTATAGAATCCTGGATGAAGTGTTGCACATTTTCTCCCCATTGCATCCAATGTCGCATGTCTGAGCATTCGTTATCAACCGCAGTAAAATGCTTATACCGTGTTTGGCGTCCTATCTTATTGTTATGTAAGTCCATGTAATGGTCGCATGGAGCGTTGGGATTTTTCCATTCCCAAAAAACATCCATGATCGCCTGTGACATCCACTCACCGACATACGTGCGTAGGAGCACATTGACATAGATATGCTTGAAGGCATCACCTGGGCGTCCATTGTTGGTAGCATCTCCATAGTAATATTGTGCCATTTTCTCGGCACGTGCCTTGCTTTGCAGTACGCGGTAGAACAATCTTGGGCCACGCCACAGTAGTAACGTGAGTAATACATTTTCATCGTCAAAAGATGCTATATCTAGCGAATCGAGTGCAGCGCGCGTGAGAGGTTGGTCGCGATGAACGAGAGACTGTAGCCTATCCCAGTCATGTTGCTCATTGGGTGTGAGTTCAAGCATGAGTAACTCTTCGTCCAACGAGAGTGAGTCAAGTATGGTATATAGTTGGCTATTGTATGATTGGGCAGGAGAGAATTGTATTTCTTGTACTTTAGGAAAAAACAAAGTAGGCGTTTGTTGTGTAGATATGAGCAATTTGTCCGTCAATAAACATAATCTTTGTATATATCCAGGATAGGCCTTTTCTGGGTACAATCTAATCAGTTCATTCTCAATATAATCAGCAATAGTGAGTTGTTGCAAGCAAGTATCTGCCGCCCATCTAGCCCCTAAGATATATAGGGTTTCAGAAGGAAAATCGGGAAGTATCGTTGTATCAGGCAATGTTTTTTGCACCTGTTCTTCAATGGAAGGAATGGTGTTCATTGTACGACAGCCTGCCAAAAATAGGAATATTAAAAGTATTGCGGGTTTCAAAAAATTCACGGGTTTCATTGTTTCAACATTTTATTGCATATTGATGCGACAAAAGTACATAGAATTTTTCATATATTGAAAAAAAAGCTGTACTTTTGCAATAAAATTCAAGATATGTACTTTGACGAATTAGCATTATCAGATGAGGTGTTGGATGCATTGTGGGATATGCATTTCGATACATGTACACCCGTTCAAGAGCAGACTATACCCGTGATATTGGATGGGCATGATGTGATTTCCTGTGCACAAACGGGTACGGGGAAAACAGCGGCATATATTCTGCCCCTTCTCACCAATCTACAATACGACAATCACGACCCAAACAAACTCAATGCTATTATTATGGCACCTACGCGCGAGTTGGCGCAGCAGATCGATCAACAGATGGAGGGTTTTGGATTTTATGTACCGTTCTCTTCCGTAGCTATTTATGGTGGTAATGATGGTGGTGCATGGGGAACACAAGTGGCAGGGTTGCAAAAAGGTGCGGATATTGTGATAGCCACCCCTGGAAGGTTGCTTAGTCAGATGAATATCTACGATATTGACTTTTCGGGTGTGAAGTATTTTATCCTTGATGAGGCCGACCGCATGTTGGATATGGGTTTCTTTGATGATATTATGCGCATTGTCAAGTGTTTGCCTCAGGATAGACAAACTATCATGTTTTCTGCCACTATGCCCAGCAAGATCAGACAATTGGCACGAAGCATAATGAACCATCCCAAAGAAATCAAAATAGCTATTTCTCGTCCTCCTGAAAGCATTACACAAGGGTGTGTTATTCTCTATGAGGCACAAAAAACAGATATGATTGAGCATATACTCAAGCAGGCCTATCGTACCGAAGATAATGACACCCCTCAAACATTGAAGAAGATAATCATCTTTGCGGGCAAGAAACAACGTGTCAAGGAGATTACAAGAACGTTAAGGAGTAGGCATTTCAATGCTCGAGCGATGCACTCGGACCTTGAACAAAAAGAGCGTGATGAAGTGATGTTGGATTTCAGGAACGAGAAGATCGATATTTTGGTGGCCACAGATATCGTTGCTCGTGGCATTGACATCGACGATATACCTTTGGTTATCAACTACGATGTGCCTCACAATGCCGAGGACTATGTTCACCGAATAGGAAGAACCGCTCGCGCTGCCAGTTTAGGTGCAGCGATCACTTTTGTTACGCAAGAAGACTATCGATATTTCAATAAGATAGAAACATTTCTAAAGAAAAAGATTGAGCGCATAACGGTTCCTCAATCTCTTGGCGAGGCTCCTACAATTTCCGAATCCTCCACTCGTTCGGGTAAAGGTTGTTGCAACGGTTCCCGACGTTCTTCGCGAAACCAAGCGCAACGCCGCCGTAAGTGAGCAATAATGTTCCAAACGGTTGTCCTTCGATGGTTAGTGCCTCTGTTCGTAGGTACGACAATGCTTGTTCAAGCGTTAGGTTGACGTTAGGAAATGCATCTTTACGCAGGTCCTTCGCCATGCTTAAGCTATGTTGTGGAGCCACACCTTTGCCTCGCAATTCTGCCAATCCAAAACCTGTACACACACAGGTAAGTAATGACGACAGGTTGTCTATCAATGCCTTATGTCGAGCAGGGTAAGCTATCATAAAACGATCGGACTGGCGTATCGCCCAATTGTCGGGGTGTTGGAGCCATTGACGTATATCTTGTTCGAAATCAACGTGTGCATTTTGTTTGGCATGTTTGTCTGCACGCACACGGAAAGAAACAACATCCCCTTCTACCTTACGGAAAGCGCACACATAAAATCCTTCGCCTTTCGTCAAATGGGGATAAAAATGATATCCTAAACTACCCGGAACAATACCCCATGATGGATCGATTTTGACAGGTAGCACTTCTGCTCCTAACGATTCTACAATCCATTGAGCGTTTTTCTCATTCTCTTCAGCATTGAAAGTACATGTAGAATAAATCAGTACTCCTCCTGGTTTGAGAGCATCCCATGCTTCTAAGACGATTGAGCGTTGACGTTCTGCACACATGATAACGTTTCTCACACTCCATTCTTTGCGCGCATCCATATCTTTACGGAACATACCTTCTCCTGAGCAGGGAGCATCTATCAACATACAGTCGAACAAACCTTTTGTTCTCTCGCCAAAGTCTTCTGCAGTATTGTGCGTAACCAGGACATTGCCATTGCCCCATTTTTGTATGTTCTCGGATAGTACAAACACTCGTTGTCTAACCACTTCGTTGCTGATGAGTAATCCCTCCCCTCCGAGATATTGGCTTATTAGGGTTGATTTTCCTCCAGGTGCTGCGCACAAGTCCAAGACGATGCTATCACGAGACACATACTGCTGGAGTATTTGTTCGATGAACATGCTACTGGCTTCTTGCACATAGTAACAACCTGCATGAAAGAACGGATCTAATGTAAACTGAGGACGTTCGGTAAGATAGTAACCATCTTCGTGCCATGGCACCTCTTCCACATCACAAGGAAACGTGAGCACATCCAACTTATCATTCAAACGAATGCTCGTTACGGATGGGCCATTCAATGCGGCGCATAGGGAGTCTGCTTGATCCCCTAATTGCTTACGCATCGTATTGACAAATTCAACTGGTAACATAGATGGTTATACGTATCAATGAGTGACTACAACGTTACCTAAATTGGTAACAAGCGGCAAAGGTAAGTTTTTTTTTTGAAAAAGGCAAATTATTTTCATCATCCTATCCGTATTTATATTTTTTTCACTATCTTTGCAATCGTTTTACAACCTTGCAATCACTATGAATTATTTATCCGAACTAAACAAGACGCAGCAAGAGGCCGTTCAATACAAGGATGGTCCTCAGCTTGTTATAGCTGGAGCTGGCTCTGGCAAGACACGTGTGTTGACCTATAAAATAGCTTACTTACTCCAACAAGGTGTTTCTTCTGGCAATATCCTTGCCCTGACTTTTACCAACAAAGCAGCAAGGGAAATGCGCGAGCGTATCATGCAGTTGGTTGACCCTAAGCAAACCCGATATCTGACGATGGGTACCTTTCATAGTGTGTGTGCACGTATTTTGAGACAAGAAGCAGAGTTGTTAGGATTTACATCCAAGTTCACCATCTACGACACAAGTGACAGCAAGGGGCTTGTTAAGCGCATTGTCAAGGAGAAAGGGTTGGATGATAAGCTCTACAAATCGGGGGTTATTCTCAATCGTATTTCAGACGCCAAGAATCATCTCATCGATCCTATTGGTTATGCAAATAACCGCCATTATATGCAGTTGGATAGGATGAACCGATTGTATGAGATTCCGAGCATATATGCTGCATATCAACAACAACTCAGGCAGTCCAATGCGATGGATTTTGACGACTTGTTGATGAACATGAACATACTGTTGCAGCAAAACAAAGAAGTGCGTCAAAAATACCAAGAGATTTTCCAATACGTGTTGGTAGATGAGTATCAAGACACAAACTATTCGCAATACCTGATTGTAAAAACTCTGGCAGAACCTCAAAACAACATCTGCGTTGTAGGGGATGATGCACAAGCTATCTATTCGTTTCGCGGGGCAAACATCCAAAATATCCTTAAGTTTCAACAAGGATATACCAACGCACAGCTATTCAAGCTTGAACAGAATTATCGTTCGACGCAGAATATTGTCAATGCAGCCAACTCTCTTATTGCACACAATGTGGGTCAGATACACAAGCAAGTGTTTTCCGAGAAAGAGCCAGGTCAACCTTTGCAACTGACGGCATATCCTACCGATTTGGAAGAAAGTGCTGGGGTAGCTAAACGCATTGCTTTGCTTCATAAGAACAAGCGTTCGTATGAAGATATAGCAGTACTATACCGTACCAATGCCCAGTCTCGCACTCTGGAGAATGAGTTACGCAAGGCAGGCATTCCTTATCGTATATATGGAGGAACGAGTTTTTATCAACGCAAAGAGATAAAAGATGCTATTGCTTATTTTCGTTTGGTAGTCAATCCTTATGACGTAGAAGCGCTTTTGAGAATCATTAATTTCCCGGCACGAGGTATAGGAAACACGACTTTGAAAAAACTCACTGATTTTGCCTATACGAAACAAATTCACTTGATAGAGGTGTTCCATCATCTCAACGACCAGCAGTTGAGTATCAGCAGTCGGACAGTCAATCAACTGAATATGTTTTTTCAACTCATCCAATCCTTTGTTGAATTGTCTGAAACGTTGGATGCATATCAATTTGCGGAGCATGTTTTGAAAACAAGTGGTGTATTGACGTCAGCCGCGATGGATCTATCTCCCGAAGGCATTGATCGCATGCAGAACTTACAAGAGTTGCTGAACGGTATTCAGGAATTTGTCAGCAAGCGAAAAGAAGAGGGAATTGATTTTACCCCTATAACCGATTTTTTGAGCGAAGTGAGTTTGTTGACCGACCAAGATGAGAAAGTAGATGACCACACGCCACGCATCACCTTGATGACCGTACATGCGGCCAAAGGTTTGGAGTTTCCTATCACGTTCATCGTGGGGTTGGAGGAAAACTTATTCCCATCCCCTTATTGTGAGAGTGAGAGTGAGATGGAAGAAGAGCGACGCTTGTTGTATGTAGCGATCACTCGTTCGATGGAACTTTGCCATCTGACTTATAGTAAGCAACGGTTCAAGAATGGTAGCATAAGCTACTCATCCCCTTCCCGATTTATCAATGACATCAACCCTCAATTTGTACAAAACACCATTTCGGTTCAGGCTCCTGTGAATAGATGGAGCAATTTCAGTTGGGGTGAGACACCGTCATTCCCATCATCACCCCAACCTACGAAGTCCCCTTCTGCTACTCCCACCCATCGTCACCTAACCAGAGTACCGTGTAATGTAAGGACATCCGTTGGTGGGGAGCAGACATGGAAGGTTGGAGATCGGGTTTTTCACAAGGTATTCAAAGAGGGAACAGTCCAAAAAGTATACTCCACCAATGATAGTGACAAGATTGACATCAATTTTGATGAAGTCGGCACCAAGACATTGTTGTTGGCGTTCGCTAAACTTGAAAAACGATAATACAACTGGTATCACACCATCAATCCTGTAGGATGATTTATCAATTGGCAACAATAAAAGTAGATACATCACTCCATTGCGTCCATCGTGATGGAAATGTGGTGCATCTCACCCAATTGGAGTATGCATTGTTGGAGTATCTATTGCAGCATGCTGATACCATCTGCAAGCGAGAGGAGATAGTAGAAAAGGTGTGGGGACAACGTTTTCGGTACGATACGGGAACAATAGATGTGCATCTCCATGCTCTTCGTCGCAAATTGGGTTTTACACGAAACATGCCTATCGAGTCCATTCGCGGTGTGGGAGTCATCATGCATACTACTATATCCAAGCCATCGCATACCCTGAATATCCAAGATTTTGCTATTCAATGGATGCGTGAGCACGAGGCAGACTTTGCATCCAAGCAACTCACACCTCGCTTGCATTTGGATCCATTTGTGAGCGAAATCACCATTTCCCCTGAGGACTTACGCAGCATGCTGGATGGGATATTGAAAGTCCTTTTGCCTGTTTCTACACCAGGTATTATCCGTATCAAGTCACATCTGGGTTGTCATCATTTCTCGCTTTGCCTTGACATCAATGGCACCATCAACGAACTCCGTATCCCTTTGGGATGATAATTTAAGTTAGATTTAAGATAACTTAAGTTTATTTGTAGTACCTTTGCATCGGAATTTGAAAAAGGAAGCGCAAAATAACACATTATGAAAAAGAGCATTCTATTGATATTATTGGTTATTGTTCAGGTGGCATATGGACAGAAGGATGTGGCAACAGATACTACCCGTACTCATACAACCATTCAAGAAAAGACACCTCTCTTCCAAGGATATAGTGGCGGAATGATGCTGCATGCAGGATATCTATTTGGCAAGAATTCTTCTGCCGTATTACCTTCTGGCAAAAACATCAGTCCACAAGGATTAACCACAGGTATTGGCGGTTCGCTACGCGTGAACCTATGGAAACAATTGCGTGTAGGTTGTGAGGGATATGTTTCCACCATGAGAAGTGGTGCCACCGATATGAGAGACATCTTGCAATCAGGCAGTTATGTTCGTGTTGGTTCGGGCGGTCTTTTGGCAGATGCTTGTTGGCGAATGGAGAAAGTGTGGCCATACATTGGTGCAGCTGTAGGTGGTGGTGCTATGCGCACTCTCTCTGTGGTTGAGGGAACAGAAACGGATTGGCTACCCGAAGGGTGGGCGATGCTTACCAAGCAAGGGTTTGGTTATGTGAACCCATACGTGGGTATGGACTGGTGCATGACCAAACGTATTCACCTCACCATTCGCATGGATTGGATGTTAGCATTTACTGACAATCAGTTGATTATGCCTACTGGTCCACGATTCTTCTTTGGTTTTATGTTCTGTCACTAATGAATTTCTCAGGTATTATATTGGGTTTGGTTGCCTTTCTGTGTATCGGTGTGTTTCATCCTTTGGTCATTAAGGGGGAATATTATTTCGGAACCAAATGTTGGTGGGTATTTGCATTGGTAGGTATACTGATGTTGGTAGGTTCAGTGCTGATAGAAAATATCTATATTTCCGTCATATTAGGAGTGATCTCTTTTTCCTGTTTCTGGTCTATACTTGAACTCTTTGAACAAAAGAAACGAGTAGAGCGTGGTTGGTTTCCCAAGAATCCTAAGCGAAAGGACTAACAATATAATCTGATGTTCCTCTATCAAACAAAAGAAGAAACGCAAACTTGCGTTTCTTCTTTCTATCTACCGCTTATCTACTGCTGAAAGCATTAGATACTAAGTATCTGCATGGCCGACCATTTCTCGGCATTGATATCCTTCTTTTGTTTGATAGCTTTGCTCAGTGGCACATAGACGATTTCGTCATCTTGTAGTCCGACCATGATATTGCGTTGGTCTTCTATGAGTGCTTGCACAGCAGCTATACCCATTCGCGAAGCAAGTATGCGGTCGCTGGCAGAAGGTGAACCTCCGCGTTGCAAGTGTCCTAAGATGGTTACTCGTGAACTGAACTCTGGGTGCGCTTCTTCCATCATCTTGGCTACGGCTTGTGCTCCACCCTCGATGGCATGTTCTTGTACGAGGACGATACTGGAGTTTTTGCTTTTGCGTTTACCTTGTCCGATAGCTTCCTCTATCTGTTCGATGATCGTTGCACGTTCAGGAATAATAGCAGCCTCAGCGCCTGCCGCAATGGCCGCATTGAGTGTCAAGAATCCCGCATCGCGTCCCATAACTTCAACGAGGAAAACACGTTCGTGGCTGGTAGCGGTATCACGTAACGTATCCACACAATGCATGATGGTATTCAAAGCTGTATCGTAGCCAATGGTAGCATCGGTTCCCCACAAGTCGTTGTCAATGGTGCCAGGTATACCCACTACTGGGATATTGAACTCTTGTGCAAAAAGGCGTCCGCCAGTGAAAGAGCCATCACCGCCGATGACGATCAACGCATCTATTTCCTCGCGTTGGATGGTCTCGTATGCTTTTAGGCGCCCTTCTTTGGTGGTGAATTCCGCACATCGAGCCGACTTGATAATCGTACCACCACGTTGAATAATACCACTCACATCTTGTGTAGTGAATGGTTTGACTTCTCCATCAATGAGTCCTTTGTATCCACGATAGATAGCTTTGACTTTGATATCATTGGAGATAGCAGCACGTGTGACAGCACGCAGCGCTGCATTCATTCCCGGTGCATCACCTCCAGAGGTAAGTACACCAATTGTTTTAGGCTTAAATTCCATATTGATATAACCCGTATCTTGGGCGGTATTTGATTGTTTTTTTATGTTGTATGTGCCTTGGGCACGTTGGTTTCAATATATGTTTTGATTTGCTCCATAAGCCATTTGGGTGTGGAAGTAGCGCCACAAATACCTACTCGATTGGCAGCATGGCATTGCTGAAGTATCTCGGTAGTGATGTCTGCTTCATTGCTTACAAAAATCGTGCAAGGATTGACTTCTAAGCAATGATGATACAATACTTTTGCGTTGGAGGATTTTTTTCCTCCCACAAACAGGACAACGTCATTGCTCTGTGCAAACGCTTGCAAACGTTTTACACGATTGGCCACATTGCGGCATATAGTATCGTGGTATTCGAATTGGGAGTTTTGAATCAAGGATGCAGAATTAGCCAACCGTTTTTGGATATCTTCAACGATAGCATTGAACTCTTCAACCGATTTGGTGGTCTGTGAAAAAAGGTAGATTGGGCGGGTAAAATCAATTTTGTTGAGGTCTTGGAGCGATTCGATAACTATAGCGGTATTGTTGGTCTGTCCTTCGAGTCCGATGACCTCTGCATGTCCTTTCTGTCCAAAAATAACGATCTGCGGAATCGGTTCGTCGCTATGTTTAGCGCGCACATCGAGCACTTTGTTTTGATAGGTGTCTCGTATCATTTTCTGCAGTCGCAAAACCACAGGACACGATGCATCAATGATTTCAATCATGTTTTGCTGTGCGATGCGGTATGTACTGGGAGGTTCGCCATGTGCGCGCAGCAAGACACGCACATTTCTCATGCTTCGCAAGTCGTCATAGTCGATTGTTTCCAAACCCAGATGAGCCAATCGTTCTACTTCTTGTCCATTGTGCACGATATCTCCCAAGCAAAAGAGGGGTCCCTCTTGCAGTTCGCGTTCGGCAGTTTGAATAGCCGTCGTCACACCGAAGCAAAATCCTGAATGCTCATCTATCGTAACCTTCATCTGTCCTCTTGTGGTTCTAAACAGTAGCGCAGCGTTCGCTAAACAATTGGATGATATACTTCATTTGTTCTTCGCGTGTCATATTACTATTGTCCACCACCACAGCATCTTCAGCTTGACGTAATGGACTCTCCGTGCGATGTGAATCGCGATAGTCACGATCGTTGATGTCTGCCAATACATCTTCCATGATAGGATTTTCTCCCTTAGCTTTGAGTTCATCGTATCGACGTTTGGCGCGAACTTGAGGCGATGCTGTCAAAAAGAGTTTCAACTCGGCATTTGGAAATACAACCGTACCTATATCACGTCCATCCATTACGATGGCTTTTTGTTGTCCCATAGCTTGTTGTTGCGCCACCAAGTACTGACGCACTTGACGAATAGGAGATATCTTAGACGCCATGTTTCCTACTTCCAAAGTACGAATCAAATGTTCAACATCTTCTCCATTGAGTATGGTATGTTGGCTGCCATCTGGTTGGAGTGAGAAAGTGATATGGATGCCTTGCAACAAGTCTTGTAGGTTGTCGCAGTCCATCGGTTGGTCATTCTGCAATAGATACAATGCTACGGCTCGATACATAGCGCCTGTATCTACATAGGTATAACCCGCATGGCGCGCCAGCTCTTTGGCTATGGTGGACTTGCCACAAGATGAATAACCATCTATTGCTACTACTATATTCTTCATTTTGTATATTATTATTTCGTTGTTATATACTACTTGAGCATGGACTGAATATCAAAGCTCAAACTGGCTTGATAAACATAACTACTTTTGGTCAATTGTGAGAAAGCAAATCCCAAGCGCAACTTATAGATACGCACTCCCCCTCCCAAAGCAAAACCTGCCAAACTGCGTTGGTCTGCAAGTTGCATCTCCGCACGACGACGGTGATTGTAGCTCAAGGTTAGGTAAAAGCGTTCACTCTTGGGAATAATATCCAAAGAGAAGATGGTATGTCTAAACAACATATCGTACCATTTCACTTGTCCTCCCAAGTCTTGACTGGCAGTTGGATAAGACAGGTCCCATCGTTGAAGGTTGTGTATGGTCATACCAAAACGCAAAGGTGCATGTTTCAATCGATAGTTGATACCCAATTCCAAATTGAGCGGTAACATTTCTCGGTGTTGAAAGCCATATTCATCATAGAACCCTTTGAGTTGCCATCCTACATTGCGTAAGGCTAATCCCAAATGCAGTGAAGAATCTGGCGTATGATAGTGTCCACCGATGTCCATCCCTAAAGCAACAGAGCTATACGACTCGTAGAAAGACAATATAGGTTTGAGGGCAACACCTATTGAGAACGTTTGCCCCAATTGTCGAGCATACATGAGTTGGATGAGAATATCTTTGGCAGTGAAGGTTCCTCCCGTTAGGTTGCCATATTCATCCGCATAAGGCATCTGACCATGGTCTAAATAATGGAGACCTACTGCAAAGAAATTGGGTTTATCTATTGGCGATTTTTTCTCTATGGAAGAAGGTCCAAAATTGTGTCCATACATTGCACTTCCCAACATGGTGCCATCCATTAGGTAAGCGTAATTGAGTTGCAGCACTTTGTCTGTTGCAGGACATAACAAAGCCGGATTGGCGAAGGCCATACTGATATCGCCATCTTGCAGGGCTACGTTCGTTCCTCCCAGGGCATTTAGACGAGAAGAAAAAGGCATATCCAGAAAAGCGAATGTACTACTTCCTGCCCCTGACCATTGGGCATAAGTAGGTGCCAACAATAGGATGCTGCACATGAGCATCATCTCGCGGAGATATGTCCTTGTTTTGGAAAGCATTGCCTTATTTTTCTTGCCTAATCATTTGGTCGGTATGCAACTTTTTGCACATACTTTTCAGGGTACAAAGATACATTGATTTTCGCAAATTTCCAAAAAAATGAAAATATAATCAGCATTTTTGCGCAAATATTTTTATAGTATAAAAAAAAACATTAACTTTGTCGGCTGATGATATATTTGGGATATTATGTCCCCACAAAGTGAGATAAGCAATAAAAAAGTTACATTTTAAATAAATTAATTCAAACTAAAAAAACTTATGTGGTTAAAAGATTCATCTATTGGCCGTAAATTGGTGATGAGTATCACCGGTTTGGCTTTGGTTTTCTTCTTGCTTTTCCACGGCGCGATGAACCTCGCGTTGGTGTTCTCGGAGGAGGCCTACAACGTAATCTGCTCTATTCTTGGAGCTAACTGGTATGCATTGATCGCAACTGCTGGCCTTGCTTTCTTGGTAGTGTTGCACTTTGCTTACGCACTTTACCTCACCATCCAAAACCGTATGGCTCGTGGTAAAGATCGCTATGCTGTTACCGCTAAACGCGAAGGCGTTGAGTGGGAGTCAGAGAACATGTTGGTGCTCGGTTTCATCGTAATCGGCTTCCTCGTTCTCCACATGGCTAACTTCTGGTTCAAGATGCAGTTCACCGAGATCATGCACATCTTGGGTGCACACGATTTCTCTGTATCTGAGTTCGCTCCAACCGATGGCGCTGGCCTCGTTAAGGCACTCTTCACCACTCCTATCTGGGGTCAAGTGTACTGCGTACTCTACCTCGCATGGCTCGTTGCATTGTGGTTCCACCTCCGTCACGGTGTATGGTCTGCTCTCCACACCATGGGCTTCAACAACCTCGTATGGATGAAGCGCGTTAAATGCATTGGTGCTATCGTAGCTACCCTCGTAGTAGGTCTCTTCGCTGTAGTAGTTCTCTACTACCTCGGCGTAGGTATCGGCATGCTCTGCGCATAAGAAATAATATGGTTCAGTAGCCCTTTGGGCTGTTCAGTATAGTTCAGCGCTTCGCGTTCAACATTGAACAACATTGAACCACTTTGAACAATTTTGAACAAAAATTAAACAACATATGGCAACAAAAAAAGAAACTGCGCAGGTTATTACGCCTGAAATGGCGAAGATCCCTGCTGGTCCACTCGAGAAGAAATGGACCAATTACAAAGACCATCAGAAGTTGGTCAACCCTGCCAACAAGCGTCGTCTTGACGTGATCGTAGTTGGTACTGGTTTGGCTGGTGCATCTGCTGCGGCTTCACTCGCAGAGATGGGCTTCAATGTCCTCAACTTCTGTATCCAAGACTCTCCACGTCGTGCACACTCTATCGCTGCACAAGGTGGTATCAACGCGGCTAAGAACTACCAAAACGATGGCGACTCTGTTTATCGCCTCTTCTACGACACAATCAAGGGTGGTGACTACCGTGCTCGTGAGGCAAACGTATATCGTCTTGCTGAGGTGAGCAACAGCATCATCGACCAATGTGTGGCTCAAGGTGTTCCTTTCGCTCGCGAATACGGCGGCTTGCTCGACAACCGTTC
>ERZ808048.151-NODE-151-length-14121-cov-7.417545_pt1 | contig 14121 bp, 13 predicted proteins | sample MGYA00380197_ERZ808048 | MGnify/ENA primary metagenome ERZ808048 (study PRJEB31490, sample SAMN06133377) | cow dung metagenome | isolation source: M1 | host: cow | place: China: Chengdu | collected 2015-05 ... | reverse complement strand
TAATTATAAGAGTTCAAATAAATTCAAAAGAATTTTTTGGAGTCTTTCTATTTCCTCTCGGAAATAGGTTGTCTTGTTGTTCAATTTTCAAGGAGCTTCGCTGCCTTGCGACAGCCTGTATATTATATCACCGCACTCCCGGCTTGTCAATACCTTTTTGAAACTTTTTTCGAGTTTTTTCTGTACCGACCTGCCTGCGCAGCCGCCCTCTTTTTCGAAGGCTTTATGAGTATACCACCTTTCCCTTCCTTTGTCAACCACCTTTTGTCAAATTCGATTTTTTGCGCATATGGCCACCCATTTAGTACATCCTATTTGTATGAGGTGCATATATGTTCACGGTATTTATTCGAACTCTGCTTATTTACATCTTTCTTTTGGGGACGATGCGGTTCCTTGGCAAGCGCCAGGTAGGGGAATTGCAGATATCTGAGTTGGTCACAACCCTGATGTTATCCGAGTTGGCGGTGTTTCCCATTACCGACTCGGACATTCCCATTGTGTACGCACTGCTTCCTATTCTGGCACTGCTTTCCTTGGAGGTGATCGTATCCTATGCTACAGCGAAATGGGTACCGCTGCGCAAATTCCTGCTGGGCGCTCCCAGCCTGCTGATTTACCAAGGACGGCTGAATCTGGAGGAGATGAAGAAACAGCGGATCGGCGCCGGCGAGCTTCTGTCCGAACTGCGGCAAAAGGATATCGCGGATCTGCGGGAGGTTCGCTACGCCATTCTGGAAGATAACGGAAAGCTTTCCGTGTTCACTCATGCGACAGATTCTCCCCTGACCCCTGACATCGCCGGGATCGACGCGGAAGAAACCGGAGTGGTACTGCCGCTGATCATAAACGGACTACCAATGGAAGACAGCATGCGTCACGCGGGTGTGGATCACGCACATCTGGCAAAGCACGCGCCACGATCACACTCATCGAATAATCGATGTACGAGGTTCGCATTTCCTCGTCAATCTTTACAGGAATAATTCTGTCGTTGTCAATCATCTATATAAAGTTTTAAAAGTTTCAAAGGTTTTAAGAGTTCTAAAGGTAAAATACCCCTACTCTTCCACGCTGCAAAATTACTGCTTTTTTTTGATATGTGCAAATTTTTGTGCGTTTTTTTGCATTTTTTCTTATTTTTGGCTAATACCCCGATTTTTCACTCTCATGCGCTTAAATCGCAAATTTCGGGCGTTTATACCAATCTAACGACACCTTTCACATATAGCGCGTACGCGCGAGAACGCCAATTAGCTGCAAAATCGAATCATTAATACAAAAAAACTTATCTCCTTGCCTTTGGCAGAAATCTTATTAATCTAATTTGCCACGCATACGCCCCATCTCTTCCTTAGCACTCCGTGATAAATTGCAACCGCTAGCACTCGCTTTTAGCTCGTCCGCTTAATCTTAATAAAATGTAGTGAAAAAACTATAGATAGTGTCAACTGATTATAAATCCCATTATTTTAATCAACAACACCAACAACTTATTTCTTATCTCGGCTTACGCCTTCGAACGATTTCTCCAACAACATTGCGCGAGCAACAACACAGCTCGCGCTCGAGGAGGAAAAACAATAACAATTTGTAGCCAGCAATGATTTCAAGAGATTAAAACAAAGAGCGGCACCGCAAAAAGGGTGTCGCTCTTGGGTTATACAATAATCTGCAAGGGAGGGGCGTTACAGCTTCTGTCCTGTGATGGTGTAGGTTTTGCCGTCTTGCAAGATATATACCTGTCCATTGCGGAGGAGTTTTTGAGCTGGGTTAGCTGGATTGACATACACCTCGGGAGCGGATGATGGACCATCAGCTTCGTAGATAGCTTGGATAGTGATCTCGTTGGTTATTGGCTCCGCCACTGGTTGCCAATACAAGAACGTGAAGCCCGCAATCGTTGGTGCGATAGGAACTTTGATTGTAAGGGTTTGGCGATAGATTTCGCTATCATTATCCTCGCTATTAGTAAAGACGATGGTCATTTCCGTATCCTGGAGTTCAATCTCCTCTTCTGATTCTCCTTCTATTGGCAAAATCGTCCCAAACTCTTTCCATTGCTCTGCCGCCTTGTAATCATCTAGCGACTGTGCAGGGACATATAGCGTTGCTTCAGAAAGAGGCATATCGTAGAATACATATTCCCCTAATACAGGTACGTTACTGGCTTTGCAGATTACGGTAGTGAGGGAGGAACAATCACAGAAAGCATAATATCCAATGCTCGTTACGCTGTTGCCTATTGTAACAGAGGTGAGAGCGGAGCAATATTCGAAAGCCGCATCTCCAATACTCGTAACGCTGTTGGGGATGGTGATGGAGGTGAGGGAAGAGCAACCTTGGAAAGCATATCTTCCAATGCTCGTTACACTATTAGGGATGGTAATAGAGGTAAGGGAGGAGCAACCAGCGAAAGCATTATTAGCAATACTCGTTACGCTGTTAGGAATGATTGTATATTGACAGCCAGCAATGAGGGTATTGGTAGAAGTTTCAATAATCGCATTGCAATTCTCTCGACTATCATAGGTGATATTACTGCTCTCTACTACCATAGAGGTGAGGGAGAAGCAACCTTCGAAAGCACTACTTCCAATACTCGTCACGCTGTTGGGGATAGTGATGGTAGTGAGGGAGGAACAATCATAGAAAGCATAACGTCCAATGCTCGTAACGCTGTTAGGGATAGTGATGGAGGTGAGGGAAGAGCAACCAGAGAAAGCTCCTTCTCCAATACTCGTTACGCTGTTAGGGATAGTAATAGAGGTGAGGGAGGAGCAAAGAAAGAAAGTACTCTCTCCAATGCTCGTGACGCTGTTGGGGATGTTGATGGAGGTGAGGGAGGAGCCAGAGAAAGCCCAATCTCCAATGTTCGTTACGCTATTGGGGATAGTAATGGAGGTGAGGGAGGAGCATCCAGAGAAAGCGTCATCTCCAATGCTCGTTACGCTATTACCGATAGTGACGGAGGTGAGAGATTCACACCAATTGAAAGCCTGTTCTCCAATGCTTGTTACGCTGTTAGAGATGGTAATAGAGGTGAGGGAGGAGCAAAAAAAGAAAGCCCCATTTCCAATGCTCGTTACGCTATAGGTAGTGCTGTTGTGGGTAACGGTTTCGGGGATAGTGGCGGTTGTTAAACCTGCATAGTTATCAGATAACCATTGGTATTGGTACGTTACCTCCACAGTCGTATCGCTGGTGATGTTGTAGTAGAGGTCGCCAGATTGGAAGTCATACGCCCAGAGGGTGGTGGTGGCGAGGAGGGCAAATAAGACCCCACCTAACCTCCCCTTCAAAGGGGAGGAAATGATTGCAGAAAAAATCTTGTTCATGTTGATTGAATTTTTAATTGTTGTTATTTATTGTTTATTAATTGGCTATTGGTATATAGACAGAAAAAGCGTGCGCTTTCGTTCGCTTCAATTTGATTTTCTGAGGTTCTGGACTACCTAAACAACTCAAATCTACGCACGGAAAACTCACGCTGATAACGTGAGCGTGCATAAACCGCACTTGAGTTGTTTGATTTCTTGAAAGTGTCCAGTTTTCAGAAAATCAAGTCTGGGCTTATTACGCTATATTAAATTATGTAGTGATGGGGTAACGCTTTACCGAATCGGGGACAAAGGTACAATAAAATTTGCAAGTGTGCAAGAAAAATCGCATTTTAGTGTGATTTTTTGCTCGGCGGGTTATCGCCGAGCATTAGACTGCCAAGAGGGACGCAAGGATACTCAGCGTGTACGCTGAGTGGTAAAACTATAACAGAAATACCCGAATACGATTCGGGGCTAATGGACAAAGATTGCATAGAATACTCGACAACATGTCAAGGCAATAGAAGAATATTTACTCGGCGAACCATCGCAAGTGCACTTGACAGGTGGCAGGGTACGAGGAAAGTACAGGATGGTAATGGAATGGTATCGAAGTGGTAACGAGGTGGTAACGAGGTGGTAACGAGGTGGTAACGAGGTGGTAACGAGGTGGTAACGAGAAAGAAAGCGGAAAGAAGCAGGCAGAAGGTAGGAGGAAGATAAGAGGAAGATAGGGTATTCTCAGGTTAATAACTCGGTTATCCTACGTATATCTTACGTATATGGTACGTATATCCTACGTAATTGACAGCGGAAAGATTAAGGTTTGCCCTTACTTCCACATAAAAAAAATGTGTCGATACTACGAATATGGGCGGTCGTACCTACCCTGTACGGTACTACCCTGTAGCCATACGGCTGCGTGACCGCAAGGGTCGCGCCATTCTATGTATTGCGCTATTTCCTCAGAGTGGGGACTCTTCGGGCGCAATACTCGGAGTGCGTTCCGTCGCACTCCTTCACGTAATTGACAGCGGAAAGATAAGGAAAGATTGGGTGAAAATTGTGCATATTGAGTTAAGAATTTTGAATTTTGAAGGAAAATCTTGTGTATATTTAAAAAAAATAGTACCTTTGTAGCGTGGTTTGGAGTGCTTGGACGACATGGGTAAGTCGGCTGTATGCCAAGTAAGCCACAAGAAAGGAGTTTAGGAAAAGGATTGATATGAAAAAGTTTTATATAGAGACATACGGCTGTCAGATGAACGTGGCAGATAGCGAAGTGGTGGCTGCCATCATGCAAACAACTGATTGCGAGCTGGTTGATGATATTGCAGATGCAGATATTGTGGTGCTGAACACATGTTCTATTCGTGATAATGCCGAGCAGAAAGTGCAAAATAGATTGAAAGAACTGGGCAGAAGACCCCACCCAGCCTCCCCTTCAAGGGGAGGAGAGCGAAAGAAAAGTCGCTTGATAGGTGTGATTGGTTGTATGGCGGAACGTATGGGAGAATCTCTAGTGAAGGAGTGGGGAGTGGATTTTGTAGCTGGACCAGATGCGTATTTGGATATTCCTAACCTGCTGGCAATGTGCGAGAAAGGGTTGCCTGCAATCAATATCGAACTGAGCACCACGGAGACATACCGCGAGGTGATGCCAGCACGAATAGGCAAACAGATATCGGGGTTTGTGAGCATTATGCGCGGATGTAATAATTTCTGCTCGTATTGCATTGTGCCTTACACACGCGGAAGAGAGCGCAGTCGCGATGTGGAGAGTATATTGAATGAGGTGCGCGATTTGCAAGAAAAGGGATATAAAGAGGTGACATTGTTGGGGCAGAATGTAAATAGTTATAGGTACGCGCGCGTGCGAGAAGATGGGACAGAAGAGGTGATTGGTTTTGCGCAGTTGTTGGCGCAAGTAGCTGAGGCGGTGCCAAATATGCGTGTGCGATTCACTACGTCGCACCCAAAAGATATGTCGGATGAGACGTTGGAGGTAATCGCGAAGTACAAGAATCTGTGTAAGTTTATTCATCTGCCTGTGCAGAGCGGTTCGAATAAGATACTGAAACTGATGAACCGCAAGTACACGCGTGAGTGGTATTTGGATAGGATAGCAGCGATACGTAGGATTATCCCTGATGCAGCGATAGGCACGGATGTGTTCTGTGGTTTCCACGATGAGACGTTGGAGGATCATCAGGAGACATTGTCGTTGATGCGCGAGGTGGGTTTTGATACGGCGTTTATGTTTAAGTATAGCGAGCGTCCTGGTACTCACGCGCAGAAACATCTGCCCGATAACATCTCAGAAGAGGAGAAGGTGAGACGACTGAACGAGATAATTGCACTGCAAAATCAGTTGTCGTTGGAGAGTAACCAGAAAGAGATTGGCAAAGTGGTGGAAGTGCTGGTGGAAGGCTATTCGAAACGCAGCAAAGAGGATATGTACGGCAGGACTTCGCAGTATAAGACCGTGGTTTTCCCACGAGAAGGAAGGAAAATAGGCGAGTTGGTGATGGTAAAGATAGAGGAAGCAAGTGCTGCAACATTGAAGGGGAAATTGGTGTAAAGGGAAAGGAATCAGGAGCCAAGAATCAGGAGTCGGGAATCTGGACGTAGTATGAAATACGCACATTTTTTATACAAAAATACATTTTTTCCTAAAAAAATTTGCGTATTTGCATTTTTTGTAGTACCTTTGCAGCGAAAACAATAAATTTTCATAGTTAAGGTTTAGGTTTAATGGCAACGAGAGGCTGGGAAGTTTCTCGTTGTTTCTTAAACAATCGCAAAAAATGGAAGGTATTGTTTTCATTATTTTTTTGCATAAATATGAACGAATTGGATAAAAACAAACAAGAAAATCCGCTGCTTGCAGATTTGAGCGATGCGGATGAGGCTCGCAAGGCATTTATTGCGAGTGAGATTTTTAATCGAAAATACTAAAAATAAGATATGGCAACAACTTACATGACCGTAGAAGGTCTTCAGAAATTGAAAGAAGAACTCCAATACTTGGAGACAGTGGAGCGTCCTCGTGTGATCGCAGCAATTGCCGAAGCACGCGAGAAGGGCGATTTGAGCGAGAATGCAGAATATGATGCAGCCAAAGAAGAACAAGGCATCTTGGAAAGCAAGATTGCGATGATCAAAGGCAAGATTGTGGACGCTCGAATCATTGATGAAACAGATATCAATACCGATGAGGTGCAAATCTTGACCAAAGTGCGCGTGTTGAACCTCAAGACTAACCAAGAGAAAGTATATCAATTGGTTACAGAGGGTGAGGCAAATATCCTGGAGGGCAAGATTGCTACAACTACTCCTATTGCCAAAGGCTTGCTCGGCAAGAAGGTGGGTGATACCGCTGAAGTGGTAGTGCCTGCGGGTAAGATGCAATTTAAGATATTGGAAATCAGCATTTAAGGCAGTTGACAATTGACAATTAACAGTTGATATTATGACTATTTTTTCGAAGATTATTAACGGCGAGATTCCAAGCTACAAAGTGGCTGAGAATGAGAAGTTTTATGCCTTCTTGGATATCAATCCATTGCAAAAAGGTCACACGTTGGTTGTGCCTAAATTGGCTGAGCCCGAAGCGGACTATATCTTTGATTTAGAGGATGATATATTGAGCGAGATGTTGGTATTCGCCAAGCAGGTGGCTCGCGGAATAAAAGGTGCGGTAGCATGCAAACGTGTCGGCGTGGCCGTGATTGGATTGGAAGTGCCACATGTACATATGCATTTGATTCCGATTAGCAAGGAAGGGGACATGTCGTTTGCCAACCAAAAGTTGACATTGCCTTCGGAGGAGATGGCGGAGATAGCCAATTCGATTGCAGAAGCAATGGGATGTTGAGAATAAAAAAATGACTGCGATGGCAGTCATTTTTTTGTTGTTATTTAGGCAACCATGTTTGGCTTCTTCCGAGCAGTCCAGCCTTGTCAAGTGAGCCTCGGAGAATGAGTTTGCCATCTTTGAGATAGACTTTGGCATAGTAGAACTTGCCATTGTCAGGGTCAAGGACTTTACCTCCGCGCAACTCATTGTCTTTGAGTTGCATATCACGGATGATTGTCAATCCAACGATCGGTTTGTTGTGGTCCTCGCCCGTACATTCTGTGCAGACAGCAGTTTCGCCATTTTCTTCGAGCAGTTGAATGATTGTGCCGTAGTATTTTCCGTTGTCGGCTTGATAAATACGCACAATTGATTTTTGCTCTCCGGTGGCATCATCTACTGTAATCCACTCACCTAATAGGGGATTTTGAGCGAAAAGAGTAACCGAAAAAAGGAGGGTCACTGCAAAAAATAGAATTCTTTTCATTGTTTAATAGAATATGGTTTGTTATAAATTCGCGACAAAATTATAAAAAAATGGTCGAATATACCAAATCTGTGGTAAAATATTTTGATATTTGAGCAAAAAATACTAATTTTGCAAGTTTTTAATTGTAAAATAGGCATGAAATTGGTATTTGCATCAAATAATACGCATAAGTTGGAAGAGGTGAGACAAATTCTCCCTGCTCATGTGGAAGTGATAAGTTTGAAAGAACTTGGATTTTCTCAAGAGATTGAAGAAACAGGGGAGACATTGGAGGATAATTCAAACTTAAAAGCGCAAGTTGTGTGGGAGTGGATATGTGAGAATGGTCTTAGTGATCGAATAGATGGCGTATTTGCAGATGATACCGGTTTGGAGATTGCTGCTTTAGGTGGAGCACCAGGTGTGCGTACAGCTCGTTGGGCAGGAGATGAGGCTTGTGATGTGAATAATCGACAGAAAGCATTGCGAGAATTGCAGGGGCAAGTGGATAGAAGTGCGCGCTTTAGGACGGTGGTATCGCTGATTACGACAGGAAATGTACAACAAGTGGAAGGAGTGGTTCTTGGAAGAATTGCTCTGCAAGAAGAAGGGGATGGAGGTTTCGGTTATGACCCGATTTTTGTGCCAGAGGGATATGAAAAGACTTTTGCGAGTTTGTCAGCAGAAGAGAAAAATGCGATTAGTCATCGTGGACGAGCGATGGAAAAATTATGTAACATATTAGAAGACAAGAATATATGAAAATTAAAAAGTATATATTGAGTTGGTTGTTGATGTTCGTTTCTGTAGCGGCGTTTGCAGGAGTGGGGCAGTGGAGGACGCACTTTGCGTATAATAGTGTGCAGGTTATAGCAAACTGTCCCGAAGAAATTTATGCCCTTGCAAATGGTGCTATATTCTCTATCAACAAAATGACAGAGAATATGACATTGTACAATAATCGATCTGGTTTGCATGGTACGAACGTGTGCTTTTTGATGTATGATGAAGAGCGCGAGCAATTGTTGATCATGTATTCTGATGGCAAGATGGATATACAATATAATGGTACAATGCATTATATATCAGACCTGTACAATAAACGTATGACATCATCCAAGAAATGTAATAATATTACTATTCATGGTAAATTCGCTTATTTGTCCATGGATTTTGGTATACTTGTTTTTGATTTGGAAAAGCATGAGTTTAAAGAGACGTACTATATTGGGGAAGAAGCAAGTGAGGTGCAGGTGACCGATGTGATGTTCTATGGAGATAGCATCTATGCCCGGACAAAAAGCAAGAATTATTCCGCTTGCATATATGATAATGTTGTTGACTATCATTTTTGGAGCACATGCTCTGTGTTGCCTTGTCCATTTGATACAAAGAAAGGCAAGGAGTATACCATGCCGGATGGTGATTTGTGGAAAGTAGCAGGTGCACAAGGTGTATATAGAAAGTTCGTTACAGGTGAAGAGGCGTATTATCTGCCAGATGGTCCTTATGTGAATACCCCATATAGTATGACATTTGATCGGGGCAGATTATATGTCGTTCCAGGTGGAAGATGGGCAAATCAAAATGGAACTGAAGGGCATGTCATGATTTATGAGAACAAAAAATGGCTGAATATCACTAACGCTCAAATCAAAGGTCAGACAGGCAAACGTGCTTTAGATTTTATGAATGTTGCCGTTGATCCAGACGACTCGGGTCATTACTTTGTGACGAGTTATGGCACAGGAGTTTATGAATTTAGAGATGATGTTTTAGTAAAACGATATACACCAAGCAATAGCATCTTAGGATCTGCAGCTCCAAACAGTCCAGATACATATACTCGTACAAATTTTGCTACATATGATAGTGAGAGGCGACTTTGGATAAATGTGGATGGAGGTATGGATACTACTTTAGTCGCCTTTTTGCCAGATGGGACACAAAGAGGCATAAACTTGTACCCTAATAATTCTCGGGTATATACTAATACTTCGGGAGGCTTGATAGTCGATAATAAAAATCCGATGCGTAAATGGATATTATCTTGTCGAGCGAATCCATTTGTTGCCATGATAGATGATGGAGGAACTCCTTTTGAGCAAGGTGATGATCAATTTAAATTGCAAGCAGAATTTTATGATCAAGATGGTAATGTGGTTGTGCCAGAGTTCTATTACGGAATGGTACAGGCTCCTAATGGAGATCTGTGGATAGGAACTTCATGTGGTCCAATTATTATTCCGCACACCACTGATTTTATGACATCAACTCAATGCCAACGATTACGAATTCCTATGGCAGATGGAAGTGATTTGCTGGAAATGGAGAGAGTTAATACCTTTGCGTTTGATCATAATAATGAAATCTGGATAGGAACAGCACAGTCGGGAGTGTATGTGTTAAACGCTGAGGCAACCGAGATTTTAGCACATTATACTAGTGATAATACAGTTATGCCTTCTAATACCGTACTTTCACTAGCATTTGATAATTACAATAATCGAATGTATATCGGAACTGGACAAGGTTTAGTTTCTTACCAACTATCACCTGACACTGCGCTTAATCTAGATATCTCGGATGAGGAGATTACTTATGGTTCGATGTTTCAATGGAAATCGCATTTGGCTTTTTCGGAAATCAATGAGGTAGAGCGGTTGGGAGACAAAATATATGCGTTATCTAACAATTCAATGTTTTCTGTGAATAAAAAAACGGAAGAAATAGAATATTACACTAAAGCAACTGGATTAAGTAGCTCTATTATAGATCACATCAAAATCAATCCTAGCACTGAAAAAATGCTTGTTACCTATCAAAATGGTCATTTAGATATTTTGGATAGAGAAGGTAATGTTTATAATGTTTCTGATTTGTTCCTTAAATCAATGAGCTTGTCTAAGCAAGTTCATGATATTTGTATGTATGGCTCTAAGGCATACTTGGCTATGAGTTTTGGAATAATCGCGTTAGACATGAAACGTCACGAAATAGAGGATACATACTATATTGGTGAGCAGTCAACTGAAGTAGATGTGGCTTATATAACCATTTTAGGAGATAGCATATATGCTGCCTCTAAAACATCACTTTACTCTGCTCACTTAAATGATAATTTAGTGGATTATGCGTATTGGAAAAGGCAATCACTTCCGTCTGGAAAAAACTTACAAGGAATGGAAGCACACATGCAAACACTTTGTGTTGTCAAAGATAATGTACTTTGGTCACTTCATAACGGACTTTGGAAAACACACACATCTAAATTCAAGATAAGAGGATTGCGTCAAACAAACAGCCATTTGTTTGCACTTATCAATCAAGATGGTATAGCGGAACTACAAAATGATTTTACAATACCGATCTATATATCGTACGGATATATTAATGATATTGTGGAGGATGATGGCTCTTTTTGGACTGGAACAAGAGACAATGGAGTGGTGCATCATCATAATGATTATGACGTAGAATATCATCCAGATGGTCCATTAAATAACTATTCATATAGATTACGTACTTTTGGAAATAAATTATATATGCTACCCGGAGGACGTTGGGCATCTCAATATACCCGTCCTGTAGAGTTGATGATATTGGAAAACGATCAGTGGACTAACATGACGAATAAAAACTTAGTACAAAAAGCAGGACATGCTTTGTATGATGCTATGGATGTTGCTCAAGACCCTTATGATCCTAATCATTATTTTATTACGACATATGGAACAGGAATGATAGAGATGCAAGATACTAATGTAGTCAAATTATATTTGGCATCCAATAGTGAGTTCCATTCTGCTGCACCAAGTAATCCTGATTTATATACTCGAATAGACAGGATAATGTATGACGATCAAAACAATTTATGGGTGCTAAATGCTGGCGGTAATCAAGGGAACGTACATGTTATTTCACCTGATGGAAGATGGACTTCGTTTGATTTAAACTCCATTTCATTGGATACGCCAGGTGATTTGATCATGGATATTCGTAATCCTCAATGGAAATGGATTTCAATTGTAAGAGCAGGAACAGGATTGATTCTTTTACAAGATAATGGAACTCCACACAATCCGAATGATGATAAAGTAACATTCAGAAATACTTGGATAGATCAGAATTCAAGAAATATTGCACCAGAGAATATCTATTCCATTGCACAAGATAACGATAATACGCTTTGGGTCGGGACGAATTCTGGTGTATTTACAATCCCTTCTCACATTGATTTTGCCACGTCCAACCAATGCGAACGCATCGTCATCCCTCGTAATGATGGGTCTGGATTAGGAGATTATTTGTTGGATGGAGAGCAGATCAATTGTATTGCTATTGATGGTGCAAATCGTAAATGGATTGGGACTGCTTCTTCTGGTGTATTCTTAATTCAAATCACTACAAATGAGATGGGAGGAAAGGATATTGAAACTGTTGCACACTTCACTACCGAAAATTCACTCATGCCAAGCGACAACGTACTATCTATCGCTATTAATGAATTATCTGGAGAAGTTTTTATCGGAACAGCTGCGGGGTTGGTTTCTTACATGAGTGATGCGATTGAACCCGAAGAAAATTTCAATAATTTGTATGCATATCCAAACCCGGTTCACCCTACTTATAGAGGTCATATTACCATCAAAGGATTGATGGTTGATACGCAAGTACGTATATTGGATGCTGCGGGAAATCTCGTTAAAATATTGGAAGGACAAGGAGGTGCAGCAGTTTGGGATGGTAATAATGCACGAGGACAACGAGTAGCTTCGGGAGTGTATACTGCTGTTTGTAACACAAAGTCTGGCGAAAATCATAACAGTGTCAAGATTCTTATTATGAACTAATCACATGAACTTGCTTATTAATCGCATCGTATTTCTGCTGTACATACTTATTAACACATTGTTTGTTGAAAAGTATGTATCCCGTGTCACATCTTTACATTGGCTCTTTGCGATTGTGTACATTCTTGGTGTTGTTTGTCTTCTATGGGCAATTCGTCATTTTTCTCCTAAATGTAAGCATCCTTTCAAATGGTTTCTAGCTCTTTTAATCCTCTTTACAGGCATTGCATGCATTTTGCAATTATCCATAGACCCACTTTCACTTAATGTAGATAGGTGGTCTGCAATTCATAACTTCTTATCAGGGATGTTTTGTGGGCAGTATCCATATGGACAACAAACTCACTTAGGAGGATACGGATCGCCATTCCCCGTTTGGCAAATCCTCCATATCCCTTTTTATGCGTTAGGTAATGTCGGAATGTCTATTATTATCGTTACATTATTATTCCTTTGGACGTTGAACAGACTTTATTCTCCAAAAGTGGCATTTGTAGTTGGAATACTGCTCTGCATATCTCCTGCTTTTTGGTATGAAATAGCCGTGCGTAGTGATTTGATAACCAATATGATGCTTTCTGCTATTATCGCCGAATGGCTAGTTCATAAAAATGTCAAACTAATCAACAATGTGGTTGGGATAGCACTTCTTGTAGGTTTGACGTTGTCAACACGTTTAATAGCAGTAATACCGTTATGTGTTCTTTATGGATATGAATTTTTACAACTAAATTGGAAAAAACAAGGTCTATTCCTACTCATTATATTAGGTACATTCACTTTGACAATTCTGCCTTTTGTGTTTTGGCAAGGAAGTACGTTGTTGTTTTTTGAATACAACCCATTTGTATTACAGACCAGACAGGGCAGCTTCCTAGTGCTCCTTATTTTTGCATGTGGAGCAATTGGTATCACCATTTGGATGCACGGTAGAATGAATTACCGTACAATCATAACTGGTTTATTATTAACCAGTTTGGTCGCGATGGCTTTTGTGGAAAAAATGTGGAAAGAGAATCTATGGACGGAACTTTTTTCCTCTACGTTTGATATTACCTATTTATCTGTAGCTTTGCCGTTTTATATCCTACATCTGTCATTATCATTGACTGAAAGGCAATCTACCCTCGTATCAAATTCATAAACTCCTCTCGCGTTTCTGCTCGATTAAACGCCCCTGTAAAATCACTCGTCGTCGTAACGGCATGAGGCTTCTGCACCCCTCGCATCTGCATACATAGGTGCTCTGCTTCTATTACTACCATCACGCCTAATGGATTGAGTGTCTGTTGGATACAGTTCTTTATTTGTGTCGTCATGCGTTCCTGAACCTGCAAGCGTCGAGCAAATACATCCACCACACGAGCTATCTTGCTCAATCCCGTAATCTTACCATTTGGTATATATGCCACGTGCGCTTTGCCGAAAAATGGCAGTAGGTGATGTTCGCACAAGGAATAAAATGGTATATCTTTTACAACCACCATTTGGCGATAATCTTCTTCAAACAGCGCGCCACGCAAAATATCTTCCGCGTCTTGTTGATAGCCTTGTGTCAAAAATTGCATAGCCTCACCTACGCGAGTCGGTGTCTTTTTCAGACCTTCACGTGCAGAA
>ERZ808048.150-NODE-150-length-14149-cov-4.656765_pt1 | contig 14149 bp, 10 predicted proteins | sample MGYA00380197_ERZ808048 | MGnify/ENA primary metagenome ERZ808048 (study PRJEB31490, sample SAMN06133377) | cow dung metagenome | isolation source: M1 | host: cow | place: China: Chengdu | collected 2015-05 ... | reverse complement strand
GGCAAGGCCTGTCACGTTCTGAGTTCCGCACTCGAACTTTTCAGGCATTTCATTTGGCTGATACAACTCTGAAGAGCGGGTGCCTGTGCCGCCGAAACGAGTCGGGGCGATGCTTTCTGAATCTTTGAGATAGAAGCCTCCGGTTCCTGCAACTCCAAGAAGTGCTTTGTGTCCGGTAAACACAAATGCATCGCATCCAATCTTTTCAACATCCGTTTCAATATGCCCTGCGGTCTGTGCTCCGTCTACGATGAAAAATATTCCCTTGTCGTGGAGGATTTCAGCTACCGCTTTCACATCCTGAACCGAACCTAAGACGTTGCTTGCGTGAGACATTACAACAAGTTTCGTGTCCTTTCTGATGAGATTCGAAATTGTATCAGGGCTTACTTTTCCGTTGGAAAAATCTGCGATGTCAAGAGATATTGTGCCGGCTCTTTTGTGTTCGAAGAGGGGGCGAAGCACTGAGTTGTGGTCGAGTGCTGTTGTTATCGCATGGCATCCTTTGTTTTTCAGAAGAAAGCCGTTGATTAATGTATTTAGAGAGTCGGTTGCGTTCTGAGTGAACACAATTTTTTCAGATTCAGTGTTGAGAAGTCCTGCCGCTTTTTCGCGTGCGAGTGAGATATAGTCAATTCCCTGAGTGCCTGTTGTTCTGCCTGAGCCGAATACGGGGAGGTCTAAGGATTTGGATAAAACATCTTTTACCCTCTGCGGTTTCGGCCAGGATGTTGCGGCGTTGTTCAGGTAAATAAGCGGCATTAAAAAAGTTAGAGGGCAACCTCGCGACCGAGGTTGAATGCCTTCTCGTTGATTTCAACAGTCTTTGGCGGAACGTTTCTGCGGACTGCTTCGGAGAGGGATTTTACTGCAAGAGGCAGGGTGTGGGATGCTGCTCCCATTAAGACGATGTTTGCGGCAAGCGGGCTTCCGGCCTCGGTTGCAATCTCTGTTGCGTTGATTAAGACCACTTTGTGTCCTCCTGCTTTGAGTTCAGCTTCAACGTCTTCAATCTTTGGAACAGGCAGTTTGTTAGAGTAGACGGAGGTCGGTACAACCATTTCGCGGTTGATAATCATTGTTCCATTCGGCTTTAAGAAGTGACGGTAGCGAAGAGCCTCTAAGACGTCGAATGCGATTAAGAGGTCTGCAGTTCCAGGGGCAATTAAGGAGCCGAATTTACCGTCGATTCTGATGTGAGTCTCAACAGAACCTCCTCTCTGGGACATTCCGTGGGTTTCTGCTCCTCTGACGTGGCGGCCTTCTAAGACGCAGGCGTCACCTAAGACGTTGGATGCAAGGATGGTTCCCTGTCCTCCGATTCCAACGATTAAGACATCATAACTTTTCTTCATGAGCGTGCCCCTCCTTTGTGGATTGCACCTGCAGGACAGATGTCGGCACAGACTCCGCATCCGGTACAAAGAGAAGTGGTGCGTGCTGCTCCGTTCTCATCGGTTTCAAGTGCCGGACATCCGTATCTGATGCATGCTCCGCATTTGAGACAGCGGTCGGAATCTACGACGTATCTGTTGCGCTTGATTCCAAGGCGTTTGTTCATGATAACACACGGCTGTTTTGCGATGATGACTTTAACTCCTTCCTTCTCTTTTGCTTCCTTGAGGACAGCTAAGAGGTGGGTTAAGTCATACGGGTCGACAGCTTCGACGAACTTGACACCGCATGCGCGTGCTAGTTCTTCTAAGGAAATCTTCGGGGACTCGACACCGCAGGCGGTCATTCCTGTGTTCGGGTTCGGCTGGTGACCGGTCATTGCAGTGATTCTGTTGTCGAGAATGATTACAGTCTGGTTTGCGTTGTTGTAGACTGCGTTGATTAATCCGTTGACTCCAGTGTGGAGGAAGGTTGAGTCCCCAATGGTGGAGACGACTTCAGCCCCTTCAACAGAGTGAGCGATTCCAGAGCCTACGGTAACGGATGCACCCATACAAATGGTAGTATCAACTGCCCCGAGCTGGAGACCTAAGGTGTAACATCCGATATCGGACGGGAAAATTCCATCTTTGAAGACCTTCTTCATTGCGTAGAAGACGGAGCGGTGCAGACAGCCAGGGCAAAGGATTGCAGGTCTTGCCGGAACTTCTGCGGCGACCGGTGCTTCAGGATAGCTGTTTTCTGCAAAGCCTACAGCAGCTAAAGCTTTGGCGACTAATGCAGTGGAGAACTCGCCTTCGTGCGGGAGAGTGCCGTCAAGTTTTCCGTGGACGACAACACCGTTTGAAGCGGCAAGGACAGCCTCTTCGATTACCGGCATGAGTTCTTCGACAACGAGAACTTCTTCGTGCTGTGCAACAATTCCAGCCAGCCATTCGCGGTCGATCGGGTATGCTCCAATCTTTACAAAGGAGATGTCGTCTGCGAGAATCTCTTCAACGTAGGATGCGGAGATACCTCCTGCAATGACGAGTTTCTTTCCGCGGATTTCTGCTTTATTGTATCCTGCGTCAACGAGATGTTTTGCAACTGCTTCCTGCTTTTTGGTAAGCTCTACGTGAAGCACTCTGGTGTGTGCTGGGACAACGACGTACTGTTTCGGGTTTTTCTCGAATGCCCCTTTGCGGGTAGATGGAGTCTGCGCTCCAAGTTCTACATCGCTCTTTGAGTGGCAGATACGGGTTGTCGGGCGGAAGAGAACAGGGAGGGAGAACTTTTCAGAGAGTTCCCATGCGGATTTGATGAAGTCATGTGCTTCCTGAACTGACGACGGATCAAGACATGGAATCTGCGCGAACTTGGCATACATTCTTGAGTCCTGCTCGTTCTGGGAACTGTGTGCGAACGGGTCATCAGCGGAGAGAATGACAAATCCGCCTTTGGTTCCTGTGGAGGAAGAGGTCATTAACGGGTCGGCTGCGACATTTAATCCAACGTGCTTCATTGTAACGATGGAGCGCAGTCCGCACCAGCTTGCTGCAAGCGCGTTTTCGAAGGCGACCTTCTCATTTACAGACCATTCGAGGTAGAACCACGGGTCTTTCTGTGTTCTAAGACGGTCAATAACTTCAGATGACGGAGTGCCGGGATAGCCGGAAACGAAGTCAATTCCGGATTCGAGGCACGCATGGGCGATTGCGTCATTTCCAAGGAGATATTTTTTGGAACTCTCTTCTGCCATAATTCTCTATATATTGGTTATATGAGGGGATTAAGTATGCGGCAGACTTACAGACATTGATTAAAAAAGTATAAATACATCAACAGCATATGTTATAGGGTACAAGGGCGCGTAGCATAGCTAGGTGGTGCGCTCGGCTGATAACCGAGAGGTCATGAGTTCGAATCTCATCGTGCCCACTTGTTTTCTTTTGTTTTGTAAATTTCAAACAATAGTGTACGCTGTCGTTTTAGAAAATTGTTTCCAACAATACTTTATCCACCTATTCTGAATAGTATCTTTAATTTCTCTAAAATCAGTTCACTATCCGCTTAGAATAAAAAATGAATTGTTAGAACATCCCAATGATGTTTGTTATGAAAATAATCGCAATACATGCAGGGCAGACAAACTTCAGCATAAACCAAAGTCCCTTGCGAAGTACACTCTTCGGTCCTAAATCCATCTCATCCAGAACAACCTTTGGTTTGACAAAGTAGGCCACCAGAATACATGTGAAAAATACCATCAGCGGCATCAGAATTGTTCCGCTAATAAAATCAAAGAACTCAAGAAGATACATACCTCCAATCTGAATCCAGTTTAATGCACCATAACCAAGCGATATGAATCCACCAAGAATTAAGGTGTAAACACTCATGATGATAACGCCCTTTAAACGTGAGAATCCAAGTCTGTCCTTTAATGCAGTAACAATCACCTCAAACCCTGCAATCGTTGAAGTAAGTGCTGCAAGAGCCAATAAAATAAAAAATGCTCCGCCCGTAACCGTTCCAAACGGCATCATATCAAAGACCATCGGAAGTGATTCAAAGATTCCCCCGGAACCTGCTGCTGCCGGGTTGCCGTTTGTATAAAGATAACTTGCAGGTACAATCAAAACTCCGGCAAGCATAGATACAAGGAAAGTAAAAAAGACGGTTGAACATGAAGATTTGATAATGTTTACCTTCTTAGAAAGATATGAACCAAAGGTCACCATCACACCAAGTCCGAGTGATAATGAATAGAACACCTGCCCAAGAGCCGCAAGCACTGCATCCGGTGTGAAATTATCAAAATTCGGGGCAAGGAAATAGACAAGTCCGTCCAATGCTCCAGGAATACTCAGACAGTCTATAGCCAGAATAACAATTAAGAATACCTCAATTGGCATTACAATTTTACAGACACGTTCAATTCCTGCCTGAACTCCAAAGTATACAATAACTGCAACTATGACTATGTAGAACAGAAGCCACAAAAGAGGTTCGAAATTTGAAGCAATATATGTCCCGTAGAATCCTGCTTCTGATGCAAGTTCTCCACTGCCTGATGCATACAGGAAACCATACTTCGTAATGCATGCACCAAGAACTGCAAAATAAGGTTGAGTTAGTGTACAAACTAATACACATATTATTCCAAGAAAACCAAACTTCGGGTTAAGTTTTCCAAACGCATCCAAAACACCAACTCCGGTCTTTCTGCCTATGGCAAACTCAACCGCAAGAAGTGTAATTCCAAGAGTTAAAAGGATGGCAACATAACATAAGATGAATATTCCTCCACCATGCTCTGCAGTCAGATATGGGAATCTCCATATACATCCAAGACCAACAGCTGTTCCTGCTGCTGTTAAAATAAAACTTAATGAACCGGAAAACCCTCCGCGACCCCCGTCTCCCATGGTAGATTATAGGACATGGAACATGATAAGGATTAGGATTTTCAAGATATAAACAAAAATGAAGAGATTTGTGATAGAAGGTCAGTGATGTCCTGCCTCAAAAGACATTACTTCACTCCATGGAAGAACAACCCATTCACCATTTCTAACCTGCATCACATCATAGACCGGATATCTGTCACCGCTCTCATCAAAGACAATAGCTCCGGAAAGTCCCACATATCTGATGTCCCGAAGACCATCGCGAATCTGTTCTGCGCTGTACCCACGACTGTTAATAGATTCTGCCACCATCATCATGGCATCATATCCATATATTGAGTCCTGAATCTTCATGGGAGCGCCAAACTTATCCGCATAACGCTTCGCATATGTCACATCCGAACCTTTCTTGGAAGGAACCGCGGCAATAACTCCTTCTGCAAACTTTCCAGAATGAGCGACCTCTGAACTTGCAGAGTTATCGGTTACAAACCACTGCGGAGAAAGACCTGCTGAATCTGTCTTTCTCATAAGTTCAACAAAGCTTGCCGAGTTTGGAGTAATCGCAAATACTGCATCAGGATTTATCTTCTGCATAAGTTTGACAGTTGCATCAATATCAAAATCTTCTGTATAGGTTTCAAGAGGTATCTCGATTACAGCCTTTGGTTCTTTATGATACTTTTCAAGCTCTTCTATGAAAAGTTCAGCCAGACCAACACCATAACTGTCATCGGTGTGGATAATCATAACATTTTCAAACTCATCATTTCCGCCAATGATTTTTCCAAGACCGATTCCAAGATACCTGTCGGAAGAAACGGTTCTAAACACATAATCCCCGTATGCTGTAAGCTCATCGGAAGTAGCCCCCGGAGACAGCAGAACAACTCCTAAAACCTCCGCATACTTTGCAACAGCAAGAGTTTCTGTTGAGGTCATAGGACCAATTACAACAGGATAGCCAGCATTGTAAATCTCAAGGAACGTGTTTAAGAGAGACAGCGTATCTCCGTTCGTATCGAAGTAATCAACCACATAGGTCCTTCCTCCAGGAAGCACATGACCATTTAACTCCTCGACAGCAATCTCAACACCTCTGGCGTACTCGATTCCAAACTCCTCCATACCTCCTGAGAACGGCAGAAGAACAGCCACACGGATTTTGTTATCCTCCGGATAATCTCCAACAGACACAAACAGGAGGTTTATAAGAATCACCAGAATGGCAATCATGATAATCGTGCCCTTCTTTGGAAGACCAATGTGGTGTTTGTGGTTACTGCTCATTTGTTTTCCTCCGTGTCATGGGACACCAGACTTTTAATCTCAGCTGCAACACTCTTTGGAGTCATTTTTTTAAGCCCGCTTTGCAAGAGCGGGAACTTCTGCGAGAAGTGGGCAAAAATCATCAATCCTGCAGAGTTTACAATAGTCATTGGAAGTATAGTTGTAATGATTACATCCTGAATCATCACGAAGTTCATTGTTCCTGTTGCAAGAACATACACAGGGAAGATAACAAGAAGATGGAGAAGCTCAACTACCGCAGCGATGTATACTGCCCTGCGCATCGTAAATTTACCCTTCCATGAACGTATTGCATATCCGGAAAGAACACCTGCCAAAAGAGTTGCAATAAAGCATGGAACAGCTGTTACTCCTCCAAGAGACAGACGATACAAACCGCCGATTAAAGCTGCGAAGAATCCGACAACAGGGCCTCCTAAAATTCCGGCAACCATAGCTCCTAAATCGCGGAAGTTTAAGATGTAGCCCCCATACTCTCCGGCAACAGTGATTCCGCTGTATGTACCGTAAATCGAGATGATACCAAAGATAAAGATGACCCAGAACTTATCGACTATATTGGACTTTCCTGATGCCATGCGTTCGAAGGTCTTTGTGCGGCAGAATATGTAGAAGACAACCGAACAGACTAAGACGCTTTCAAAGAGCGGAAGTCCGAACTCCAGGAACGAGCCCTCTATCAGAAGAGCCACGTAAACAGAAAGTACGCTTCCGATTCCAATCGCCAGCATCCAGAGTCTGCTTGCACGTGCATAATCAGGGAGGTGTGTGTTTAAATAAATCAGAATAAATCCAAACACACCAAAGAGCAGGGCACAAATTACAGCACTGGTTCTAATGATTGTCATCGGCTCTCCGATTAAAATCGACAGGAAAATGATTACAACAAAGAGCCAGATAAATAACTGATAAATCCTGCTGCTTTTGATTTTTGCCTTTCCTGCATCACTCCTCATCGAAACGACGACACGCGTCAGTGCCTTGGCTCTTGCATCAATTCCAATGACAACAGATCCAAAGAAGATTATTGCCACGAAAAGCAGGAAGAAGTATGTTCCATACGGAATTGAACTGAAAAGATAGAGAACCTGTGTGATTAAGATATCAAGGTTCAGTTCTGCTCCGTGCGGCATAAAAGACACTGCAAATCCGGCATATCCAAGACACATGAAACCGAAGGTAACAAGGGCAACGATTGCAAAACCAAGCGCAATGTCTAGATTTACACTCTTGACGAACCGTTTGAAGAAGGCTTCATTTTTGACATAACATCCTCCGCCTTCAACCTCTGCCTTGTCACTCTTTTCCTTAAGCCAGACTGAGTACAGCATTAAGTTAAGACCTGAGCCCACCACTCCTAAAATCGCAAGGATTGAAGTCTCTGAACCCTTTGGAATATTCGGGATAAGACCAGATGTAATCATCTCGAAGTTGAACGGGAAAGTGGAGAGCACAATAATCATGGACACCCCCATGACGAGCACGATTACAGCCATAATCTTCTCGAATTTGTGGAAGATATGGGTTTTAAGGAGAGACAGAGCTGCAACAAGGATAGTTATCGATAGAAGGAATATTGAAAATACTCCGGGAATTAAATAGTCGAGGAATGTTGCAGCAAACAGAACCATAGCCCCGATTGCAAACATCTCAAGACAATAAGATACGATAACCAGAATCGGCCCCCAGTTTTTCGGTCCTGGAAGTTTGTTTAGTGCATCGAAAATCGTATGACCCGTTGCAAGAGTATAACGGGCAATTCCGTTTGTGAATGCATATTTGAACAAGAGAGTAATAATTACAACCCAGAGAAGAGCAAGTCCATAGTGTGCTCCAATCTCGATGGCCTCCGTAATTCCGGCTTCTCCTGCTGCAGTAATTGCTAACAGAAGTCCTGGACCGAAGAACACAAAAGTGTTGGCGAACCATTTCCGGAATCGGGATAGTCTGCTCTCATTCATACTGATTAAATATTTGTGTCGCCGAAATAAATATTATTGTAGATATGAAACCTCTAGATGTTCTGGGCATTATTGCAGTGATTCTTACTGCATGTTTTGTCGGTTATATCTTCACGGCAGATACACTTTTTGCACCGGAAGAGGAGGAATATACTGTTGGCCTTGTAATGGAACTTGAAAGCGGTTTTGACTCGTTTACTTTGCAGATTGCAGAAGGAGTATATCTGTTAAGCAAAGAAGATGGAATAACCACTGTTCCGTACATAGAAGACGCGGTAAATAAGGTATGGGATTCAGCAGAAGAACTGATTCATATCTACGAAGCAGACCTCATTGTTACCGGAGGTTATACGATTATAGATACCATGACCTCATCTGCTCTTGCAAATCCGACGCAGAAATATCTGATGGTAGACACTGATTATTCCGCAGGAGAACAGCCTGACAATGTTGCAAATATTATTTTCCGCTCGAATGAACCGAGTTATGTCGCAGGATATGTCGCAGGAATGGTAACAAAGTCTAACATTATAGGGTTCATGGGAGGAGTTCAGAATTATATCGTAGAGGACTTCTACTACGGATTTGCCGCAGGAGTTGAAAGAGCGGAAAAGGAAAGAGGTGTTGATATCGAAATTTTAGTCGACTACACCGGTTCGTTCCTGGATGTTGATCTTGGATACGCTTCTGCTCTTTCAATGTATGATGCAGGAGCAGACATTGTATATCAGGTTGCCGGAACCTGCGGAACAGGGGCGATTGATGCAGCTGACGTACGCGGGAAATATGTAATCGGAGTTGATGTTGACCAGAGCTATCTTGCCCCGGATGCAGTTATTTTCAGTGTTGTAAAACATATCCCGCAGGCTGTTTGTGATACTTCACTTCTCTATAAGGCAGGAGAGGACTTCAGCGGTCAGACAATCTCTTTAGGATACGCAGACGGGGACTATGTCGGACTTGCAGGATACATGGAGGATGTAATCCCAGAATCTGTTATCAGAAAAGCCGGGGAGATTGAAAAGGAAATTGCAGAAGGAAAAATTACTGTTCCTTCTGCTGTAAATTAAAAAATTATTCGATTGGGTTTGCAACGGCTTCCGCCATTACTTCGCAGACAATCTCAAGACCTTTAATCAGGATATCATCAGGGATTGTGATTGCCGCCATAATCTTAACAACGGTGTCTTCTCTTCCGCAGAGTTCGAGGATAACACCCTTCTCAAAGCATCTTCTGCGGATGTCGTAGGCCATAAGCGGTGAGTATTCTCCGAAGTCAACTCCCCACATGACACCCATTCCGCGAACAGGAAGGTTGTCTGCAATCTTTGGAACGCGTTCGTTTAAGAACTCGCGAATGATTCCCTCTTTTCTCTTACACTCTGCTTCGAGGTTGTCGTTTATCATGCACTCAAGTGCGGCCTTTCCTGCGATGAAGGCAAGCTGGAATCCGCGGAAAGTTCCGTTGTGCTCTCCCGGGAGCAGGACATCATACTCAGGCTTTACGAGAGCGATTGCCGCAGGCATTCCAATTCCGCCAATCGACTTTGCCATAACAACGATATCCGGCTTGATTCCTGCTCTCTCGAAGGAGAAGAAAGAACCGGTTCTTCCGCATCCTGCCTGGATATCATCGACAATCAGCATCATGTCGTGTTTGTCGCAGAGATTACGTGCGGCACGCAGCCACTCTTCGGAGAGGATAAAGATTCCTCCTTCTCCCTGCACGGTCTCAACAATTAATGCCGCAGGTTTGTCAACACCGCTGTGGTCGTTTGAGATGAGCATATCCATGTATGCTATGGTATCCATCTCAGGCATCATTGCCGGGTGCGGGATGTGAGTTACATTTCCTAAAGTAACTCCGCATGCATCGCGGGCGCTTCTCTCGGTGGTTAAGGAGAGAGAACCAAGAGACATTCCGTGGAAACCACCCATCAGGGCAAAAATATTTGAGCGTCCCTTTGCCTTGCGGGCGATTTTTAACGCCGCCTCAACAGCATTTGTGCCTGTCGGTCCCGGGAACATAACCTTGTACTCAAAGCCTCTCGGGGTGAGAATTAAGTCCTGAAGTGTCTGAATGAACTCGCCTTTGGCAATCGAGTACATGTCAAGGCCGTGTAAAAGTCCGTCACCCATGAGATAGTTGAGAACTTTGCCTTTGATGTAATCGTTGTTATGGCCGTAGTTGCAGCTTCCAGCTCCACAAAGGAAGTCGATGTATTCGTTATCGTCCTGATCATACAGCAGTGAGCCTTTTGCTCTGGTAAAGATTACCGGATATTTTCTACAGTATGACCGTACGTTGCTTTCGTATTTTTCGAATACAGCAGGTTCCATCATCTTGTTTTCGTTGTTTAAATCCATAGACCGCACTCCTTTCTATCGGATAGGGTGAATTTAGTGGAAATCTGCTCCCGCATGAACAATCGGCGGCTTTGAGATATCAATATGTTTGTTGCCCCCCTCAGGATTTAAAACTGTCCCTTCTGAAACAGTCGCATATAGCCTGATTTAGGACGGTTGGCGGGCTATGCTTGGACTTCAAAAAACCCCCTGCACCCCCAAAATCCCCATTCATGACACAAAAGGGGGTGGATGGGGAGAAAGATTTTATTCTTCGAGTTGCAACCCGCGCGTGGATGGGCTGTTTTTAGAGCTAATTTTCAGGCGCGGGCAATACAGATTGGAAATTTCGGATTTTTAAGCCGGAACTGAAGTATCCTGCTTATCAAATGCATGACTTTTCATTAACCCACTAAATACCTTTAATCTCATAAGAAACAAATAAGATACACATGGATATCGCGATTGTTGGAGCGTCCGGTTATGCCGGAGGTGACTTAATCAGACTTCTCTTAACCCACAAAGAGGCAAACATCGTCTGTGCCACCTCCAGAAAGCTTGCCGGAACTCCGGTCACTAAAGACCACATTCATCTCAAAAATTTAATCGACATCGATTACACCAATCCGGATATCGACGACATCGACGCGGATTTTGCATTCCTCGCTGTTCCGCACACCGCAGCTATGCAGTATGCAGGAAAGCTCAAGGAACGCGGAATCAAGACTGTTGACTTCTCCGCAGATTACCGTCTTCCTCAGGACGTATACGAGAAAACCTACGGTGTCGAGCATACGGCATACTTCAAAGCACCATACGGTCTTCCGGAACTCCACCGCGAAGAAATCAGAAAAGCTGACTTCGTCGCAAACCCTGGATGCTTCCCAACCGGAGCAACCCTTTCCGCAGCTCCGATGGCAAAGTTTGCAGAGACTATCATCTACGACTCAAAGAGCGGAGTGTCCGGTGCAGGCGACTCGGTTTCTGAAACCACTCACTATCCAAACGTTGACGAGAATATCAACCCGTACAAAATAACAGTACACCGTCATGTCCCGGAGATGCGCCAGGAAATGGCATTCCTCGGCTCGTCTGCTTCAGTCTACTTCACTCCGCATCTGCTTCCGGCAATCCGCGGAATTATCACAACAGCTCACATCCTCTTAAAAGAACCGATGACAGAAGAAGAGGTCTCAAGAGCATACGAGGAGTTCTACAAAGGCGAGCACTTTGTACGCCTCCAGAAAGCAAAGCTTGGAGGGGTGCGCGGCTCTAACTTCTGCGATATCAACTGGGAGCTCGAAGCAGACGGAAGACGTCTCGTTGCTGTTTCTGCAATCGACAATCTGGTCAAAGGAGCTGCCGGACAGGCAGTCCAGAATATGAATATCATGTGTGGATTTGACGAAATTGAAGGCATCAGAATGCCGGGAATGTTCCCATGAGCGATATTGTAAAAAGCATCTGTGCGGTTGAAGGCGTTGAAGCCGCAGGTGTTAAGGAAGGAAAGTACGGTCTTGCATTAATCCGTGCATCAGGAACAGGAGCTGCAGTTTTTACCAAAAACCGCGTCAGAGCACCTGTCGTAAACCTGATGGCTGAAAGAACCCTTCGCGGAAAGTTAGACGGAGTAATTGTTAACAGCGGATGTGCAAATGCATACACCGGAAAGCGCGGGTTCGAGGATGCAAAAACTATGGCCGCAATCGGTGCCGAGGCTCTTGGAATCGATGAGATGAACTGCGGTGTCGCAAGCACAGGAGTTATTGGAAGATACTTAGACCTCGATTTAATCCGCCGCCAGACAGCAGCCGTTGCACCAAACCTTGCTCACTCAGGTGCCGCAGAAGATGCCGCTGCAAGAGCAATTATGACAACAGACACCGTTCCAAAGCACGCCCTCGTTAGAGCTGACGGATTTACTGTTGCCGGAATCTGTAAGGGCTCAGGAATGATTGCCCCAAACATGGGAACCATGCTCTCATTTGTCTACACCGATGCGGAAGTCCCGGCAGATGTTCTTCGCGAGTGCCTTAGAACCGCTGTCAACCGCTCCTTAAACCGTGTGGTTGTCGACGGAGACGAGAGTACAAATGACTCTCTCTTCTGTACAGCAACAGGAGAAGCCGGAAAAGTTCCAACCGAAAAGTTCGCAGCAGCTTTAGAGGAGGCATGTATTCAGCTTGCAAAGCAGATTGCAGCAGACGGAGAGGGAGCAACCAAACTCCTCGAAGTCAAGGTCTGCGGATGCAGACGCGAAGAGGACGCAGATAAAATTGCAAAAGCAATTATCCGCTCTCCGCTTGTTAAGTCCGCAGTATACGGCGAAGACCCGAACTGGGGACGCGTTGTATGTGCCGCCGGATACTCAGGTGTCGAGTTCGAAGTCGATGAACTCTCACTCTCCATTGGAGAGGGCGAGAGCGAGGTTTCCCTTGTCAAAAACGGTGAAATCACCGCAGACCTTGACAAGGCAAAGGAAGCAATGCGCGGGAAGCGTGTTGTCTTCACAGTAACGCTTGAATCGGGAGAGGCTGAAGCCACCGCATGGGGCTGTGACTTAACTGAACAGTATGTAGAGATTAACGGGAAGTACACAACATGACCAACAGCAGACAGAATGTATTAATGGAAGCTCTTCCGTACATCCGGAAGTTCCACAAGAAGACAATCGTTATCAAACTCGGCGGACACGCCATGGTAGACCACAACATCATGAACACCGTTGTCGAGGATGCAGTGCTTCTGCATTATGTCGGCATGCGTGTTGTTCTCGTTCACGGCGGAGGTCCGGAGATTACCGAGAAGATGAAGATGGTCGGAAAAGAGCCGAAGTTCGTCGGAGGTCTCCGTGTTACTGATGAAGACACCTTAGAGATTGCACAGATGGTCTTAGCTGGAAAAATCAGCAATATGATTGTCTCCATGATTGCAAAGAATGGAGCAAAGGGTGTTGGAATTTCCGGAAATGACGGAGGTTTAGTCATCGCAGAAAAGACCGGTCTCAAGAAGGTTCAGGTTGGAGATAAGGAAATCGAGGTCGATTTAGGACTTGTTGGTGATATCCGCGAGATTAACCCGCAGCTCTTAGAGACCATGCTTGATGCAGGATACATCCCGGTTGTATCTCCTCTTGCACTCGACAAGAAAGGAAACGACTTAAACATCAATGCTGATACTATGGCTGGAGAACTCGCTGTAGCTCTTAAAGCATACAAGCTGATTTCCTTAACCGATGTCGATGGTGTCATGAACAAGGATAGAACTGAGCTCTACCACCGTTTAACCTTAAAGAACATCGATGCCTTAATGGCTGACGGAACCATTTCAGGCGGTATGATTCCAAAGATTCAGGCAAGCGTCAACGCTGTCCGCCACGGTGTCGAGGGAGCACACATCTTAAACGGAAACGCAGAGCACAACTTACTGCTTGAGCTGTTCACAGACTTCGGTGTCGGAACTATGATTACCGCATCGATGATTTCCCTCTAATCTTTTTTTAAATAAACTATTTATCCTCATACTTCCGAGTATCATATACTATGCTTGAAGTTCTTTTGTCCCCGCAGATTCTGCCGTGGGTGCTGATTGCGGCAGGAATTATTTTTCTGCTAATCGAAGCAATGTCCCCCGGATTTTTCCTGGCGGTCCCTGGAACAGCACTGATTGTTTTAGGTGTTCTGGCATTCTTCGCATATGAACTGCTGCTGACCCCATTCGGTATTATAGCCGCAGTTATCGGAG
>ERZ808048.149-NODE-149-length-14214-cov-4.150032_pt1 | contig 14214 bp, 13 predicted proteins | sample MGYA00380197_ERZ808048 | MGnify/ENA primary metagenome ERZ808048 (study PRJEB31490, sample SAMN06133377) | cow dung metagenome | isolation source: M1 | host: cow | place: China: Chengdu | collected 2015-05 ... | reverse complement strand
GAGACTGTTTGCGAAGAAGTCAAGCATTCCAAAGATGTTGTATCCGGCGATGGCGATGAAGTCAAGAACATTGTATCCAAGACATACAAGGATAGCTACAGCGATACTAAATACGGTAACTATTCCAACAGATGCCGGACGCTTGATGTTGAACTTCTCCATAAGAGCAGCGACCGGGACCTCATACATACAGATAGCAGAGGTCAGTGCTGCAAAGAACACACAGATGAAGAAAATTGCTCCAACAATATCTCCTCCCGGGAAGGTCTCAAAGACCTGAGGAAGTGCCTCAAACATCAGACCAGGTCCTGCTCCAAGGGATTCAGGAGAACCGCCGGAGAAGACGAATGCTGCCGGAACGATTAAAAGACCGGCTAAGACTGCAACCCCTGTGTCAAAGATTTCGATGATGTGAACAGACTTTTCCAGATTCTCCTTCTTTGCAAGGTACGATCCGTAGGTAATCATCACACCAAATCCGAGAGTTAAGGAGTAGAACAGCTGACCCATAGCTGCGACAACTGCCTCAAACGAGAATTTCGAGAAGTCCGGATAGAGGTAGTATGCAAGACCGTCAAGACCTCCTGGCATGCAGATACAGTAGATTGCAAGACCAATCAGCATGACGAATAAAACCGGCATTAAGATACGGCTTGTACGCTCGATTCCCTTCTTCACACCAAAGAGCATGATAACTGCAGTAATCAGGATGAAGAGAACGGACCAGAAGATAGGCGATGCAATACTTCCTGTAAATGCGGCAAAGAATCCTTCTGCGTTTGAAGCAATACCTGCCCCTCCGCCGGTGATGAACTCAAAGCCGTACTTCATAACCCATCCGCCGATTACTGAATAATACGGCAGGATGATACATGGAACCATTAATGAAAGGTATCCGATGAAACGCCATTTCCGGCTGATTTTTGCAAATGCACCAAGAACTCCGCAGCCGGTACTTCTGCCGACAGCAATCTCGGTAATCATAATCGTAAATCCGAGAGTTACCACTAAGAGCAGATAGATTAAAAGGAAGATACCTCCTCCGTACTCTGCCGCAAGATACGGGAATCGCCAGATGTTACCAAGACCAACGGCAGCTCCGGCTGTTGCCAGGATGAATCCCATCCTGTTACTGAATAAATGTCGCTCAGCCATATTTAAGAGCCGTCAGCCTTGGTATCGTAACGGTCATTTAAGAGATTCTCTTTAACGACTGCGCCCTCTTCAACAATTACATCAGGCCAGATACGAACTCCGGAGTGGATAGTGATTCCTGAACGCATAACACAGCGTGGACCGATTACAGTGTTGTGCTCGATTGAACAGTCATCTCCGATTGTCGTGTTGATATCAATGATACTGCCTGAAACTGTAGTCTCCTTTCCGACAACAACACCTGAGTAGATGGAAGAGGAGAAGATTTTAGCTCCGCTCTTGATTACACAGTTGTCCCCAATGCTGGTGTACGGGCCGATGATGACATTCTCACCTATAGTAACCCCGTTTCCGACAAGAACCGGACCGACAATGCGGGAGCCTGAACCAAGAGTGATTCCGTCGCCAAAGGTGACCGGGCCTGCAATGTGGGCATCTTTGACGTTCAAGGAGCCTGAAACACTGGTCTGGGTATTTTCCTGAAGAATCCACTTCTCAGCGGCACGAAGCATTACCGGGTTTCCGACATCAGTCCAGTTTCCGCGTGCGAGCCAGCCGTTAATCTGGAATCCGCGTTCCATTAAGAGCGGGAAGAGGTCTTTTGCGAAGTCGAACTTGGTGTTCTCCGGGATGTACTCGAAGATCATCGGATCGCATACATAAATTCCAGTACTTGCAAGGTTGGAGAAAATCTCTCCCGGTGACGGCTTTTCACGGAATCTTCGGATGCGCATGTTTGCATCAATCTCGGCGATTCCAAACTCACGCGGGTCCTCGATGCTGATGAGACCAATAGATGTAACAGCCGGGCTGTTCATGTGATCGCGGTAGAACTCAAGGACGTTTAAGTCCGTCATGTGGTCTCCGCCGACAACTAAGAACGGTGCATCCTCTAAGTACTTCTGAGCGTTTTTGACACTTCCGGCAGTACCGAGTTTAACCTCTTCAGAAACGTATGTGATATTTGCGCCGTAGAGAGAACCATCTCCTAAGGCGTTCTGGATATCGTCACCTAAGTATCCGATTGTGATAACGATATCAGTAAAACCGAGGGTTGCGAGATGTTCTACGAGATGTACAATCGACGGTTTGTTTGCCACCGGAATGCATGGTTTCGGACGTTCAAATGTGAGCGGGCGAAGGCGGGTACCCTCACCGCCGCACATAATGCAGGCTTTCATGCAGTATTGTTTAGTTTTATTCCAATATGTAGGTTACTTCTTAGTGGATTCAGATGATGTAGAGCAGAATCGAGAAGAACTGCAGAACGCTTCCAAGAATTACGAAAAGGTGGAAGACGCTGTGAACATAACGCTTTCCGGTCTTTTTTCCGATTCCGTAAATCACAGCCCCGACTGTGTATGCAATGCCGCCTAAGAGAAGCAGAATAATTCCGGGGACAGGGACAGCAGTTATGAAGATGTCAACTGCGAGAATGATGCTCCATCCGATTCCAATGTAACATCCCATCGAGAACTTTGAGTACTTCTTCAAATCAATTGCCGTAAGGGTTGTTGCAAGAGCGACCAGCCCCCAGATGATGCCGAAGAGAATCCATGCACGAACAGGAGATACTTCACGGATTGCGCAGAGAACAACCGGCATGTATGAGCCTGCAATCAGGAAATAAATCGTGCAGTGGTCTAAAATCTGGAATACTTTCTTTCCGGTGGATACAGGAAGCCCGTGGTATATGCTTGAAATTGTATATAGCAGGATAAGCGATGAGCCGTAGATACAGCTGCTTACAACTGCCCACGGAGAGCCTGAGATTCCTGAAAACACCACACAGAGAACGAGAGCCGCAACACCAAGAGCGGCACCTGCAATGTGTGATACCATATTGAAAATCTCTTCACCTTTTGTGTAGTCGGGCAGTATCCTGTCGGATAGTTTTGTTCTCTGCATACCTGGTAATTTATAAGATATCGGACATTAAACAACTTTGTGGTCTAAAACGACAGAAACAACCATATCCGCAAAAAACAAACACACAACTATGCGTCTGGAAAAACTTAGGTACGACCTTTCGGTATGTCAGGTAAAAGATCTCGCGGATGTTAATGATTTTCTCTTCCTTTCAAAAACCGACAAAGAACTCTCGGTTGTATGCGAAACCGCAAAAGTCCCGGAAAATACAATAAACCGCGAGGACGGGTGGACGGCGTTTCGTGTAGAAGGAAGTCTTGAGTTTTCACTCGTTGGAATTTTAGCAGACCTCTCACACTGTCTTGCAGATGCGGGCATTTCCATATTTGCAGTATCAACGTACGATACTGACTACATTTTAGTGAAAAAAGATAATTGGGATAAAGCTAAATCAGCTCTTCTGAATGCCGGTTATGAGATTACTGAAGCTCTTTTGTAACCATATCAAGCGGAATATCCATCCGCTTCGAAATATCCTCACAGCTCATACCGTCCCCTGCAAAACGCCTGATTACAGCAGACAGCGGCTCTGCAATCTCAATGATGTGGCAATCTAAATCATAAATCCGGCAGACACGCTGTCCCCAGCGATGTTCAAGCGGCGGGTGAACAAAAGAAATGTTTGGAAGAGAGGAAATCCTTTCCAGAAATTCGTCGTACTTCTCTTCCTCGAAATATATCTCAGAATCGCATCCGCCAAACGTGACCGAATCAGCGGAGATAAACTCCTTCCAGGAATCCTCTGTCTGAAGACAAAGACCTCCTGTAAGTGTCACATTTGCCCCAAAGTCCTGCTCAACAGACAATCCGAGAACCTCTGCATAGAATGCCTTTGAAGCATCCATGTTTTTTACGACAAGCAGAGTGCTTTTCAGGTTCATTTGCGGTACTGTTTGTCCTGCTCAACTAAGTACTCGGCTAAGAGTCTTGGAATTGGAGCTGTCATGCAGTGCCAGTTTGGAGTTCCGTTGACCTCAAGACAGGTGTATCCGCCATCTTCGAGAGGAAGCAGGTCAACACCGCAGTAGTCGATATTGACTGCACGGGCGGCGGCCTCTGCAGCTTCTGCCATCTCTTTTGGAATTTCCACTGCACAGCCGGTACCTCCCTGGTGGATGTTGTGGGTTAAGTGATCGGAGACTCTCTGGATTGCGCCAACAGCCTTGTTTCCGATAACGAAGATTCTGAAGTCGCGGTCGTTTTTCACATACTCCTGAACATAGTACGGAGGCTCCTCCTTGATTTCGTCTGCGGAGTGGAACATGTAGATGCCGTTTCCGTCAAAACCGTAAACCGGCTTGTACACCGCGCGGCCTCCGTGCTCGTCAACGAAGCGCTGAACAACTGCTTTGTCGTTGGTAAAGCAGGTTGCAGGACTTGGAGCTCCGATGTGGAACATTTTAGCGGTGGTTGTGACTTTGCTTGCGCACGTTGCAATCGCATCGGTGGAGTTTACAACGCGGTTTTCCATTTCGAGAGCCTTTAACAGCTCGAACTGAACACCGTCCTGCTTAATTCCGCATGCCCAGATAATTTCTCCTGAAACCGGGAGGTTGAACGGATCAACGGATGCAAGGTCTAAGACTTTGAATGGAACACCCATCTTGCGAAGTGCATCCATTACCATGCCGGTGGAGTTATCGTCAGGAGTATCTGTCGGCTTTGGGATAATGTGAATCATGTATTCTCTCTATGCGGTGAGAGGGTATAAGGGTTACTTCTCCTATCACCGGTCAAACCGGCTACTTCAAAGCCCGCTTTCTTCTAAGAAGACGGTTATACTCAATCGCAAACCGATGAGCCTCGTCTCTTATTTCCTGAAGATACATATTTGCCCGCGTCTTTTTATCGAATGGAAGCGGGAAGGGCACACCTGAAACAAAAACCTCCTCCTCGCGTTCGGCAAGAGATATAACAGGAGTTTCAATCTCAAGGTCATCTAAGACACGCTTTGCAGAACTAAGCTGTCCTTTTCCTCCGTCGATTAAAATCAGGTCAGGAAGTTCTCTGTCTTCGTCCAGAAGCCGCGTATAACGGCGGCGTACAACCTCAGACATCGAAGCAAAGTCATCGATTCCGTCAACCGTTTTAATCTTAAAGCGGCGGTAATTTCTCTTATCAGGCTTGCCGTGTCTGAACTGAACCATAGATGCGACGGTGTCTGTTCCTGAAAGGTGCGAGATATCAAAGCATTCGATAACATTCGGCGGGTTTTTCAGATGCAGAGCGTTTTGCAGTTCATGTACTTTGATGTCGTCTCCGAAGTGAACAGTCTCGATGTTTTTGCCGGCAAGTTCAACTAACTTCTTCTTCGCACCCTGACGCGGACAGGTCAGGATTACCTTGTGCTTTGCAAGACCTTCAAGATACGGGATTATAGTATCATCCAGCTCTTCTTCGGTGATAATCTCTTTCGGGATTGTGTTTTCCGCGTAGTATCCTGATACAAACTCCTCGAAGCATCCGTCTGTGTAGTCGAAGATGAACTCATCACGCCCGCCAAGAGTTCCCTTGTAAACATGGAAAACCATCAGATAGACAGTGCCTTCGGCAACGCGGTACGCGATAACATCCTCATCATGGTCTGTTTTTCGTGCGACATACTGCCTGGATGAGAGGTTGGTAACTGCCGTTATCATATCCCGGCATCTCATCGCATCCTCAAACTCCATCTTTGAAGAGTAGGTATTCATCTCTTCAGTCAGGTCTGCGATAAGCTGCTTTGTATTTCCTTTAAGAGCGTCAGCCGCATACGAACACTGCTTCTGATACGCCTCTTCTGTCACAGCACCTACACAAGGACCAGTGCAGTACCCGATATGGTACCGAAGACAGGCTCTCCTGTTCTTCGGCATGTTTTTACATGAGCGAAGACGGAATGTCTTCTTGACTACTGACAAACAGTAGTCTCTCTCGCGACCGGAAACAAACGGGCCAAAGAAGGTTCCCTTCCCTTTCTTGCTTCGGGCAATTCCGATTCTTGGAAACTTCTCCTTTGTAAGCTCGATATATGCATAGGACTTAGCATCCCGGAGGTCAATGTTGTACTTCGGCTGATGGCGTTTGATTAAGGTATTTTCCAGAAGATAGGCTTCCTCATCGGTTGCTGTTACGATGTACTCGAATGAGTCTATCGTCTCAACTAGTTTTCTCGTCTTTGGATCATGGTCTTTCTTCTGGAAGTATGAAGAGACGCGGCGTTTTAAGTCTTTGGCTTTTCCTACATAGATGATTGCTCCGCTTACGTCTTTGTAGAGATAACATCCCGGTGCGTGCGGGACTTCGGAGATGTCAGGATATGCCATGTCTGAATAACATTTCGCGGCTGAGATAATATAGATAGGTTAATGTTACCCGAAGGATAAGGATAGTTATATGGTAGTCCCGTGTTTATCATGCTGTCATTTAGGTGACCACAAATATCTTAGAAATGAAGAGAACTGGGAATTTGAATACTTCCTAACCTGCAAAAAAGGAAAAGAACTGCCGTCTCCTATGCCAAAGAAGGGGTTCGAATGCGAAGAGTACGAAAACAAACTCGCAATTCTGCCGCGTACTAAAAGAAGTCAGTGCGCTATTGAAATCCGTCAGGATTAATTATCCTCTTCTTTTTCAAACAAACTGAGACTTCTTTTTTTGTACTCGGCTTCGGAGATGATTTTATTGTCGCGTAAGAACTTCAGTGCTTCAAGAGATTTATCAACTGTTGCCTCGTCAATTCCGTCACGCGGCTGAAGTGTTACGGCTTCTGATGGAACAGTACCTTTTCTGTGAATCATGACAGGCTCAATATTTTCTGCCGGTTCGGTCGGGGATAGCGGCTCAGCTTTCTTTGCTCTCGGTTTTACAGCAGGGTTTGGAAGGACAGTTACCTTTTCGATAATCTCGACCTCTTCATCCTGATTTACAGAGCGTGCCGCTTTTGGCTGAGGGACAACAAGTTTCGGACGTTCTCCGCCTAAGTAAACCTCGGAGTCGTCATCTTCCGGGAGGAACTCCGAGATTGGTTCCTGAACAGTCTTTGCCTGAATGCGGCACATATTCTTCCACGGGCTTCCTCGTGGAAGAATCTCTGCGTCACCTCCTCCTTCTCCATGCCACTGCTCGTTTCTTGGTGCGGACTGAGACTGATAAATTATTACATCGTTCTCAGGAACAGCAGGCTCTGCCTCATCAATCTCAGGTTCTGCTGCCTGAACCATACGGGCAATGCGGTCAACAACCGCTGACGAATGCTCATCTTCAGATGGTTCCTCTGCGGCCTCGAAGAACTCATCGTCTTCTATGCCGTCCTCACCTTCTTCTGCAAAGCGTGAGAAGATGTCCTCCTCTTCCGTTACGGCAGGCTCTGGTGCGGGGACAACAATTCCGTCCTCAAAGATATCTTCATCAGATGCGAAAGAAACCGCGTCAGGATTCTCGCGAAGAACGTACTCGTCGGTTAAGAGATTTTTCTGATTAACTATCGAAAATATGCGGGAAGTCTTATTCCTGATACATTCAGCGGCAGAAAGCATCGCATATCGGACTGAGTCTGCGGAGTCTCGGATATGCTGGAAGACAATATCCTTTCCAAGGTCTGTCTGGAAAGTAAGAACTGCCGAGCCTGTTGCCTGAAACTTTGCGCAGATGGATAAAAGATTTACATAATGCAGTTCGAAGACTTTGTAAACAGTATCTCTCTCCGGGTATCCAAAGATGATTCTCTCGCGGGAGAAGAGAATCGGAATAAGCAGTTTTTCCTTCGAGCGTGCGAATAAGACATTCAGGACCTCCTCATCGTATGGAAGGTCATTTAAAATCTCTATCGGAAGGTCATACTGATACAAAACTTCGCGCCGCACGCTCTAACTCCTTTGACTATAATGTTGGTTTTCAAAAGAGAAAAACACCACGAAGAAAAACACGAGAAGAGGTGAGAAAAAATATTGGGGCAGGTATTCCCTGCCGATATTAGCGAGAAATGATACGCTGGTGACTTTACATCATGCCCGGCATTCCGCCCATTCCGCCGCCCATTGCTGCCATCTCTTCCGGAGACGGTCCTGCGGACTTTGCGGATGCAATGACGTCATCGATTCTGAGAATCATGACTGCTGCTTCTGCTGCGGATGCGATTGCCTGGGTCTTTACTCTCAGCGGCTCGACGACGCCTGCTGCCCACATGTCAACCGGCTTGCCCTCGAAGACGTCAAGACCGAAGGTCTTCTGTCCCTTCTCGTGTGCTGCACGGAGGTCAACGAGTTTGTCGATTGGGTCAAGACCTGCGTTCTCTGCAAGGGTTCTTGGGATGACTTCGAGTGCTGCTGCGAATGCCTCGATTGCGAGCTGGATTCTTCCGCCCTGGGTTGCTGCGTACTCACGGAGTCTTAAGGAAAGCTCAACTTCCGGTGCTCCTCCGCCTGCGACAACCTTCTTGTCCTCAACGACACAGCCGACAACGCGGAGTGCGTCTTCGAGTGCACGGCCAAGCTCGTCAACGACGTGCTCAGTTCCGCCCTTGATGATGATGGAGACTGCCTTCGGGTTCTTGCACTTCTCAACGAAGACCATTGCTTCGCCGGTTCCGACCTTGCGCTCTTCAACAAGTCCTGCAACTCCAAGCTCATCGCCGGAGATTGCGTCGATGGAGGAGATGATGGATCCGCCGGTTGCACGGGCGAGTTTTTCCATGTCGGACTTCTTAACACGGCGGATTGCAAAGATACCTGCCTTGGATAAGTAGTGCTGTGCGATGTCGTCGATACCCTTCTGACAGAAGAGGACGTTTGCACCGGAGTTGACGATCTTGTCAACGATGCCCTTAATCATGCGTTCTTCTTCATCAAGGAAGAGCTGGAGCTGGTCCGGGGAGGTGATGGAGATCTCTGCATCGACTTCGGTCTTCTTGTACTCAACTGCTGCGTTGAGGAGGAGGATCTTTGCGTCAGAGACGGTCTTTGGCATACCCGGGTGGACACGCTCTTTGTCGATGAGCATACCCTCGACAATCTCGGAGTCCTCGATTGCACCGCCGACACGCTTCTCGACCTTGACGTTTTCGGTGTCAACAGTTCCGTCTTCGTCTGCGACGAGAGTGATTGCACGAACGATTAAGTCACAGAGCTTCTCTTTGGATGCTTCTGCGTTCTTTCCGGTCATTGCGGTACCTGCAATCTTTGCGAGGATGTCAGTGTCGTTTGCTTCGACGTCCTGTGCAATGGTCTGGAGGAGTTCCTGTGCCTTCTCTGCTGCCTGTCTGTATCCGAGGGTGATAACGGTCGGGTGAACGTCCTGCTCGAGGAGTTCTTCGGACTTCTTTAAGAGTTCGCCTGCGATAACAACTGCGGAGGTGGTTCCGTCTCCGACTTCGTCGTCCTGAGTCTTGGAGACTTCGACCATCATCTTTGCTGCCGGGTGCTCAATGTCCATCTCTTTTAAGATGGTTACACCGTCGTTGGTGATGACAACATCTCCGATGGTGTCGACAAGCATCTTGTCCATTCCCTTCGGACCGAGGGTGGTTCTGACTGCGCCTGCAACTGCTTTTGCTGCAGCGATGTTCATACTCTGTGCGTCGCGTCCGCGGGTGCGGGATCCGCCCTCTTTGAGGATTAAAATTGGCTGTCCGCCAAGCTGTGCTGACATAGTAATAATCACCTAATACCCATGACGGGTAATGTAACAATTATGTTGTTTAGTAGTTCTATATAAGGTTGTTGTTTGCATATCCCAATCGGCGGAAGGGATGAGAAGGAAAAAAAAGTGATGGGGGTCAAACCCCCATACGCGCCGAAGCGTGTTATCTTACTCTCCTGAAAACCGTATCATAGAGTAAAGACCGTCCGAGTTCGGGTGAACCTCCATCATTGGGGAGAACTCGTGGACTGTAACTCCTTTTCTTACTAAATAGCCGAGGTATGTTCCAACAAGAGATGTCGAAGGTCCAGACGATGCAAAGCCTAAGATGTCTCCGCTAGAAGATGTCTCAAGCTGCATGTGTCCAACAGTTCCATCCAATACATGCCAGTATGACCCGGGACCTGCAATATTTGGAAGAGTCTTTACATCCCCGTTTTCTTTTGCAGGACATACAGTGTAGTCAAGACCGAGTACTACTGAGAATGGAATCTGCGAGAGGTCAATCTTTCTCGGGTGTCCTAAGATTGCATCGGCTGCGGCAAATCCCTGAAGGCGGGCAGCAGGGGTGAAACATTTACCGCCTATGATATCTCCTGCGGCATAGACGCCTTTAATCGATGTTTCCATGTGTTCATCAACAAGAATTGACCCGTCTTCTCCTTTGGCAACACCTGTTACATATGGAGACTCAGGCTTCACTCCTGTTGCGAAGAGAACAGTATCGCAGGCAATCTCTTTTCCGCCGGCAATGACTCCTTCGACCTTATCTGTTCCAAGGACTTTTTCGATAGGACAGTTTTCCAGAATCGTGACCCCGGATAAGTCGCGGCGTGCATCCTCTAAAAGCGGGGCAGGGAGCATTGACAAAAGTCCGCTTCTTGCAACGAGAGTGACCTCACAGCCGAATGCCGCGTAGATGTATGCGAACTCAGCGGCAGAGATTCCGCCGCCTACAATTACAAGACGGCGCGGAAGCTCCTTCATCGAGCGAAGGGTTCTGGCGTTGTATGTTCCAGGCAGGTCTTTTCCTTCCACATCCGGGATGTTCATCTGACCGCCGCCTGCAATAATTACCGCTTCTGCCTCGCGGGCGATTCCATCCACATAGACAACACCGTCTCTTACTTCTGCTTCCTTTCCGTACTCAACGGTGACTCCGGAAGCAGTGGTTTCCATATTCAGAATATAGCGGAGCTTATCCTGTGTTGCCTCAAGTTTTTCCAGAAGAGCCGGGTAGTCTACACTAACAGCACCTTTGAGGATTCCCATCTTTTCCAGATGGCGTGCGCTTTCAATGCTCCTTGCAACGTCATTTAATGCGCAGACAAGCATACACCCGTCATGAACGCACTGACCGCCTAAGGCACGCTTCTCGATGATGGTCACCTCGCGTCCTTCGCCTGCCAGACGAAGGGCGGCCATCCTTCCAGCAGGCCCGCCGCCTACAACAATAATCACGTTAGAAGACCTCGCATCCCTCATCGGACGGGAGACAAAGCTCCTGACCGTTGAATGCGTTGACCTCGACAATATCCTTCTTGCCTCTAACCTGCCAGACAGGGACATAGACCTTGTCGACCTTGATTACAATATTGTCCTCGGTCGGTCTGAACTCCTTCTCCTCTGCGAAGATGGCATCCCCTGCTGTGGTCTTGATTCTGACACGGCGGGTGAGCTTTTTGATAAGCTCGGCCATGACAGTCTCTTTGGCTTCGCTCTTCTGAGTCATCGGAGCAACAACGTCTGCTTCCGGCGGAAGTTCTCCCGGCACAGGGATTGCATCGTCATCGAATTCCCACTCAAGGCCGTTTACCGCATTAATCCAGCCGTCACCTTCAGCATCGAAGCAGACACTCTTTCCTTTGTAGGTTGCTTCTCCGCCGCTTGTATAGTGGTATCTCCAGTACGGAATCATACGAAGGACAGTCGGCCCTTCCTGGTGTGCAACACGTACAGCATCCTTTGCGGAGATTCTGACCGGAAGCATAAGGTCGTATCCTACAGATGAAATGTCCGGGGTTGCGACCGCCGAGTATGCAAAGGACGGAGTTGCTTCAATATCAAACGGAAGTCCGTAAATTCTGGCTTCTGCCGAGAGTGCAATGTTCTGGAGAAGTGTTTCTCTGGTCCAGAGAGTAGACTCTTTTGGCTGGAAGTAGGAGTTTCCTGTAAAAATAATCTTGTCACAGCGTACCTTGGAGCCTCCAAGCATGATGGTGTACGGAGTCATATCGAAACGCTGGAGACCGTTTAAATCGTCAGAGCACATTACAAGGATACACTTGTTTCCTCTGACACCGGAAAGGTTGAACGGGCCTTCTTCCGGTTCACAATCATATCCGGCAGTCTGCAGAACTGCGGTGATTTCTGCAGCTGCCTGTTCGTGGTTTGGTTCACCCATGATTATTCTATATTGGTTCTCTGATTTGATAAAAGGTTAGTGCTTGTGTTCGGGTTTAGAGTAAACTGCAGAGAAAAAGGAAGGACGCCTGAACACACGGTTTAGAGCAGGATAATGCGTGTGCTGGCGTCTACACTATTATATAGCCGGAATAGTATTTATTCTTTGACATGTGTTGTCATGACACATGTTGTCAGTGTGCTTGATTATGGTATGAATACAGGCGGTTTTCTTTTGTGCTCGCTTTTTATCACAAGACCCAATACCTTCTCTTCGACCTCGTTTTGCGGCTCGAACTCGTTCAACTCAAGATTCCAGAGAGCAGAGTCAAGTTCAGCATAGGTAAGTCCTATGTCTGCTTCGTCTGTCTGGCCTTCGAAAAATCCTGCACTGGGTGCTTTGTCGATGATTGCCTTTGGAATGCCGAGCTCTTCAGCTAAGGCATAGACATCCTTTTTGTAGAGATGTAAAAGCGGCTGAACATCAGATGCACCGTCTCCCCACTTTGTGGAGTAACCTATCATGTACTCGGTTTTGTTTGAAGTTCCGCAGACTAAGTATCCGCGAGCGGCAGCGATGTTATAGAGTGTTGTCATTCTAAGGCGTGATGCGATATTTCCCGCAAGAACCGGTGTGTTTGTGATTCCGTCTTTTTTGAGGAATGCATCCAAGACATCTCCTAACGGAACTGTTATCAGTTCTACACCGAGTGCTTTGCAGAGCTCTTCTGCATCTTCTGCATCCTTTGGGCTGTTTGTTGAAACAGGCATGCTGACGCCTAAGACACGCTCAGGCCCTACTGCCTTTGCGGCTAAAGCGCAGGCAACAGCCGAGTCAATTCCGCCTGAGATACCTACCACAAATCCTGCGGCATGTGCATTCCAGACAGCCCCTCTCATGTGGTCTTTTATTTTTACAATCTCGCATCCGATGCATTCACACATTGTCATGAGATATCCTCCAGGAAGTCAGCAGTATTTTTCAGAGCATATTTGGTTCCGGGACGTCCTTTAGAGAAGTCATCGAGGAACTCTTTTGTCGAAGAGATAGAGACGCCGTCTCCTTTCCATCCGTGCGCCTGAGCGTAGAGGAATACCTCTTCTGCAGGGATTACTGAAAGCGGAGCTATAACCCGCTTTTCTTTCGGTTCGAGATAGTCGGCGGTTCGGCCTTCTAATACTGCATCAAGCAGTCCGCAGGCGGCATCATCTAATGTTTCGGATGAGAAGACTGTTGTTGCTTCACTCTCTGATGTTACAAAGACGATGTCTGTTCTTTTCAAAAACAGCATACTCACAAATATCCGAAGAGCATAGAGCCTGTAGTCATCTCCGCCTTTTAGATAAATGCGCTCTGCAGATGCCAGGCCGCCTTTTTTGCGAATCTCTTTTTTTGCCTTCGACTCGATATCTGAAATCAGATGCCGCATACAAAGAGACAGCCCGGAATATGATTGAGTGACAACAGCCTCACTGCGGCATTTACTGCATTCCATGTAAGACTATTGGATGTCTGAAAAAAAGAAACTGCCGGAGGGCAGTTAATCAACTTACTCAGTTACGATGTACTTGAGCTTGAGCTCTTCCCACTTCTCGGAAGCCATGAGTTCTGCAAGGCCTTCGTTGATAAGTGCGTGGAGGTCAGTGTCTTCGTTTCTCATTGCGATTGCATAGACTTCACCGGTCTTGATAACACCGATCATCTGGAATGCATCGTTTCCTTTGATGTAGGTCTCGATGTTTACATCGTCGAAGATGACACACTCAACAAGTCCCTGCTCGAGAGCGACCATGGACTGCGGGAAGGAGTCGTAGAGCTTAATCTTTCCGTCTTTGACCATCTGGTCGTACTTTTCCTGTCCGAACTCATCTGCCATCCACTGGTCTGCGGAACAGCTTCTCTGGACACCGATTACAAGGTTTCCTGCTTCGAAGTCCTCGATGGTTGCAGTGGTTCCTGCCTTTCCGACAACACCCTGGTTAACTTCCCAGTACGGGTTGGAGAAGGTGACTTTCTCTAAGCGGTCCGGAGTGATACTCATACCGGAGTAGACCATATCAATCTTGCCAGCGAGAAGTGCCGGGATGATACCGTCCCATGCGGTTGGG
>ERZ808048.148-NODE-148-length-14258-cov-3.603766_pt1 | contig 14258 bp, 16 predicted proteins | sample MGYA00380197_ERZ808048 | MGnify/ENA primary metagenome ERZ808048 (study PRJEB31490, sample SAMN06133377) | cow dung metagenome | isolation source: M1 | host: cow | place: China: Chengdu | collected 2015-05 ... | reverse complement strand
GGCCTGTGCAGTAACTTAACTTTTTCGTTTCCCCGAAAGAGTTGAATCTATTCCAGCTTTGTCGCGCGTCCAACGCGCCGACAGGCGCGGCGCGACAAGGCAGGAATAGATATATAATAATAAGGTTTGATAAGATACATTTAAGATATGGCAAAATTAGCAGACATCCTGCAACAGGAACGCGAGCGCGACACAGCAGATCAGTGGGGCATCATCCACCTCTACAAGACGGGCTCGTTCTATTCCGCCTATGAATGGAGCGCATGGCTCATCGTGACAATGGCGTACAATGACGAGGTGCGTCAGCAGACCGGTGACCGTAAGCCGCTCAACGTGACACACAAACGGTCACGTAACAGCGACGAGACGTTTGTCTTCGTCGGGTTCCCTCTCAAGTCCGCCGAGAAATTCATTCCGCAGCGCACCAGCTTCGAGACCATCAGCGACACCCAGATTGACATCACCATTGAGCTGACGTGGGATGATGATCTCTCCTACGACGTACTCAATGAGGCCTTCCTCAAATGGAAGGAAGGGCAATCCATCCAGGAACCTAAGCAGAGACGTGAGGACGGACCGGTAACTACCGGCACCGCCCAGCACGCTACGCTCACCGGTATCATGAGTGAGATCCTGGCATGGCCACTGGAGCAGAAGACTCTCATCGAGAACACAGCTTATCTGAGCTCTCTCAAGCAACGGCTCGCTGCACTGATTTAGTATTAACATCAACCGGTTCTAAGACGAGACAAGTTCATAGGTTGTCCGTCCTGTGGCCGTCGGCCATGGGAAAAAGAAAAGACACCTGACGGCTTCCATCCGGACTCCATCACTTAGTCGTAACAGGTGACAACCGCACTGCAAATTGGATTTTCTTCCCTGCTGCCGGGAACTACAATGGTACGACGCTCAACAACCGTGGCACGAACGGGAACTACTGGTCTTCGGGGTTCAACTCGGCTTCCAATGCCTACAACCTGAACTTCAATTCCACGAATGTCAATCCGCAGAACAACAACAATCGCAGGAACGGCTTTACGGTCCGGGCGGTTCAGCACTTATCAGAAATTCTTAGCAACCAATAGACAAAGCACTGTAATGGACAGGAAGGGATATAGTTTGAAACGTGAGCAGCTGCTGATGGATCTCTATGTAGCTTTCGATGATGCACGCCGCCATAAGGCCAAGATGTCTTATGTCATGCAGTGGGAGAAGCATCTCAAGCAGAACATGGATGAGCTGGCCGATGATCTGTTCTCACGTCGCTATACGGCCCGACCGTCCAAGTGCTTTCGTTATCGACTACCCCAAGAAGAGAGAAGTCTTCGCTGCGCTATTTAGAGACCGCATCGTACATCATCTCTACTTCAACTACTGTCACACGCTCTTTGAAAGAACTTTCATCCAGGACTCCTACAGCTGCATCAAGGGCCGAGGCACGCACTACGGCATCCAGCGTCTGACGATGCACATACGCCAGGAGAGTCACAACTGGACGCTGCCGTGCTACGCCATGAACCTGGACATCCGGGGCTACTTCATGCACATTCAGCGTGACCGTCTGCTCCGGATCGCCACCAGTACCATCCGTAAGATGGCCGACCACCGTATCAGCTGCCACTCCCCTGAGACATGGGGCGACAAGATTGACATCGACTTCATCTGCTGGCTTACCGAGCAGATCGTGATGCTCGATCCCAAGACCAGCTGTGAGATCATCGGCTTCAAGGAAGACTGGATAGGAATGGACCCAGGCAAGTCGCTGTTCCATACACCTGACGGCTGCGGCCTTCCTATCGGTAACCTCACCAGCCAGCTCTTCAGCAACGTCTACCTCAATGAGTTTGACCAGTTCATGAAGCGCACGCTGGGTGCCAGGCATTATGGCCGCTACGTCGATGACTCCTATGTCATCAGTTCTGACCGTGACTGGCTGCTGGCCATAGTGCCGGAGATCCGCCGGTTCCTCCAGGAACATCTGGGACTGGAGCTTCACATGGGTAAGCTGCATGTCCGTGACATCCGTGAAGGTGTGGAGTTCCTCGGTGCTTTCGTCAAGCCCTGGCGTATCTACGTCAGCAACAAGACTCTGGCACGCATACGTAAGAACCTTCGTGCGCTGGATCTGCGTGACGTGGATCATGTGAGCAACTCGGTCAACAGTTACCTGGGCGTGCTCTCACATAACGCCACCTACAACCTGCGCTGTAACCTGTTCCTGGATAACGACATAAGCCGGTTGCTGGAGTATGATCCTCACATCCTGAAGAGTAAACCCGCATCCGACAAGCAACATAGTAATAGACAACATTTTAATTGGAAAAAGATATGAACAAGACTTTTGGACTCAAGAGTGACTTCGCCCTCGTCAAGGAGGATGCAAGTCGTGTGATCATCGGCTACGGTATGACTCCCGATGCTGACGGCATACATGCCACATGGAAAGAGATTGACTTCTACAAGAAGCAGGGTAAGCCCGGCCTCGCCGTGATCAAGGAAGCCGTCAAGGCTGACATCAACGCCGCTACCGATGAGCGTATCATCAAGGGCTTCGTGTGGAACGGCATACCCGTATGGCTCTCCGAGGAGAACCAGCGTAACTTCAGCGAGGCTCAGCGCATCGCAGCTGTAAGCCCCGAGGCTATCCTCCCGGTTAAGTTCAAGCTGGGTGAGGATGAGAACGGAGATCCCATCTATCACACCTTCGAGACCGCCGAGGAGCTGACCGGCTTCTATCTGGCCGCCGTGGCATACGTCAACCAGCAGCTCGCTGCCGGATGGGACGAGAAGGATGCCATCGACTGGAGTGAGTATGAGCAGGCCCTCAGTGGCGAGGCTCCCAAGAAAGGTAAGAAATCCTCAAAGTAAACCACTATGGCAACAGTAAAAGGACAGAACCTCAGACTGTTCATCGGAGGAGTAGTTGTGGCCGCATCCAAACAGTGCGACCTCAACGTCCGTCTGGATGTCCAGGAGAGCAGCACCAAAGACGACACCGGAGACTGGGCCAGTCAGATGGTGGTACGTCTGGGATGGGAGCTGCGTGCCAACGGTGTGGTCACTGTCGATCCTGACCGTAATGACCCCGCCTCTCTGCTCAACCGTATCGGTGACACCGTACAGGTGGAGCTGGCTCTGGCCAGTGGTGAACAAAACAGCGTAAAGGGTGACATCATGCTCGCCGGTCAGGCCATCATCTCTGACGTGAGCATCACCGCCACCAACCGTGAGGAGAGCGTCTACCAGGTGACACTGACCGGTCAGAGCAACATGCTCTTCCCGCTGTCAGTTCTCTGCTCTGGCGATCCCTACCGTATCATCACCGCTGACGAGAAGCGTATCATCGTAGATCCGGACTGATATGAAAAAGACAGTAGCCATCATCAACTATAACACCCCGGAACTCACCGAGGCAGCCATCCTCTCCCTGCGTAAGCAGTGCAAGGAAGACTATGCCGTCGTGGTGTTCGATAACAGCGACAAGCGTCCCTTCACCAAGAAGATGAAGGGCGTGCGTCGTATTGACAACACTAAGGGGCAGTTGGTTGATTTTGACGCTGAGCTGGCCAAGTACCCAGATAAGCAGATCGAGTACAACCGCATCGCCAACTGGGCCAGCGTCAAGCACATGCTCTCGGTCCAGAAGCTCTGGGAACTCATACCGGGTGGCTTCATCCTGCTGGAGTCTGATGTCCTGCTCAAGTGTGACATCGGCTTCCTCTGGGATGAGCAGTATGCCGCCTGTGGACGTGTCCAGTTCTTCAAAGGCCGCCGCATCGAGCGTGACCGTCTGATCCCGTTTCTCTGCTACCTCAACGTCCCGCTGCTGGTAGCTAACGGTGCCCGCTACTTCGATCCCAAGCGCAGCTGGGGACTGATGAAGGATGACAGCAACCCCTGCAACTGGTATGATACCGGTGCGTGCGTGCTGGAAGACATCATCAACACCAAGCCCGCTCTGGTATGTCGTAACTATGACAACCTGGATCAGATGTTCGTGCATTTTGCCAACGGATCATGGAGACGTAACGACCGCGACGCACACCTGGAATGGCTGAGACAGAACAAAAAACTGTGGCAATGAGATACACCGTACTGACATACATCTTCGCCGGATATGAGATAGTCCAGGAGATTGAGGTTAAAGATCCGGAGGCCGAGTACATACTCGTCACCGATGATCCCAACCTGAAGAGTGACACCTGGACCGTCATCCATGAGAACCTGCCCGGCCACTCTGCTTTCGGCAAGTGCTATGAGGTCCGGCACCATCCCTTCCGCTATGCCCATACTGATATAGTGGTTCGTGTGGACGGCAGCATCAAGATCACCGGCTCGCTGAAGCCCCTGGTCGATGAGTTTGAACGTGGCCAGTATGATCGCTGCCTCATGATACATCCCCGCCGTAACACCATGCCCGAGGAGTATGACACCTGGGTGCGTTTCCGCCGCTATCCCCGCAGCCAGGCCACCCGCTGCCTGACCGCCATGAAGCTGGCCGGATATGACATGGAGTACCGTGGTCTGTACCAGGGCTGCTTTGAGATCCTGCGTAACAACCAGATCAACCTGGACATCAATGACCAGACCTTCAGCACCCTGTGGATGCTGGGCGCACCCGGACAGATCGAACGCATAGACCAGACCGTCTGGAGCTTTGTCATCAACCGCTACTACCCGAACCTCAAGGTCATGGCAGTCTCAGAGAGTATCATCACAGCCAGCAGCGTGATGCAGTGGCGTAAACACCGCACCACCATACCGGTTCCGGATGCCGAAGACAAGATCAAGCCCTATCTGTTCAACAGACCCTGCAAGATCTGGACGGTAAACCCAAAACCAGCTAATAACCGATAATAGATAACCAACAGAATTATGGATGCAAATAAAACCGAAATCAGAACCCTGGAGTGCAAGCTGTCCGTCAGAGAAGCTGCACCCGATGCACAGGGCGAGTCTCGCACCATCACCGGCACAGCCATCGTGTTCAATGTTGAGAGCGAGATACTTGACGACTGGGGCTACCGCTTCAGAGAAGTCATCAAGCCCGAGGCATGCACCATGGAGTTCCTCAACTCCCAGGACATCAAGATGAACATGCTCCATGACCGTGACCTGACCATTGCACGCTGCAACCAGGGCCAGGGCTCTTTGCGTCTGAGCGTGGATGAGAAAGGTGTCAATTTTGAGTTCGAGGCACCCAAGTGTGACATCGGCGACCGCTGTCTGGAGATGGTGCGTCGCGGCGACTATTCAGGCTGTTCCTTTGAGTTCTGGCCCGAAGATTATGACGTAGAGGAGCGTGATGGAGGCAAGGATGTCAAGATCACACACCGCAAGTTCCGTGCCATCACCGCACTCACCATCGGAATGGACCCCGCTTACAAGCAGACCACCGTCAACGCCCGTGAGCTCTGGGAGAACACCCCCGGAGGCAAGGCCGCCAAGGAAGCTGCCGAGAAGGCACAGCACGAGGCCGAGGAAGCCAAGCGCAAAGAGGAGGAAGCCAAACGTGAGCAGGAGGCTCAGGAGAAAGCTGAAGCCATGAAGCGCGAGTCGGCTCGCCGTCTCCGCATTATGTCTGACATAAACGACCAAACTTTTTAATAACCACTTAAAACTGTTTTAAGAATGAAAAAATCATTTTCAGAACTCAGTCAGCAGCGTATGGCTGCTAACGAGAAACTTGGTGACCTCTATGAGGGTGCCAAGAACCGCGATCTCAACGATGAGGAGAAGATCCGTGAGATCAACCTCACCCGTGAGATCCGCCAGTGCGAGGACGCTATGCGTGCTCTGAACCTCGAAGCCGACAACGCTAAGGTTGTTGCTCAGCGTGAGAAAGCCAACAAGGGTGCTCACCTCCGTGAGATCCTCGCTGACCTCCGTCAGGGTAAGGGTGAGCGTGAGATCACTCTCGCTCCTCCCACACTGGGTGCTACCCAGAACATCGAGGCATCAGGTGCTATCAACTTGACCATCCACGACATCATCCCGACACTCCATGAGGGTCTGGGACTGCCCGTAGGCCTCAACATCGTAACCGGTGTAACCGGCAACGAGGTATGGCCCGTCAGCGTCAATGACGTAGAGATGGAGGAGACCGGTGAGGTCACCGCCCTCAACGATCAGGTGCTGAACTTCGAGAAGATCGTACCCGTTTCACGTCGTATCGGTTTGACAGTTCCTGTCAGCAACCGTGCCATCGACAACGCCGCCTTCGACCTCATGGCCTTCGTACAGACCAAGTTCACCATCGCTCTCAAGAAGTATCTGGCCAAGAAGATCTACTCAAAGGAGAACTGGTCAGGTAACAAGGGCCCGTTCGCTGGCCTGACTCCCGGCACCATCGAGCTGGGCACCGACGCTTACAAGAACATCCTGGCCAAGGTTGCCGAGTTCAGCAACAAGGGCTTCTTTGAGGGTAACGTATGCCTCTGCATGGACCGCGTAACCGAGGCCGAGCTGAAGGCTACCCCGAAGGTTGCAGGTGCTGCTGCCGGTTTTGTTATCGAGAACGGCAAGTGCGCTGGCTACGACTATGTTGTAAGCCACTACGTAGGAACCGAGTACGACTCAACAGGTGCTCTCGAGCCCAGCTCAGACCGCTTCATCGAGATCGGTTACTTCGAGTTCTTTGCTCTCCAGCTGCATGACGAGGTTCGTCTGACCATTGATGCTACTTCTCAGGCTGTTGCCAAGAAGAACATCACTGCCATCACCATGAACCTGGCATGCTCGATGACTGACCTGAGCAAGTACATCAACGGTGCCGACAACACCACACAGGCCTTCGGCATCTACAAGGTAACAGAGGAGACTCCGACCACCGTCTAAACCTCTCACAAGACACTTTCGGGATTCATAGTTCATTCCCGCCCCGGGTGAGGACGCTGAGGTAATAGCCAGCGCACCCGGGGTTCCCGGAAGGGTCAAGACAACTGATTTATAAACCCGTCACAGGAATAGCAATGTCACTGATAACCGACAAGGTATTTTACAACGCCCTCCTCAGCAGCAGCGAGCTGACCGCACTTGTAGGTGACCGCATCTACAATACCAGCATCGCCGTACCTGACGAAGACCTCCTCAATGAGCCCGTCCCCTACATCATCATCACCTTCGATGGTATGCAGAATGAGGGTCTCACCAAGGACAACTCTTTTGAGGGTGATACCGACAAGGTGCAGATCAGCATTGAGATCACCGCCGACAACCGGGAAGATCTGGGCACACTCGCCCAGGGAGTCCGTGATGCTGTGATAGCCTACTTCGAGGACACCGAAGGCCATACATCCGAGGATTATGACCTGGTTCCCCAGGACTACGTGCTCAGCTCCGGCCCGATACAGTATGATCCCATCAAGCCCTGCTACTATCAGACGCTGACCTACAACTGTGACACTAACCCCTAAGATAATATGGCAACAATCAAAGGACAGAACCTTCGCGTAATGGTCGGCGGCAAGTGCATTGCCATGGCCACCAGCTGCACCTTCCATGTATCTGCCGCCTTGTCAGACAGCAGCACTAAGGATGATGCAGACGACTTCGCTCGTCAGGAGGTGACCGGTCTCAGCTGGGATGCCCAGACTGACTCACTGGTAACTCTGACCGATAACGGCTCCAACGGTGAGCTGGCTGTGGATCTGCTGGGTCTCATCATCAACAAGACTTTGGTGACTCTGACTTTCGACCAGACCGCAGGTACCAACAACCGCACAGGCCAGAACAGCAGCATCAAGAAGAGCGGCCAGGCCTACCTGACAGACTTCTCGATTTCTGCTCCCAACCGTCAGAACTCCACTCTCACCTGCCAGTTCACTGGCTCAGGTCCGCTCTCATAACGAGCACTCACCTCTGAAGCCCCGCCCTGCTTTCACACAGCGGGGCTTCTTTTACCAACCTAAAACGAATGAACTATGAACGCAAAGACAATCACCATCTGTGGCAAGGACGTGGAGATGCTCTACTGTGCCGCCACCGAGACCGGCTATGAGTCCATCTCCGGTCAGTCATGTGAGATCTTCATCCCCGAGATCAGCAAAGACAAGAAAGGCAAGGAACAGATCCGGATGCGTGCCACTACCCGTGACTACATCCAGCTGGCCGTCGCTGCTGTCATCGCTGCCTACACCCGTAAGGGAGAAGACGCACCCGTCACTGCCGATGACATCCTCTACAACGCCACCTCTCAAGAAGTCACAAAACTCATCACCACCGTCATCGAACTCCGCAATGCCTGGTATCAGGTACCATCCGTCATCAAGCCGGAGGATGACACCCAGAAAGACCAGAAAGAGGAGGGCACGCAAAAAAACTGATAACCGCCCATGAGCGATACCAGTACCTTGTGGGCGAAATCGGCATCGCACGCCGTGAATATCTCTATGAGCTCTCCTACTGGGAGATCGTGCTGATAGTACGTGGCTACAGCCGCCGCAACCGAGAGATGTGGAGTGCCATACGCTGGCAGACCTACAACCTCATGTGCGTCTCCATGGCAGACATGAAAAAAGCCGGCATCCTCAGTCCCACTGACCTGCTCCGGTTCCCATGGGAAAGCAGCGACATACCACAGGGAGACATGCCTACAGACGAAGAGATAGAACGTATGCGTCGCATGATGCAGGAAGAGAACGAAGCCCGTGGGGTACAGTAAACCCTCGGGCTTTTCTCTCTCAATTACAGTAGATTACTATACCCATTTCTTATGTTCGGACTTGACGTGAACGAAGTAGCCGTGGTAGAGCAGAGTCAGCTGCTGGAAAGACTCCTCTCCACCAACCCCAAGACCCAGAAGGCCTTGCAGGAACTCATACGCCAAGTCATACTCGAGGCCCGTGCCCAGGTAGTCGGCAGCATCAGCTTTGATAACGGAGATCCCCGTCAGGCACGCCGTGCTGTACGCACTACTGTCTACAAGAAGATCCTGGGTGCCAACATCAATATCTACAACAGCCGAAAAGCACACGGACGGACCAGCTATGAGCCGCCCCGTAAGGGCAGCACAGGACGTGGAGGCAACCGCCGGTCCCGCAGCATGAACACCCAGCGCATTATGTCCTATGATGCAAATGACCGTGGCTTCATACTGCGTTTTGTCAACTCCGGCACCAATGGGCGCAATATACAGTTCACCACCAATGACCGCCGTCATGTTGATAAGTGGAACGCACATCCCAATACCGGCAACCGTGGCCAGATCACGCCGCGTAACTTCTTCCGCCCGGTAGGTGAGCGTGCCCTGGTACAGGCCACTGATCATCTGGCCAACCTCATAGATACCGAGCTGGAGAAAATGTTGAACAAGAAATAAACACTATATGGCAGATTCAATACTTAAACTCAAGGTCGACAATCAGGAATACGACTCCAAGCTCAAGCGGGCCACCGAAGGTCTGCAACGCTACGTCGATGGTTGTCGCAAAGCCGGTGGCACCCTCGCAGTCGTAGAGGATGAGACCCTCCAGTTCGTCCAGGCACTGGGTGAGATGGACACCGTGGCCAAAGGTGGCCAGCAGTCACTCAAGGAGATGACCCGCTCACTCACCGACCTTACCATCCAGTACCGCTCACTCACTGACGAGGAGAAAAATAGCCCATTCGGCCAGGCACTTGCCAAAGGCATAGACCAGCTCACTGAACGTGCAGCCGTAGCCAAGGATGCCATGGGTGATGTCAATGCAGCCATCACACGCGCAGCATCTGACACCCGGGCTTTTGACCAGATAGCCGGTGCAACCAGTCTCGTCACCTCCAGCTTCCAGACTCTCCAGGGCACAGCCAAACTGCTGGGCATAGATCTGGGTGACAACGTAGAGGTCATCGCTCGTCTGCAAGCCGCTATGTCCGTCACCATGGGCCTCACCCAGATGCAGAACGCACTCCAGAAAGAGAGTGCCGTCATGCAAGGTGTGGCTGCTCTTCAGACCAAAGCCAACGCTGCTGCTCAGCTGCTTCTGGCCAAGAACACCGCCGTCGCTACCGCTGCCGGTGAGGCCTTCAATGTCGTGGCCCGCATGAACCCCTATGTGCTCATCGCATCAGCAGTCATCGCTGCCGGATCTGCACTCGTCATGTTCGCCCGTCACTCACAAAAGGCAGCCGAGGCCGAGAAGCAGCAGGCTGAGGAGACCGATCGCCTCCGTAAGAAGATGGAGGAGATGCAGAACGCCATAGGCAGTCACGTAGGTAACGTGGAAGCTAAGTACCGCTCCCTCCAGCATGAATGGAGCCGTCTGACTACTGAAGCAGAGAAGACTGATTTTGTAAAAGAGCAATCCAATGCCTTCAAGGATCTGGGACTCAACGTCTCATCCGTCACCGATGCCGAACAGGCACTGGTTGACAAAGCTCCGGAGGTCATCGCAGCTCTCAAAGCCGTGGCACAGGCCGAGGCCTACTCAGATCTCTACAAACAGGCCATCCAAAAACGTGCCACCGAGTGGGAGAACCGAGTTCGTGGAGCCGAGTACGGTGATACCTATGAGCAGATGACTTATGATCCCCGTAGGTCATATAAGGCCGTGAGTGATGAATGGAAAGCTGCCGGTCTTACTTATGGTGACTACGTTACTCAGGATATTGACAAGATGGGTGGTGCTATCGAAACCGAGTTCCGTCTCACACAGCAGGGAGTTGACAAAATAAACGACTACCGTGCCCAGCAAGCAGCAGCACTCAATCAGCGTCTCAAACAGCAGTATGATGATGAGGTCAACTTCTATGAGAACAAATGGACAGAGGCCGAGGATAATGTCATCGCTGCCCGCAATAAGATACCCGCTGGACTCCAGGCTAAGAACCAGACACTGGGTACAACTGCAACCACCGCAACAGTCCAGGCAGAGCAGCTCTATCCCATGGGCTCCCTGCCACAACTCACTCAGCAACTCAAAGATCTGCAAGCTGCACAGAACCTGGCACTCGATCCCCGTCAATGGGCACAGTACCAGCAGCAGATCCAGCAGACCCAGTACCAGATAGAAGCCTTCAAGGGTCAGTGGCGTGATGGTCTCCAGGCCACCTTCACCATCAATGACTCTGAAATCATGGATCAGTTCCGTGAAGTGGAGGGTGCGATTGTGGATGAGAAGACCATGACGGTCACCGTCAACACAGCCGATGCTTACAACCAGGTCCGCAGCCTGACACAAGACATTGAAGGCTCCACGGTGCAGTTCAAGGTACAGCCGGAACTCACCCGAGGACTGAGCATAACCTCCACTGCCGGCCTCAACGCTTACATCTCGCAAATCAAGCAGCAGATTGACCAGGCAGATCTGGGTTCGGAACTCTACAACAGTCTCACCTCCAAGCTGGCCGATGCCACCATGCTCCAAAACCTGCTCAAGGAGTCGCTATCTGCCGGACTGGGCACAGCTCTGTTCGACATAGCCGATGAGAGTGGTCAGGACTTCTGGGACCGCATACTCAGTCCCGAAGGCGTGGAGAACGCCGACTGGCAAGCCATCGCTGATGCCATCAACCAGAAGCGTAAGGAACTGGGACTGGATGCTATCACCATTGATGTCAACACTGGTAAAGTCTCATCCAATAAAGGCAAAAACGAGACAGAAGAGCAACTGCTTTCCACATCAAAACAATTAGTCGGAGGATTGTCGGAAGTCACTTCTGGCCTCAAACAGGTCGGCTTTGAAGTACCGGCAGGAGTTGAAAATGTAGTTAATGCCATGCAGGGATTCATCTCTATAGTCAATGGCTTTAAGACTATAATAACTATCCTAAATGGAGCGACTGTCCCAACACAGATAGCAGCCCTCAATCAGAACACTATAGCCGTTTTGGGGAATACTGCGGTTCATGGAGCTTCTTCTACTGCTGAAGCAGCTGAGGCAGCGATGACAGCTATAAAAATAGTCGGAACAGTAGCAATGATGGCAAATTATGGAGGTATCGTACCCAGAGCTGCTTCCGGTTATGCTGTTAGCGGCACACATTATAGTGGCGATGTGACACCTGTTCTTGCAAATGCCGGAGAAGTTATCCTCAACAGAGCACAACAGGGAAACCTCGCAACACAGCTCGAAGAGGGAAAGTTGGAATCTCCAAGTTTTTCAAGACCTTATGTGACTGGCCAGGATATTTACTTAGGCCTCAACAATTATCTTTTGGGTGCTGGCCTTGGAGAGTTGGTTACAACTAAAGCAATGAGAAATATGTCCTAAATTCATAACACTATGGCAATTAACGGAAATAACATAATCATCTACCTCAATGGCACAGCCATTGCCGGAGCGACAGCATCAGACTCCCAGAACACTATTGATCTGATGGAGATTGGTTCTCCCTTATCCAGCAGCAAATGGAAGCAATTTATCTCAAAGCGAAAGTCCTGGAGTGTGACGGTCAATTATCTTGTACTTCAAAATACAGGAGTACAGGATCTCCTTAAAGTCGGAACCAGTTACACTTTGAAAATCAGAGGCCGTAACAGCTCCGATAGTACCGGTGTGAGTGGAACGGCAATTCTTAAAACATGTCGTATTACAGCTCAGCGCGGCAACCTTGTCCAGGGCAGTTTCCAGTTCCAAGGTAATTCAGCATTAAGTTAAGCACTATGGCAACAAGATGGGTTATAAACTTTGGAACACTTGATAAAAGCTGTTCTATAAGCATAGAGGATTCAAGCTATTCTGGAGCGGTAATACAGCTGGCCCCGGCAAACAATCCTCTCACATTATCAAGGAGACAAACAGATTTCTTTCAGCCAATTCTCTCCGAATCTGGCCTTATCAGCATTATAGACACTGGTGACAGCAGCCAGCATATTGAAGATATACATCCTCAAAATGCTTTTGCTCGACCTGTTACCATCTATTATGATGGACAACTATATTGGCGCGGTTATTTATCACCAGAAGCTCTTACTGTAGATTATGGTCCTGCTCCTCGGATAGTGTCCTTTCCCCTGGTTGGAGCCCTGAGCGTATTGTCTTCAGTTAACATGACTGGTGATGAAACAGCACCGAAATCCATCGCCTACTATCTTTACTATTGCTTACAGCAAACCGGCTACAACTGGTCAAATATACATTTTCCACCAAGATTGTATTCAATAGTGGATGCAGACTCGCCTCATGGTTCTTATGGAATCCCTGAGTTGAGGCTATGTGTTTCCATATACAATTTCTATGATAAAAATGATGCCTCTAATGTTAATGAAGCAGGGTACACTCAACTGATAGGTGTTTCACTCGAAGACTGCCTCAAAACCATCTGTCAATTCTTTGGTTGGACTATTATAGCTGATGGCTATGATATTTATCTAACCAACTGCTATCTCGAAACGGCCCAGTCTATTGATCCCATTGATTTAACTATGAGTGATTTATTCAAAATCGCTGTTGATCCAATGGACTATTCTATCAATCCCTATTTTGGCAATATAGATCGTCCTTTGATAGAGTTCACATCTTTATCATGGTCAGGGCTTAATCATAGACGTACAATCAATAATGGATTGAAACGCATAACCTTAACCCACAATAACAGAACTAACGATAATTGCTATCCTCAACTGAATTACAAAGGAGATGTCGATGCTCATGATGGTTTTGATATTCCCCTGGAATTACTTTACCAGCAATATCATCTCTTAACCAGCATAGATTTTCTTGACCCATCAAAGGAAATCAATTTGGAATTGTATTCCTATAGATACAACGACAACACACAATCCTTTGACCGTATAGATTGGGCTCCATGGTCAAATCCTGGTTCTGGTACTTATTCCGGTGATTCAACACCTCGAGCAGATATTGTTAGGGGAAAAACTCTCGTATATTATAGTTACCAGGGCACTTCTTACAAAATACATTCAGTCGACGAACAAAATTATCTGAGATTATGTAGGGCAAGAAATAGTTACGCTTCATCCTCTGCGCGGCAAGTTTTAAGCTGGACACAACCACTGGCAAAGATCTCTGCTTTGACAACTTGTTATTTCCCGCAAGGAGGTGCCTTATGCCTATCCGCTTTAGTACGCAATAATTTGGTCTCCAATTATAACGGAGTTGAGTTTGTGGAGAGAGAAGGACTCTCTCAATGGGGACCATTTTGTGGCTATCTTCATGTTGCTATAAAGATTGGAAATATGTACTTTAATGGTACAGGATGGCAGAACTCGGAAATGAATCTTGCCATCCAAGTTGTTAGTGCTGTTTCTGGTGGAGACAGCAGCCAGTCTAATTGCGAAGATGGTAAGATAAAAAATACAAACGAGGACCATAATT
>ERZ808048.147-NODE-147-length-14278-cov-5.242659_pt1 | contig 14278 bp, 11 predicted proteins | sample MGYA00380197_ERZ808048 | MGnify/ENA primary metagenome ERZ808048 (study PRJEB31490, sample SAMN06133377) | cow dung metagenome | isolation source: M1 | host: cow | place: China: Chengdu | collected 2015-05 ... | reverse complement strand
GACAAGCCTGCAGGTTACTCTATCCGTTTGGCAGGTGCGTATGAGGATCAACAAGAGTCGTTCGGCAAGTTGGGTATGCTCGGCGCATTGATTCTGATCCTTGTATATATCGTGATGGCGAGCCAGTTTGAGTCGTTCAGCAACCCTGGAATCATTATGTTTACTGTGCCATTTGCGCTATCGGGTGTGATCCTTGCGTTGTGGATAACAGGTGTATCATTGGATATGATTGGTGCATTGGGTATTGTCTTGTTGGTGGGTATCGTGGTGAAGAACGGTATCGTGCTCGTGGACTATATCAACCTCATGCGCGAGCGTGGACACGACCTCAACGAGGCTATCCAAATGTCTGGTCAAAGCCGTATGCGTCCTGTGTTGATGACTGCGTTTACCACTATCCTTGGTATGGTGCCAATGGCTGTGAGCCAAGGTGAAGGTGCCGAGATGTGGCGTCCATTGGGTATTGTCGTAATCGGTGGTTTGACTGTGGCTACTTTCTTGACATTGTATATCGTGCCAGTTATCTATGGTGCCATGTCGAAGAAAGGCGAGCGCGACAAACTCAAGAAAGTGCGTGAAAACTTCATCTTCATGGATATTGATGTGAAGGACTGCGAAGAGAACGAGAAATAAGAATCAGGAATCAGGAACAAAGAACCAAGACAAATTAGTTGAGTGGACGCTTCGCTACTGTTTAGGGATTAGTGGACTAGACGACACAAATCAGTCTTTGCTCCTTGTTCCTTGCTCCTTAATCCAAATGTAATTATGAAAAGTGTAATGATCATTTTCAATCAAGCCAACACCGAGCGTGTGGAGTATATGCTTGATATGTTAGAGATACGCGGTTTTACGTTCTTTGAGGATGTGCAAGGCCGTGGTAGCAAGAATGGCGAACCACGCCGTGGTACCCACGCATGGCCAGAGATGAACTCATGTGTCATCACCATTGTGCCGGACGAGAAGGCACCTGCTTTGCTTGAAGCAGTAAAGAAACTGGACAAACGCAACGAGGAAGTGGGTGTCCGTGCCTTTATGTGGAACATTGAAGCAATGGTTTAAAATAATATTAATATTTAAAAAATAACTCTGCTGGCATTGCCAGCAGAGTTGCTTGTAAAGATACATGTCATTAGCAAAATGGTTATTGGGAGGCTTAGGGTTTGTACTAAGTGGCCCTATTGGAGCTCTGATAGGAGTCTTGGTTGCAACATTTTTTACTTCTACCGAAAAAATGGTGGGGCATGATTACTCAAATGATGATGGTCAAACGTCCCGTAAAAATAATAAAACGAAAAATAGAACTCGACCAACCGTAGGTGATATACGAGTTTCTATTGTTGTTTTGATAGCGAGTGTGATCAAATCAGATGGTCAAGTACTAAAGAGTGAAATCAACTATATTAAACCCTTCTTGGTACAAACATTCGGGGAAGAGGGAGCATTGTCTGCTTTACAATTACTCAAAGAACTGCTAAAGAAGGATATCAACCATATAGCCGTTGCTAATCAAATATCCAAACATATAAATTATTCCACACGTTTGGAATTTATACATTTGTTGTTGGATTTGGCAAAATCCGACGGAGATTTAGTTATACAAGAAGAAAATGTTATAAGGCAAATAGCTGATGCGATGTATATTCAAACGGCAGATACAGATTCGCTATTTGCAATGTACATCAAACCGAAAGATACGAATTGGGCTTATAAGGTTTTGGAAATAGAACCTACTGCAACCAATGAAGAAGTAAAGAAGGCATATCGACGCATGGCTATGAAATATCATCCTGACAAAGTCAACAACTCTGGAGAAGAAATATATAAAACAGCAACAGAAAAGTTTAGAGAAGTGAATAACGCATACGAACATATTAAAGATATACGTGGTATGAAATAAGGATGATATTCCTAAATATCCTCTTCTTCTTCATTTCGTTGGCAAATATTTCTAAAAGGACAATAATCTTTGCAATCCTCTTTACTAACCATTGGATAATCTTCCCCCTGAATCATTTCTTCAATTAAGTTGGGAAGTTTAGACAAGATCTCATGACGAATCAATTGGTAGTTCTCAATGGGTGTCTTATTTATCCATTGTAGATGCGATTTGACATGGGGTTTATTTTGTGTCGTATAGTACAAGGCTGGTGCTATGGCTTGCTGTTCGTGAAGTGCCATATCTTGCAAATAAGCTTCGCAATACAATAATGTTTGCAACATATTACCCTTTTTAGAGTTGGTGAATAACTCTTCTATGGCATTGCAATGCAAATTACTTTCGTTCAGTTTTCCTGATTTGTAATCCAAGATACGAATAATTTCTTCCTTGCCAATACACACCTTGTCAACGCGGTCTATACGTCCGCCTACTCGGATTATGCCATTGCTCAACTGAACGTCAAAATAGTGCCCCTTAGGATGTTCCATCTCAATCATTGTTAGTCCCTGTGCAGCATGTTCTAAATCTGAACGCAAGACATTCTGTACATTTCGCACGATGAGGTGATTTTCAAATACATGCTCGTTACGTTTGAAGTGATTTTCTTCGTCATGCGATGACGCAAACTCATGGTTCAATTGTTCATAAGCCTCTGCCAATGCTTGATGGATTTCGTCCTCTCCTATTTGTTTGATTGCTTCTGGAGTAATGATGCAAGGAAGTTGCTGTTGGGTTATTTTGTTGTATAGAATTTCTAACGTGTAATGTGTCAATGTACCTAAGTCATTGCGTTCCAACAACAATCCCGATTTACCATAGTCCCTAACCCCTAATATGTATTGGATATAGTACATGCGTGGGCAGGTAATATATGTTTTGATAGCAGAAGGAGATAAGGTGAAAATAGAACCAGAAGAACGATGTAAATAGCCATCACTACCTAATTGTAAATTCAGGCGTTTAGTAACATCAATATGCATATCAAGTGCATCAACATTGTTTGAATCAACAAGGTTGAATTTACAAACATTTTTATAATAGGTTCCGCTCAGTATTTGCATCAAAAACCGTGACATGCCCTTACTTTCCCCCACACCTACGGGCGAAAACATACATGTGATATGTTTTGCGCGTCGTAGCAATCGGAAAAAATTATATGCATATATATCTGCAGTTTCATCCAATGTCTCCATACCATAAGTTTTTCGTAAATAGTATGGAATGAATGAAGAAGATGCGTTACTTTTGGGTACTACCCCTTCTTCAACATTCAAAAATAGTAGTTCATCAAAATCTAGTGTGCGGCTTTCCAACACTCCCATGACTTGCATGTCTGTAATAGGTTCACTATGAAGTGGTAACGTGATGCCCCGCAAGCAATTAACAATGAGATTTTTGAAGATGAAAGGGGATGAAAGTATTTGTGACCATCGTCTATCTTGAATTATTTTTTGCAATTGAGTTATTGTTATTCGTGCTTGATATAGCGATTCATGTATCAACAACTCTCTCCAATCTTCTTCTGCAGATATTGGTTCATCTATCGGTAGAGGTTTCAGGTATGGGTCTATTAAATCATTGATGATGTCTTCCAGTATAGCCGAGTGTTCTTTTCCTTGATTCTCTTCCACGTATCGAACGATGTCCAAATATATACGGGTGTTTTGCATTGGGAACCCCTTGGTAATGTTAATAGGCTCAAACTTGTTTTCTTCGAATGAGATATTGGGTAGGGCATATATGATAGGCTCCAGCATGCTTTCATTGCATATAATGACACCTATCTTTTTACCCTTTTGGTCATAATGCTCGCTTAGCCAAGAATGAACATAATCAATTTGTGAATGATTAAAAGGTGCACTGATGATATGTATCTTAGGATTATTTTCTTCGTCAATAGGCTGCAACTGATTACCAAAATGTTGTATGTTTGCTTTTACAAAGCGATAGGCACGACTATTCAAATCAAAAGAAGCATCGTAGTCCCAATAAAATGTGGCTTGCGAACGCAATCTATCAAACAATTCACGTTCGGCGGGTAATAAATAGTTAAAACCAATAAAGGCAAACTGCTGGTTTTGAATCGTAGGTTCAATTTCTTTCCAACGTTTCAGTACATCTTTCATTCGAGCACCTTCATGTCCAAGATGCAATGATGCAATTTTTTCTTGAAAGCGATGATAAAAAACGGGTAGTTTCTCCCACAAGGACTTGTAGCGCTCACGCATCAAACGTTGTTGTTCATTACTGCTATTTGGCCGTATCAATTGTTCAATTCTCTTACGTGTTTCATCATCCAACTTTATACCACTCAACAGCTTTGCATCTACGGTGTTTTGAAATAATTGCTCTGCTTCTACCAAGGGATATGCCTTGTCGGTGTTTGAAAAATCTCGAAGCAATGTTTGCCCCCACGCGTAGAACGCATCAATTGGCATGAGAGGCGATGTGGAATCTTTGTGTATATCCAAATACACTTCGTATAGAATACAAATCAAAATCAGTTCATCACCATCTTGCAACACACTCCACGAACTGAACAAATCTGATAGGGTCGTTATATTGGGAGAATAGCATGGGCTATGTTGTTCCTCCTTGATACAATCAATAATAGCCTGTTTTAGGTATAAACCAGCGCGTTTGGTGGGCAATACACACGTTACATGCTTCAATGCTTCCCAACCATAATGGTCAATGAGACTATGGGCTACTTGTTCTATAAATGTCTTCATACTTTAATCATCATTTTATCTTGTGCATACCATATGTAACCATGTACATCATTGTATCCCATTTGCTTGAATAAATGGATATATTTATTTATTTGGTCTATGTATTTTTCGTTTTGTTTACCAAACTTGTAATCTAGAATGATGACGCGATTTCCTTTTATCATCACGCGGTCAGGACGCAACTCTTGTTTGTCGTCCAAAAACGCTTGTTCACATAGTACTTCATCATAACAAGCGTTAAACCAATGTTCCTTACAGAGGTAGTTCCAGCTTTCATGGATCAAATTACGAACTTTGATTTTCTTTTCTTCCGAATCAATAATTCCCCTTTCTACAAAATGATTAATAGCCCCATCAATATCAGATAGTGTTCGTATTTGTGCTAATAGAGCATGACAAATATTTCCGATATCAATGCGATTCAGTATCTCTTCGCTCTTTTCTAAATCATGATGACGATAGATATATGCTTGCTGAGACTGTCTAAAGGCAATTGTTTTACCATCACTAACGAGGTCGTTTGCGATCGATGGCATATCGTTAAAGTTGAAAGGTTTGTATGTTTCCTTTTTGTCCGTCTTTTGCAAAGTCATGTTTTGAGTTATCTCTATCTTCTCACCACAGGTGTACTCTTGGTGCGTTTGTAATGATTGACATTTGAATAGCTGGGGTGCATGTGTAGAAAGGTGTATGAACGCTTGTTCTACGATATCCCCAACAGAGTCAATTGACTCATTGTCTTTGGTTAGATTGTATAGGTACAAACTGTTTTGGGCTCGTGTAATGGCTACATACAACAAGTTCAGATCATCGATGTTACGTAATCTCTTTTCTTCTTGATATGCTTGACAAAAATAACTTTGTTCCAATCGTTTGTTATAATCTACTGGAAGGTAGGTTGTTTCTGTCGCATTTTGGAAGATGGCATCTTTACACCAAATCTTACCTTTGGATAATTGCGAGTTCCATGTGCAGTAAGGAATAAAAACGTTCTTACCTTCCAATCCTTTTGATTTATGAATCGTCATCATTCGAATAGCATGACTATCAAAATTTGGAATAGCTTTACAATGCAGTTGATCCTCCCAATATTGTAAGAACGTTTCTAAATCAGAACCTTGTTGCAAGCCATAAGCTTGAACTTGGTCAAGAAAATAATTGACATAGGCTAAGTCTGATATCGTCTTGTCTTGTAGTAAGTAGCATTGTACTACCTTGTGCACAAGTTGATAGATAGGCATATTTGGATCAAGATGTTCCAGTGACTCAAAAGCGCTGTCTTCTCCCAAAGATGCTAAGAATAAAGCGGCAACGCAATCACGATTATATATATAACGTAACGAATGAATGATCAATTGTACCGAAGTTGATGATTCCAAGAAAAAGTTGTCTTCGGATACGATTTGGAGTTCTTCATCCAATTCAAACTCATCTACATGCTCATGAAAATACTGTAGAACTTTCTCCCCCTCTTTTTTAGTCCGAATCAAAATTAACATATCAGCAGGCGATTCATGGAGGGTAAGGATGCGTTCGATAATCTGAGCAAACATATCATGCAAAATCTCTTCTTCTGCAGCATTTTTAGTTAACAAAGACTTGTTTTGAGAGTCCTTGTTGAGGGTGCGATAAACTAGCATTCTTACATATCCGCCAACTTTACCACTATTGGTGGAATTGTAGTACTTGTTCAGTTGTTCAAAACTATATGAACTTTGGTATAGATATTGGATATCTTGATCGGTGCTTTGCCTTTGAATGTATTGAAAAACCTCTTGAGTGAACAATACAATATTTTCTTTTGATCGAAAGTTACATTCAAGATTCCATAGCGAGTCTTGTTTGTTTTTTGACGAGTACTTATTTTCTGCCTCGTGCATGATGTGCCAATCTCCATTTCTCCACCTATAAATACTCTGTTTGGCATCTCCTACCATGAGGACGTTTCCGCCGCTACCAACAACTTCAGATATAAGGGGTTCGAACACATTCCATTGCAATCGTGACGTATCTTGAGCTTCATCAATCATGATATGCTTGTATCGAATACCCGATTGCTCCAAAATAAAGTCAGCATCTCCTGTTTGTAATAGGCTATACAAACGAAAAGCAGTTTCTGCCAATAATAAAGCGCGATCGCCCTTGAGATTTTTCTGTATTTGTTCTATGACTGCACCAACAATGGACATATTGTTGAGCGGTTGGAGTGTCAACTGTAATGTTAAATGCAACTTTTTACATTCGGAAATCAGTTCTTCCAATTTCAATAGCTGCTCTAATACGATTTCTCGTTTTGCTGGTAGAAGGGATTTACATAATTTTTCTCCACCATTATGCAAGTCTTTGGTGCAGCCATCTGTAAATCCTTTTAGAAACTTATCATGGCTAACTTTTCCCTGCAAACTTTCTCTTGTGTTAACAATCGTATTTTGATAGTGTTTGCCCAAATCCTGTTGATAAGTTTCTATCACATCAAGAAGTTCTTTGGTCTGTCGTACACAGATAGCATTTGTCCAAAGAGCACATGTCATTAGGTTGTTATTAGGAGCCAATAATGCTTTTTTGAACTCTACAATATGATCAACACTTAGGTTGATACGTTTACCACTTTGGAGTATTTGTACCGACTCTTTGAAGATCTCACTCGTTAGTTCAATGACACTTTTGCGAATATCCCAATCCTTTTCATCGTCCATCTGTTCACGCAAGTAGTTCAAAAGCGGTTGTTTGATCTGCTCATATTCATGCATATGGGTGGTTATGACTTGATCTACTGCCTTGCTAACCAAAGGTGCGATGTCAAGTTCCATCGTGCTATCCATCCCATCTTCCAATATGGTGAACATACCTTGTTGGACTGATTGTAAAAAGGAATCAATTGTCATGATATGCATCTTATCCATGTCCTCTATCAGATGCTTGAAGAGAGAAAGACAAATGGTCCGCAATTCTTCATCCGACTTATTATGATTACGCACCATGTATTGTCGTACAGTAGCTAAGAATGCTTTGGTTTCTGGCGATTCATAATCATGTGATAATTGGTATAGGTAGGTGATGATGCGCTCTTTCATCTCAGCAGTAGCTTTGTTGGTAAAAGTGACTGCTAAAATAGAGCGATAGTTCTCATCACTCAAAAGCAAGGAAATATAATAAGCCGCCAAGGTATAGGTTTTTCCCGTTCCTGCTGATGCTTTGCAAACGTTTAACATGGTGATATAAGAAATAACATGAGTTACTAAATTAATAACGATTAGTCGTTGAGGATAATTTACCTTTGCAAAAATACAATAAAAACGTGAATTTCCCAAATAAATAAGAGTACTTTTATTCAAAAGTTGTGTGTGACCAGTAAGCATTACTAAAAAGGTAAAAAGTTTAAACGGACCATGTGCTGCTATGCAATTAGAGCAAAGTGTTGTTGTGCTGTTTACAATGACTGCTATCGGCTTAATTATTCAACTGAACCTATCCGATATTCACTTTTTTTGAAACTTGTTTTGTAGATTTAAAAAAAAGCATTACCTTTGCAGTCCGTTTTGAGAGAATTGGAGCGGGTATTTATTAAGTTGAGACATTTATTTTTAGATAATAACCAATAAAAAGTCAAGCAGAAGACCTAAAAAACTGCTATAACTCAGAATCTCGTAAATCGAGAGAGAGTCCAAGAAAAGGAGGTGTATGCAATGATTGTAGTTCCAGTTAAAGAAGGTGAGAATATCGAGCGCGCGATTAAGAAATTTAAACGTAAATTTGACAAGACAGGTGTCATCAAAGAACTTCGTCGTCGTCAACAATTTGAGAAACCATCAGAGCGTAAGCGTGAGCGTATGATGCATGCTATCTATGTTCAACAATTGCATGCGCATGATGATATGTAATTTGTAATTTTTTACAAAAAATAAAGCACGAGAGGACAGTGAGTCTTCTCGTGTTGTTTTTTATAAAATATTTTCAAAATCGTTACAAAATGTCAAAATTGATACTCTTGCTTGCATGTTTGCAAAAAAAGTTATATCTTTGCACGCTAAAAATTGTGTATATATAGGATTGCATTGCTGCGATAAGAGTATATGTCAATTGTTGCTTATATCTAAGCGGGTCTTTGCAACAATGTGTTTGGTGGTGGTTTCAAGTGTGTTGTCACACGCTATGGAACCGATGTATCATTGTGAATTGGGTTTGCAAGGTGGGTGTGGATATTACGTGGGAGATGCTTCGAAGATTATTTTCAGCAATGCGCGAGAAGCATACGGGTTGTATTTTAGGTATCGATTTGATCAACGGTGGGCATTGAAGGTGAATGCAGGAGGACAGCGTATTGTAGGTTATCAGCCTGATGCATTGGGAATAGCAAACAAGGATAAAAAACTTTGGACAAATCAGTTGGTGAGTGCAGATGTCTTAGGGGAGTTCAATTTTTTTCGTTTTGGTCCTGTCCAATATGATGATAGAGTCAAGCCTATAACGCCTTATATTGCATTAGGATTGGGATGTGTATTGCATAATGATTTCAAAAAACTCACGCCTTACATGTCGTTTGCATTGGGAATGAAGTGGCAGGTTGCATCAAGGTGTATGCTCACATTGGCATGGCAGAACAACTTGTGTTTTGGGGATAATTTGGAAAATGAGCCTTTATATGACAATATACATGGGTTGAACGGAACGAACATTTTGAATAACGACCTTATCGGAGGAGTTATGTTGGGAATTTCTGTTATGTTTGCACCGGACAAAAAAGTTTGTCGTTTGTGTCAACTTTAATTAGACAATAAGCATGGATTATAAACACCAAATCAAGAAAGAGCGCTTGCCACGCCACATTGCTATCATTATGGATGGAAATGGACGTTGGGCCAAAAAACTTGGCATGATGCGGGTTTTGGGACACAAGCAAGGAGTTAATGTTGTACGAGAGATAACAGAAGAGGCTGCTCAGTTGGGTATTCAATACTTAACATTATATGCATTCTCTACCGAAAATTGGAATCGTCCAAAAGAAGAGGTGGATGCTTTGATGTCATTGCTGGTCAATACCATAGTCAGTGAAACGGATACATTGATGAAAAACAATGTGCAACTTTTGTCAATAGGCGACTTGAATCGTCTCCCAAACGATGCCAAGCGTAATATCCAAGATTGCATTGCGAAAACGTCATCGAATACTGGCTTAAAATTGGTCATTGCTTTGAGTTATTCAGCACGATGGGAGATAATACAAGCTGTGAAAAATATCGCTCAGTCTGTTAAGAATGAAGAGATGCAAATCGAACAGATTGACGAACAAGTGTTTTCTTCGGCACTTACGACCAAAGAAATGCCTGATCCTGACTTGTTGATACGTACCAGTGGTGAATTGAGAATCAGTAATTTTTTACTATGGCAATTAGCATACGCTGAGTTGTATTTTACGGATTGCTTATGGCCGGAATTTACAAAGGAAGAATTTTATAAGGCAATTGTTGAATATCAAGGACGTGAGAGACGATTTGGTAAAACAAGTGAACAAATTTAACTAACTTCAATATTGGATCAATAAATGTGGAGATACGATAAAATATATTTCGTTTTGTGCATGCTGCTGACTTCATTCACATTGTTAGCACAGGAGAAAAACGATTCCATTTCTCAGATGGAAAAACCAAACATTGAATATTCCTATCAGCGTGCGACATACGAAATAGCAGACATAACGATATCAGGAGCTGATAGTTACGAGGATTTTGTGTTAATAGGATTTTCGGGTTTATCAGTAGGAGACAAGATTGAAATTCCTGGAGAACAGATCACAAAAGCCTTGAAACGCTTTTGGAAGCAAGGGTTATTCTCGGATGTTAAAATATCAGCTACCAAGATTGAAGGAGACAAAGTTTGGTTGGACATTTATTTGGTACAAAGACCTCGTATCTCAGAACTTGTGTTTCAAGGGTTGAAAAAAAGTGAGCAGGAGGAAATAGAAACGAAGGTGGGTATTGCCAAAGGAAATCAGATGACTCCTAATATCTCCGATAAAGCAAAAACCGTTATTCAAAAATATTTCTCTGAAAAAGGCTTCCACAATGCAGAGGTGGCTGTCAAGCAAGTAGATGACTCACAGCATCCGGGTTATGTGAAGGTGTTGATACAAGTAGATAAAAAAGAAAAAACCAAAGTAGGGAAAATATGCATTACTGGTAATGAAGCTTTGACTCATAACCAGATCAATCGTGCAATGAAGAAGACGAATGATAATAACATTCTGAACATGTTTAGACCGAAAAAGTTTGTTACAGAGGAGTATGAGAATGACAAGAAAGCGGTAATTGAAAAATATAACGAAATAGGTTATCGTGATGCATATATCGTTGCAGATAGCATTGTTCCTAATGCGGAAGACCCTACGCGAGTAGATGTCCATATGCATATACATGAAGGAGAGAAATATTATGTACGCGATATTCATTGGGTAGGTAATACGGTTTATCCTTATGAATATCTAAATAGAGTACTCAATATCAAAAAAGGTGATGTGTACAATCTAAAAGAGTTGAACAAACGACTCAATGAAGATGATGATGCACTATCAAAATTGTATACCGACCAAGGTTATTTGTTCTTCTCTGTTGATCCTGTTGAAGTCAATGTAGAAAACGACTCAATCGACTTTGAAATGCGTATGTATGAAGGTCGACAAGCGACTATCAATAGCATCAATATCCAAGGTAATACACGTGTTTATGAGCATGTGGTCCGTCGCGAATTATATACCAAGCCTGGACAGTTATATTCTCAATCGGACATTATGCGTTCACTCCGTGAATTGGCTCAAATGGGACACTTTGATCAAGAAAACTTGGTTCCTGATATACAACCTAATCCAGAGGAAGGTACTGTAGATATTACCTATCAGCTTGAGACCAAATCTTCTGACCAGATAGAGTTTTCTTTGGGATGGGGAGCTACAGGTCTTGTGGGTAGTTTGGGTTTGAAGTTTACGAACTTTGCTATTCAGAACTTATTCAACAAGAAGTCTTATCGCATTGTGCCTCAAGGCGAGGGACAAACGTTCTCTATCAATGCGCGTACCAATGGTGTGTACTATACTTCGGTAAGTATGAATTTTATGGAGCCATGGTTGGGTGGTAAGCGTCCAAATTCTTTAAGTGCCAGCATTTATTTTGCTTCTCAAACAGGATATTCAGATCGATATTACAAGGCTTACCAAAGTTTGTATGATAACTACATGACATCATACTATGCGTATGGTAATACGGACTACTATCAACAGCTCATGGAATCTGAAGCCGATCCTGATAAGTACCTACGAACATTAGGTGTTAGTATTGGGTATGGTAAGAGATTGCGTTGGCCCGATGACTATTTCTCCTTCTATGCGGAGTTGAGTTATCAAATGTATATGATGAAAGATTGGCCATACCTATTGGTTACAGATGGCTTTAGTCACAATCTTGCATTGAATTTGCAATTGTCACGCTCAAGTATTGATAATCCTATCTATACAAGAAGGGGTTCGCAATTTGTCTTAGGACTCAAGATTACTCCTCCTTATTCGGCTATCATGGGTACAAAGGATGCTGAATTTGAGCAAATGTCTGTTTCGGATAGATATCGTTTGGTGGAATATTACAAAGCTAAGTTCTCTGGCAAGGTGTTTACTCCGTTGACACCCGACTCTAAGTTGGTCTTGATGGCAAGGGCTGAATTTGGTTATTTGGGTAATTACAACAAATATACCAAATCGCCATTTGAAACGTTCAGTATGGGTGGTGATGGTATGTCAGGTTATACCAGTTATTCTACTGAATACGTAGCCATGCGTGGTTATCAATCCGGTTCGCTCACTCCATTTGATAAGGTATTGGGGTACAATGCCGGATATTTATACAACAAATACACATTAGAATTGCGTTATCCTATTGCTTTGGAACAAAATGCTACTATTTGGGCTCATGCTTTTCTTGAGGCCGGTAACTGCTTCTCAGACATTAAGGATTACAATCCTTTTGAACTCAAGCGTTCTGCAGGTTTAGGTGTGCGTATATTCCTACCGATGTTTGGTTTGTTGGGTATAGACTGGGGATGGGGCTTTGATGAGATCAATGGATCTACAAGCTCAGGTGGTTCACAGTTCCACTTTGTTTTAGGACAAGAGTTGTAATTTTAATACTTGCGTACATGAAAAAAATCACGTTCATAACCGTATTGACTTTATTTGCATTGATGATGATTTCTGTGCCGTTGAATGCTCAGAAAAATTCGATAGCATATATTGATTTGAAGTATATACTTAAAAATTTGCCGCAGTATGAATCGGCGAACGAACAATTGTCTTTGATTTCCAAAAGATGGCAAAAGGAGATTGATGCATTGCAGCAAGAAGTAAGGGTGTTGCAATCCAATTACCAGACGGAACAAATTTTCCTTAGTCAGGAGATGAAGAACCAACGTGAGGAAGAGATATTGTCAAAGGAAAATCAAGTCTTGGAACTTAAAAACAAGTATTTTGGTAAGGATGGCGAATTGTTCAAAAAACGAGAAGCTTTGTTGAAACCTATCAATGATGAGATATATGCTGCAATTCAAGAGATTGCTAACGAAATGAAATATGACATAGTCAAAGACCGTTCGGCAGATCCGGGATTGATTTATATGTCAAACAAATTGGATATATCGGATCAGGTGCTCCAAAAATTGGGTGCTAAATGATGAAATGGATAATTATTAATTAAAAAAAATACAAAACAATGAAGAAAATTATTTTAATGCTCGCTATGGTATTGCCTACGCTTGCAAGTGCACAAAAATTAGCTTACATCAATTCACAAGAACTATTCGCTCAAATGCCAGAGCTAAAAGGGGTAGAGCAAAAATTAGATAGTCTTAACAAAGAGTATGAGGCACTCTTGACAACCATGCAAGAGGAATATCAAAAGAAGTTAAGCGATTATCAACAAAAACAAGCTACAATGACCGATGCAATCCGTCAAATTTCTGAGGAGGAGATTATGAGTTTGCAACAACGTATTCAAACTACTTATCAAACAGCTCAACAAGATGTTCAAAAACAAGAAAGAGAACTCCTTGTACCTATTCAATCGAAGATGGTAAAAGCTATTCAAGAAGTAGGTGCTGCTAATGGTTATACGTATATTTTTGATACCGCTGCGACATTGTATGTTGGTGCAGACGCTGTTAATTTGATGTCAGAAGTTAAGAAAGCTTTGGGCATTCAATAATTCACTCTCTAAAAGTAGCCCGTAGGGCGTTCTCTAAACATTCAACTCCCTTATGGCTGATGGTTATTTGGAGTCACACTACGCTGAATACGAAAAGCGTAAGGCAGATTGGCTCAAAAAAAAGAAAAAAATAAAGCCTCGTCCCTTGGTTGAAAAACCAGAGGACGAAGCCTTGTAAATAATTGAAACATTGAAACTTTTTATGGTACAACAATTAAAAACTACTCTCCGCGACTCCGCATTTGCACGTTGGGCTGTCCTTGTGCTTGTAGCATCGATGATGTTCTTTGCTTACATGTTTGTGGACATCCTTTCACCTTTGGCATCTGTGCTCAATGATACCCTTGGTTGGGACCAAGGTGTCT
>ERZ808048.146-NODE-146-length-14340-cov-2.971605_pt1 | contig 14340 bp, 12 predicted proteins | sample MGYA00380197_ERZ808048 | MGnify/ENA primary metagenome ERZ808048 (study PRJEB31490, sample SAMN06133377) | cow dung metagenome | isolation source: M1 | host: cow | place: China: Chengdu | collected 2015-05 ... | reverse complement strand
AGCCAGACCACTGCCATGGCACAGGCAATGAACATTCCTCTGGAAGATCTTCGATGGTATGCTTCGTTCCACAATGAATCCTATCATCCCCACTGCCACATCGTTGCCTATTCTGTTGGCAAGAAGCCGTACATGAGTCAGCAGGATCTCATGAAGCTCAAGGAAAGTTTCGCTCATGAAATCTTCAAGCAAGATCTGCTGACTACCTATCAGGAGCAGACCGCTCAGCGAAATCTCCTGAAGAAAGAAACCACGGATCTCATCCGAAATATCATCCGTGCTATCAACACCGGCACCTATGAGAATGTCCATCTAGAGAGTATGCTCCGAGAATTATCTGCCCAGCTTCAACAAGCAAAAGGCAAAAAGGTCTACGGATATCTGCCCCAGCCTGCTAGAAATCTCGTCAACAACATCGTGGATGAGCTGGCAAAAGATGACCGTCTGTCGCAGCTTTATTCTCTGTGGTACGATCAGCGGGATGCGGTTATCCGAACCTATCAGGATAAGATGCCCGACAGACTTCCGCTGTCCCAGAACGAAACCTTCCGTTCTATCAAGAACACAGTCATTCAGGAAGCCATGAATCTCTCCGCAGATACCCCGGCGATGGACACAGCAGTCGACCTGCCGGAAGAACCTGCCGAAGAAATTCCCGCATCTGTTTCTGCTGTTGAGCCGGAAGTATTTACTCCGCCTGCTCACACGGATAACGAACCCGGCGATGAGATTCCGTCCCAGGAAGAACCTGCGCCGCCACCAAAGCCGCCACAACAGCGGACGAACTGGTGGACGGATGCATACAAGCAGGCCCGGAAGTTTCTCTATGGAACCAAGGAAGAACCACCTCAGCTTGAAAAAGCCTACGAGCTTCTTCTCACCGAAGCCAAGGCAGGAAACGGTCTTGCCATGCATGACCTTGGCAAACTGCTTCTGAATGGTCTCGGCTGTGAGAAGAATGAAATGCTGGCTCACTCCTGGTTCTCACAGGCTCACGACGCGTTCTTGCAGATGGAAAAGACGGATAAGCGTCCTTATTACTGGCAGTACCGAATCGGGAAAATGTATTCCTATGGCTACGGTGTGGAGCAGAACTATACTGCTTCCGCTGAGTGGTTTACCAAAGCAGTCGAGGGAAAAAGTCCCTTCGCAGCCTATGCCCTTGGCGGTCAATACTACCGTGGGCAAGGTGTGGAACAGGACTTCTCCCAAGCCTTTTCTCTGTTTTCCATCGCCGCCACCGATACCTCCAAGCCCAATGCCTATGCTCAGTATCAGCTTGGCAGGATGTGCAAGGAAGGTCTTGGCACGGATGCTGACCACTTTGCGTCCGAACAGTGGTACCGTCAGGCATACCAAGGCTTCCTGCAAATGGAGCAGGATATGGCTGATGATAAGCTGTACTACCGTCTTGGCAGTATGAATCTGACCGGCACCGGCACAGATGTGGATCTGCTTCAGGCGATGCTTTACTTCGAAAAGGCTACGGAGCTTGGCAATGCGGATGCACTCTATGGTCTCGGAAAGCTGTACCTGCGGAAAGAATTCGAAGGATATGACCCGGAAAAAGCCGCAGAGTATCTGGAAGAAGCAGCTAAGCAGGATCATTCCTATGCCCAATACCTACTGGGAAAACTGCTCCTCCGGGGTGAAGATATCCAGCAGGATTGTAACGCCGCCATCCAATGGCTGGAGAAGTCAGCAGAGCAGGATAACCAATATGCCCAATATCTTCTGGGTAAGATTCTGCTCCGTGGTGATGGTGTGGAAGCAGATCCGAAGCGGGCTGTGGAACTTCTGAAACGGTCCATAGAGCAAGGAAACCTCTATGCCGCATACTTTCTTGGCAAAGCCTGCCTCAGTGGTGAAGCCATCCCGCAGGACATTGACAGAGCCATCCGGCTCCTGACCGATGCCGCTGAACGAGGGATGGACTCAGCCATGTACGCTCTCGCCAAGCTCTACCTTGCCGATGAGCTCGTCCGCATGGACAAGGAAAAGGCAATCTACTGGCTGAAAAAGGCTGTCGCTCTGAACAACCAGTATGCCCAGTACCAGCTTGGAAAGATGCTTCTATTCGGGCAAGGCATCGACCGTGACATTGAGATCGGTAAGTATCTGCTCCGATTGTCTGCCGCTCAGGGCAATGAGTATGCCCAACGAATCCTCAACAACTACGGCCGGACACCAATCGCTCTGGCTGGTTTCCGCTTGCTGGCAAACCTGGCCCATATGTTCCAGAACAGGATCGAGCAGGAACAGAAGCAGAACAGCAACCTCATCGACCGGAAACTCCGACAGAAGATCGAGGAAAAGAAGCAAGCCCAGGGTCTGAAGATGGGATGATAAATCCATTCTCGCTGTAGTTTAGTTTTTCTCAACATACTTGATATAGACGATTCCTCCGTTGACTTGTATAATCACATCAGAAGCTTCTAAATCACAAATAAGGAGGCCGTTATGAAAATCAATATTGGAGAAAGACTGAAACAGCTCCGGCTACAGAAAGGACTGACACAGGAGCAGCTTGCCGAAGTGTTCGGTGTATCTGCACAGGCTGTCAGCCGTTGGGAGAACAATACCTCCTATCCGGATATCACTCTGCTGCCTGGTCTGGCAATCTATTTCAAAACTTCTGTAGATGCCATCGTAGGAATGGATGAGATCCGTAAGGAAGAAACACTTCGAAAGATCCACGGCGAAATCAACGATTTGGTTATCAGTGGACAGACCGATGCTGCTATTTCTCTCATCCGTGATTCTTTGAAAGTCTATCCCAACGACAGCGGATTGCTCATGTCTCTGGGTGAAACATTAGCCCACAGGAAAGACGATCCTGCCGCCACCCAGGAAGCTATCTCCATTGCAGAGCGTGTTCTGCAAAACAATGATGTGAGTATAAAGGCAAAAGGAACTACCTCTGCCAATCTGCTGTTCCTTTATCTTCGGGCAGACCAGGGTGAAAAGGCTGTAGCATTGATCCGCTCACTTCCTCATATCTGGGAAAGCCGAGAGATTCTGATGCCCGAAGTCTTTGAAGGTGAAGCCTATACTGAGGAACTGCGAAAGTGCATTGTCAAGGTCTGCTCTTTCCTGTGCCAGAAGATCGACGCTGTATCGAACCGAAATCTTGGAGATACCCCCGACTATATCCAACTGGGTGTTGACTTCGCTCCCACACAAAGCATTGCCGATATGCTCGGTCAAATCAAAGCTTTCCTCGAACCGTAAAACAAGCAAATTCAATACTACGACTGCGCCTCAACCTGGGGCGCAGTTCTTATTTATGGAGAGGAAACGAAGCAGGCACAGGGGCTAAAGATGGGATAGCTCAAAAAATGCCCCATCCGTTTGGATGGGGCATATAACTTAGTTTTCTCAATCGAGAGTAATATAGTTTCCTTTTTCTACGATAACATTAAATCCAGAGTGTTGATTATTCCTATCAGCAATCCATTCGGTGACAGCAGACAAATCCTCTTCCAATACTTGGATTACAACATTTCCTGTTATGTTATCAACATACCAAGAAGTAACCTTATATCCAAGTTCAATTAATTCATCGACTGTTTCATCTGCATATGCCTGTAAATCTGCCATGGACATTTCGCCGTTCTCATATACTACCACTTCAGCATATCGATCAAGGACTCTTGAAAGTGCTGTCAACTCTTCATCCGTCGGGTTTACCAGCCTTATATGCAGTTTATCGCTCTCAATATAGCAGCCGCCAAAATAGTCAGGATAGTCTGTCACATATCCCTGATCGTAGAAGTATTGCATCAACGACTCGTTTGCTTCTACCGCTTGTTTTTGATTTGCGTACAGCGTACTCAGATTTGTGATTGTAAGCTCATATTCCTGCCTATCTTCCAGGTAGGTTACCCGAACCGTTATAGTCTCCACAATCTCACGGCTTTCTTTGTCCATAATCGAAACTAAAATATCCGTAGGTTCGGTAAACCATCCTGATATGGAGTACGCCCATTCCCCATCAGAATTCGGCATAGGGATAAGATAGGCAACCATAATATGATCGTCCATAACATTGACATCAACTCCATTATAGGAAACCGAGATGTCAAATCGAGAATAAAGGGCTTCATTACCCTTTAGATCCGATGGCCGCACAGAGAATTCGAACAAGGGCATATCCACACCGAATGCATTTTCTTTCGATACTGTAGAGTTGTAGAAACCTTCTGACAACTCCAACTCACTCAATTCTCCCTCTGCTGCGTATGCCGTTATTACAAAATAGGATGCAACACTATTGCTGGGTAAATCCGCAGGATGAAACAGATTGCCCAGCATCCCACCTACCACGATAAGGGATAGACAAGCTGCTATAGCCACCCATCTAACCCATGTACGCTTACTTCTTTTTTCGGAATAGCTTGTAGCTTCGGTAATATATTTCTCATCTACATTACCAAGCGCACCTGAAAACTTCTTTGTAGTCATAGCAATACACCTCGTTCCAATAAGTATTCTCGTAGTACCTTGCGAATTCTCGTGAGCCGGACTGATACATTCTTTTCTGTTAGACCAACTATCCTTGCGATATCCGCATATGGATCAGCGAACCAATAGCGACGCATAAAAATGATTCTGTTCTCTTTGGATAGTGAATCCAGGAATGCTTCTATAATCTCAGTGAGCTCATTGCTTGCAACCTCATCTTCAATTGAGATTGAAGATGCAAGACAATCTTCTAGTTCTTCCATCGCAACATCATAGAAGCTGTTCCTTTTTGCTGCAGTATTGTGATCGTATCGTTTCAGTGATATGTTTCTTACGATCTTACAGACAAAGGCATACAATGGATTGGGCTTTGCAGGTGGGATAGCGTTCCATGTCCCTAAATACGCATCATTTACGCATTCCTCTGCATCCAGTCGATTGTTCAATATGTTATACGATACCGACTGAAAAAGATGCCCATACTTATCATCGAGCTTCCTGATAGCATTTTCAGAACGAGCAAAGAACAGTTCTATTATTCTTTCATCGTCCATCTGTCAGTCCTCCTTTCACTCATATACTACGGTTTTGGAAACAAAGACTACATAAAAGTGATTAATTCATTATAGCATTTTACGTGAAAAAATCATACCGTCAATTTGGAGGTGAACCCCATCGCAAACTATATTCCCTTCACCGAAGAACAGCGGGAGCAGGCACGGCAAACAGATTTGGTTGCCTTCCTCCGGCAGTGCGGTGAGATCGTCAAACCCTCTGGCTCTGAGTTCCAATGGAACAATGACGGTCAGAAGATCACCATCCGGGGCAATGTGTGGTACAACCAGTACGAACAATTCGGGGGTGATGCCATTTCATTCGCCCAGCATTTCTATGATTATTCCTATCAGGATGCCGTCTGTCTCATGCTTGCCATGAACTGCGGCATCGCAATTCCGTCCTACACATCCTACCCGGCAGCTCCATTCCAGCTTCCTGAGAAGCATGACAATATGCGCCGGGTCTATGCCTATCTGCTCCGGCAGCGAGGGATCGATAAGGATGTGCTGGACTCGTTTACCTATCGCGGTCTGATTTATGAGTCCGCCAAGTACCACAATGTTGTCTTTGTCGGCAAGGACAAGGATAGAAAGCCCCGGCACGCACACAAGCGTGGAAGCGGCTCCCAGTCCACCTACAAAGGCAATGCCCCCGGCAGCCTGCCCGGTTACAGCTTCCACTGGGTCGGAGCCTCTGACCGGCTCTACCTCTTCGAAGCCCCGGTGGATCTTCTGTCGTACATCTCCATGCATAAGTCCGGCTGGCGAAACCATAGCTATGCGGCTTCGTGCAGTGTGTCGGACAAAGTCCTATGGCAGATGCTCAACGACTACCCCTACATCAAACGAGTGTTTCTCTGCTTTGACAGCGACAACGCAGGAAAAGAAGCAGCGAAAAGAATCGCTGAAAAACTCAGTGAGCAGAATATCGAATGCGAGATCCTCGTCCCGGTCGGTAAAGACTGGAACGAGGATCTTACTATATGAAGGGAGGAAGCTATCTGAACGGAACAACAATGCTCATCCTCGTCTGCGGTTCCATGCTGGCGATCCTGGGCCTAATCTCCGCCGCATCCCATATGTATAACCTCAACGGCATCAAGTCCAAAACGGTTGGTGACGGTCAGCACGGTGCCGCCCGGTTCGCCACCGGCCAGGAACTGCTTCGCACCTTCAAGAAAGTACCATACAACCCTGACCACTGGCGGGAGCTGGGACCGAAAGCGACTGACCTAAATCTCCCCCAAGGAGTCATTGTGGGCTGTAAAAACAAGAGCAGTCTTGTGTTCCAGCCCGGACGGAAGTGGCCTTTCAGAATCCGCAGGCAGACCTATGCACTGGTGGATACCGCAGACGTGCATACAATGATGATCGGTGCAGCAGGCTGTGGCAAGACCGCATTCTGGCTTTATCCGAACTTGGAGTATGCCTGTGCCGCTGGAATGTCATTCCTTACGTCAGACACCAAAGGCGACCTGTACCGCAACTACGGTAACATCTGTAAAGCCTATGGCTACGATGTTGCAGTCATTGACCTGCGTAATCCCACCAAGTCAGACGGCAACAACCTGCTCCATCTCGTGAATAAGTACATGGATCTTTACAAGGACAGCGGTAAGCTGGCCGACAAAGCCAAGGCAGAAAAGTATGCCAAGATCATCGCCAAGACCCTGATCTACAGTGACGGCAATGCTTCCTCTTTCGGTCAAAACGCATTCTTCTACGATGCGGCCGAGGGTCTGATGACCGCCACCATCCTGCTGATTGCGGAGTTTGCCAAGCCGGAGGAACGGCACATCGTCTCCGTGTTCAAACTGATCCAGGACTTGCTTGGCCCCTCTGGAGTTAGAGGTAAGAATCAGTTCCAGCTCCTCATGGAACGGCTTCCTGCCGATCACAAAGCCCGGTGGTTCGCAGGCTCCGCTCTGAACACCTCTGAGCAGGCGATGCAGTCCGTCATGTCCACTGCCATGTCCCGGCTGAATGCGTTCCTGGACTCTGAACTGGAGCAGATCCTGTGTTTTGATACTGCCATCGATGCCGAGAAGTTCTGCTCGTCCAAGTGCGCTGTCTTTATCGTTCTCCCGGAAGAAAACCCCAACACCTACTTCATGGTGTCCCTGCTGATCCAGCAGCTATATCGTGAGATCCTGACCGTGGCAGACGAGAACGGCGGCAGCCTCAACAACCGTGTCATGTTCTACTGCGACGAGTTCGGCTCTCTGCCGCCCATCAGCTCCGCGGAAGTCATGTACAGTGCATCCCGATCCAGAAAGCTGAGTATCGTCTCCATTATCCAGTCCTATCAGCAGCTCGAAAAGAACTACGGCAAGGAAGGTGCTTCCATCATTCAGGATAACTGTCAGCTTACCATCGCAGGTGGCTTTGCTCCTACCAGTGAAACGGCAGACATTATCTCCAAGGCACTGGGCACCAGGACCGTCATGACCGGCTCTGTCAGTCGAGGGCATGAGAATGCGTCTCAGAGCTTACAGATGACTGAGCGGCCTCTGATGAGTCCTGACGAACTGAAATCGATGAAGCCCGGTTCGTTTATCGTTATGAAAACAGGCGCCCATCCCTTCATCTCAAAGCTAAAACTGTTCACCAAGTGGGGTGTTGCCTTTGATAAGGGTGTATTCACCGTCCCGGACAAGGCGGCTCGTACCGTTTACTATGCCTGTAAGGAAACTATCCTTGCTGCAGTCGACGGTGCATTCCCCAACACAAGACCTCCTGTCGGTTCCTACAAGGCCCAGGGCGGCGAAGTTATGAGCGATCAGGAGCTGGAACAGAAGCGAAGTACGCCCGTCCGTACATCGGCATAGGAGGTGAATCAGTGTCCTTCTTTGAAAAGCTGTATAGAAATGACGAGCTTCCCAACCGTGCGAAGCTCGTCTACATCTACCTCTATGATCACCGGGATGTCAATAACATGGCATACCCCGGTGTGAAAAGAATTGCCAGAGAACTCAGTATCTCTGAGAAAACTGCCCGGAGAGCAATCAAAGATCTTGAAAAGGCTGGTCTCGTTCGCAAGGAGTATGCGTACCGTGAAAACGGATCTTTTACAAGCAATCGCTATTATTTGCTGTGATTTTTCAATCTGCATCTAACCAAGGGGGCAGTCTGCCCATACGGTGGGAGTAGCCCCCTGTCATCCTGATAGCTCAACTAAAATACCAGCTTAAGAGTATTTACAGCAGAAAGGAAAGATATAAAGAGAAGCCCTGCCTTTCCGAAGAATGGCAGGGCAATCAAACGGTTATGCAGTTTTCTCGGTGTAATACTGTGCCTGTGCGTGCCAGAGTTCATAGTATTTCCCGGTTTGGTCTGCCAGCAGTTCCTCATGAGTACCAATCTGAACGAGCTCGCCTTGATCGAATACAGCGATCTTATCACAGAAACGACAGGAGGACAGACGGTGGCTGATATAGATCGCAGTCTTATCTCCAACAATCTCATCAAACTTGGAGTAAATTTCTGCCTCGGCAATAGGATCAAGCGCGGCTGTCGGCTCATCCAGGATGATAAAGGGAGCATCTTTGTAGAGGGCTCTGGCAAGGGCTATCTTCTGTGCCTCACCGCCGGAAACATTAATACCATCCTCATCGAAGTTCTTGTACAGAGGGGTATCCAGCTTCTTAGGCATCTTTGAGTATCTATCACCAAAACCAACCTCATCCAACAGTCGTTCCACCTTTGCAGTGTCCCATCTATCTGAAGATGCAACATTGTTACCCAACGGTACGGACAGCAGTTTGTAATCCTGGAACACCACAGAGAATAGATCCAAATACTGTCGGTAGTCATACTTTCGAACATTGAAATCGTTCATAAAGATCTCGCCCTCAGTAGGATCGTACAGACGGCAAAGAAGCTTGATAAAGGTAGTTTTTCCGGAGCCGTTCATGCCCACAACAGCCAGTCGCTCACCGACATTCAACCCCAGGTTTATATGCTTTAGTGCGTAGTCATCTGCACCTTGATACTTAAAACTGACATCCCGGAATTCAATATCAAATTTCTTGTCGCTGCGTTTCTCCACAGACAGGCTTCCCTGGTACATATCGTTCTTAATATCGAAGTAATCCAAATACACCTTAAGATACTGCTCGTTTACTTGGAAACCGTTTATTGCACCGAGCAACGACCCGAAGTTGGCTGTCAGCATTCCAAGATATCCAACATACTTGATGATGCTACCAACCGGGAATGCGCCAAGAATACAGTACAGACAGACAATAATATAAGAACACATTTCAGAGATAACTTGGGTTACTGTGGCCGGAATAGAGAGAATCATTTGCGTATTTCGTAAACTCGAAAATGCTTTTATGTGCTGCTTGTAAATTTGCTGATAGAATTTTGTGATAAATGGGTGCTGCTTATAAATCCGGCTGTCCATGCCACTGGTATTATAGCCACGGCCCATTCTGTTCTCCTCCAGCATCTGATCACCAACAAGCTTGCTGGCAACCGACATCTTCTTGGAGCTAAGAAATCTAGCTGCAATGTTCGCGGCGATTGCCACGATCAGTCCAACAATTAAGAGGATAGCCGTTGTGGTAAGTCCAACGGTTGCTAAAGCAGAAAGCATTTCAAAGAAAAGGACTAGTGAGAAGCAAACGTTTACTGCACTGGTCATCAACTCCTCAACATCCATACGCATATGCTTCACGCCGTAGTAATTGATGTAAGAATTTTCCGTAATTCTTCTGCGATGCTGCCTTACTTCGGGGTTTTCCAGCTTGTCATAGTCCAGAGAAAGTGTTTTGGTGTTAAAGGCAACGCATTCATTGATGCCAAGAATTTGGAGTTGGGTATCAACAGCACGCTTAAGCACAGCAGAAATGATACGAACAAGCAGATTACCCAGCAGTGTTATCGCAATCAGTATGTATACGGACTGTTTATCTGCCTTGCTGTAAAGGGCTGTGACGATCTCTGAGGACATCCAAAGTGTGAAATACGGGGCAAAGTTATCAAACAGGATCTGGAAGAACTTCACAGGGAAATACTTCGGATTATATGAGCTGTACAGCTTGAACGCTCTTTTGGTAATGCTGTCTTTACGCATGAACTTCTCCCTCCTTGTAGTATTGGCTTTGCACACCGAACATATAGGCATACTGTCCGTCCAGCGCCATCAGCTCCTCGTGTGTCCCGCTTTCTGTTATGACACCATCCTGCAACAGAATGATGCGGTCGCAGAAACGAGTCGAAGCAAAGCGGTGGGAAATGTAGATGGAAGTCTTTCCACTTGTCAGTTCTCGGTATTGCAAATACAGTTTGTTCTCTGCGATGGGATCAAGGGCTGCAGTAGGTTCATCAAGAATCAGAATTTGACCGCCTTTATAAATTGCTCGTGCTAGGAGTAGCTTCTGCGTCTCGCCACCGGACAGTTCTACGCCATCGTCATAGACGCTTTTCAAAAGATGCGTATCCATTCCGTTGGGGAGACTATTGACCTTCTCCCAGAGTCCTGCTGACTTCAGAGCAGCGGCGACATCTTCTCTTGCCCCGGCACGATCCATATCCACACTGGCAACGAACTCAAATATCGTAAAAGCAACAGCTCGGACTTCCTGGAATACAGCGGAAATCAATGTATAGTATTCCTCAATGTTATACTCGCTGATCCGCTTTCCGTTCACAAGGATTTCACCCTTAGTAGGTGCATATAACCCGCAAATTAGCTTTACCAGGGTTGTCTTACCTGCGCCGTTCATGCCAACAAGGGCAATGCTTTCCCCGGATTCAATCGTGAGATTCAATCCCTTGATTGTGTAATCCTCCGCACCGCTATATTTATACCATACATCTTTGAATTCAATCTTGACTGCGGAAGTAGGCAGTGCACATCCATCTCCATGGTTGAAGCTATTGGGATAGTCATAGACATTGCGGTAATAAGCAATTTTCTCCGCTCTAGTGTTAAGCGTGGCAACATCAGAAACAATGCCAGTCAAGAAAGCTGCAATGCTTCCAACAGCGCTGAAGTAAAAAACGAAATCGCCAACACCAATACTACCATCCAGCAGAAGCGCTACTAAGTAAATATAGGCAGCGCCATCTTGGATCAGAGTCATAACTGCCGCAAGTACGGAAGCCCATGCACCACGCAAACTGCACCGCTTATTCCACATGAACACATAGGCTTGATAATCTCGCAGCATCTTCTCAAGCCATCCTTCCATGCCATACAGTTTAATATCCTTTGCGACCGAAAAACTGTAGGACAAGTCTTGTAGATAAGTGACCTTGCGTACTTCCTTCTCCCATTCGTGCTTGTGCTTTTCGCGGTATGTAGTCTGCCAGCGGGTCGTAAAGTAGGAGATCAGCGAAACCACCGCGACAACCAGGAACACCAGCGGATTGATGAACGCAAGGAGCGAACCGTAGGTGATGATACCCAAAGCATTAATTAAGGCTTTGGAAATATCATCCCATACCCATTCAACGGAACAGTCGCCCTGCTGGGAATCTTGGGCAGCATAACCGCAGAGCTCCTCAAACTCCTGCTTTTCTGTATTTTCATAATCGGTGCTATACCCATTAATGCATCCAAGCTCATTCTGAATGACCATGGTAGGATAGTATTGCCGTGCATAGCAACGTGCGTTAATAAAGTCCTTAAGCAAACGCAAAGCTAGAATTGCAAGCGAGAAACCTACACATATTGATAACACTTCTGCCAAGCCTGTTCCTAAACCGATACTGTCAATCAGTACCTTAGAGAAATAGGATTGGACCAATGGGAGTGCAACAGCTACCGGCACCGTGGCAAAGATGAAGAATACGAATTTGCGATCCAGACTCCACAGCTTCTTAAGTGCCCATACAAGACTGCCCAATTTGTTATACTTGCGTCCTATGGCTGGACGCTTTTCTTTTTTGTTTTTCATGGGTCATCACCTCTGGCGATAGAATAGCATGGCACAAAATAAAAAAGTGCGAATTGATGCCAAATGCTCAAAATTTGATGTCAATCACACTTTTTCTTTATTGGGGAAGCAGAACCTCCGTGGAGAAAGACTCGTCCTCGGATGCCCGTTTGATATATCCACCGTACTTTTTGACAATGGCATCGATACGCGAAATACCAAAACCATGTCCCTCTCCTTTGGTAGTGAAAAAGCTGTGCTTCTTCTTTCCACCGGCGGTGTTGATTAAGGACAGATATAGAAAATTGCCCTTCATCTCCATGTAAATGCGAATGAGTCGCTGTTCAACCGGCAGCTCCATGCAGGCATCGATGGCATTGTCCAAGAGATTGCCGATGATGATGCACAGATCCAGCTCAGACACGGTCAGTGTTACCGGGATCTTCGCATCGGCCTTGACCCGAATGTGCTTTTCCATGGCAAGGGAGAGTTTGCTGTTTAGGATGGCATCGGCCATACGGTTGCCAGTACGAATGACGGTTTCCACATTGGTCAGATCGTCATCAAGCATATCCAGGTATTTATCGATTGCATCATACTCGCCATTAGCAGCATGGACTTTCATTGTTTGAATATGGTGCCGGTAGTCATGCCGCCAGCCACGCATCTTAGCATACATACTCTCCACTTCCTGGTAGTACTTCTGCATGATCTCGCTTTCGAAAGCGGCAACTCTTTTCTCAATCAGTTTATCGAACAGCATAAACTCACCTCACAGATGCTTGACAAGGGCAGCATGGACTTCATCGTACATTCCACGGCTAATAGGAACTGCATCGCCACTAAGCATGGTGATCTCCGTCCGGGTAATCTTCTTGATGTACTTTAACCCCACAACAAAGGAGCGATGCACTTTAACGAAGGTATCGTCAAGCTGCTCCGCAAACTTCGCAAGTGAGATTCGAGTGCGGTAGTTGCCGCTGACGGTATGGACGATGATATGTACATTTTCGGATTCCACATAAGTAATATCAGCAAGGGACACTTTAATATCTGCATCGGTGGTGGCAATCAGCACGGATCGCTGACGGTAGCTGAGATTATCCGCAGCCTTATCCAGCACAGGGAACAGCTTACGTTCAGTCACCGGCTTAATGAGATAGTGCAGAGCAGACACATCGAAGCCATCGCTGAAATAATCATAGTAACCAGTCACGAATATGATCTGGACGGTGGAATTATCCGTGCGGACTATCTTTGCCAGTTCGATACCATTGATTCCCGGCATCTCAATATCCAACAGCAGAATATCAAAGTCCTTTTCTTCCGCATAATCGAACAAGAAGGGTTTGGCTTCTGCATAGAGTTTCAGATCCACCAAATGGCGGTTCTTCTTCGCCCATGCGGTCACAATCTCTTGGACATATTCTCTCTGCTGGGCATCATCGTCGCAAATCGCAATTTTGTACTTCATGTTCTCACCGTCCTTTTGCGTCATATTATAGTCACTTTTGGAGTCAGATGCAAGATATGTTTCATCAGCCATACAATTCCTCAAATCAGGGCAAGATGATACCCCAGGGTGTTGTGGTTTCTCATGATAGGAAACCGCAGCATCCTGGGGTGTAATTTTGTGATTCGGCTTTGTAGCGGATTTGTGCTTCTAAAACGAGGTAGGCATCGCTGAAAAGATTTGTGTTGGCTACAAAGGCGATTTCTAAAAAGAGGTTTCGCCTACATTTTGGTGCGAAACCTCTCTTTGATGTTCAGTTATGCTTCATAGCACGGATTGTCTGTTGAACAGCAGCCTTTTGTTCAGGAGTAAGAGATACCCAGGCATCAAACATTTCTTTAAGTTCCGGGGTAAGCTCTACCATTTCACCCTCTGCAAAGAACTGCGACAAGGTGATGCCGAAACCCCGACAGATTGCATCCAGCGTTGCGATAGATGGTGTCGTATTTCTGCGGTAGATATTCGCAATCGTTGCATCGCTCAGATTGCTTCGCTTTGCCAGTTGGTACTTCGTCCAACCTCGCTCGTCCAACATTTGCTGGAGCTTCTCATGGATGTCCATAGCATCACCACCTTTCCAAGACCTATTTTACATCCGAGTGTGGTTGTAAAATACTTATAACTTGAAGCGCAACTACATCCATGATATGATGTAATGGAGGTGATAAGTTATGACCGAAGCCGATAAAAGGCAGCGCAGAGTGTGCTTTACCGGCCATAGACCGGAGAAGCTTACCGTACCAGAAGCCGAGGTAAAATCTGCGCTTGAGCAGGAAATTAAGCAGGCCATTAATGATGGCCTTAATGTGTTTATTTCTGGTATGGCGAGAGGAGTTGACTTGTGGTCAAATCCTTACACACAATAATATTTATCCCAAAGATAGTATATGCGATAAAGCATGCGAGATGTCCCAGAGTA
>ERZ808048.145-NODE-145-length-14497-cov-8.865742_pt1 | contig 14497 bp, 10 predicted proteins | sample MGYA00380197_ERZ808048 | MGnify/ENA primary metagenome ERZ808048 (study PRJEB31490, sample SAMN06133377) | cow dung metagenome | isolation source: M1 | host: cow | place: China: Chengdu | collected 2015-05 ... | reverse complement strand
AAACCTGCGTGAGGTGCAGCACCAAAGCGGCGAGTGTCGAGATACCACCACATATCCTTCATAGGAATATCGCGGCGCTCAATCTCAGCATTGAGTTTGTCAAGACTCTCCTCGCGGACACTACCACCGATGATCTCACCGATTTGTGGGAAGAGTACGTCGGTACCTTGTACGGTCTTGTCGTCCTCGTTGATCTTCATATAGAAGGCCTTGATATCCTTTGGATAGTCTGACATGATGACTGGTTTATTGAAGTGCTCCTCTACGAGGTAACGCTCGTGCTCTGACGCCAAGTCATCTCCCCATGTGCATGGGAACTCAAACTTCTTGCCATTCTTGATAGCCTCTTGCAAGATATTGATACCCTCGGTGTAGGTGAGACGCACGAAGTCTGTTTTGATCACGGACTCCAAACGTGCAATAAGACCTTTATCCACGAATTGGTTGAGGAACTCTAGGTCGTCCTTGCAGTGCTCCAATGCCCAACGTACGCAGTATTTGATGAAGTCCTCTTCGAGGTCCATGAGTTCGTCTTTTTGGATAAACGCTACCTCTGGCTCAATCATCCAAAACTCTGCCAAGTGGCGTGGAGTGTTGCTGTTTTCAGCACGGAAGGTAGGACCAAAGGTGTAGATTTTACCCAATGCCATAGCAGCGAGCTCGCCCTCCAACTGACCCGATACGGTCAAACTGGTTTGTTTGCCGAAGAAATCATCCGAGTAATCAATCTTACCTTCCTCGTCTTTCTTGAGGTTGTAGAGGTTTTTGGTGGTCACTTGGAACATTTGTCCCGCACCCTCGCAGTCAGAGGCTGTGATGATAGGGGTGTGGAAATAGAAGAATCCGTGCTCATGGAAGTATTGGTGAATAGCCATCGCCATATTGTGGCGAATGCGGAACACAGCACCGAAGGTGTTGGTACGTGGGCGGAGGTGTGCGATGGTGCGCAGGTACTCCATGCTGAGTCCTTTCTTTTGCAATGGATATTGCTCTGGGTCGGCTGTGCCGTACACTTCGAGTTCGGTGAGCTGAATCTCTACCGCTTGACCGCTACCTTGGCTGGCAACGAGATGACCAGTAGCAGAGATACATGATCCTGTGGTTACGGGCTTGAGGTTCTCCTCTGGGAATTGTGCCAAATCCACCACGATTTGGATATTCTTGATTGTAGAGCCATCATTGAGGGCAATAAAACTCACGTTTTTATTACCGCGACGGCTACGTACCCATCCTCTTACGTTGATGAGTTGTCCTTCTCCTGCGAGTTGCAGGGCATTGATGATTTCTGTTCTTTTCATTATAGTGTTTTGTATTATTATTCTTTCTATAAGTAGTCTATCTTCGGGGTATCTTCGGGATATCTTCAGGGAATCCCCCTATGAATAGTTGCTTAGAATGGTGCTGGTGTATCATCCAGTTTGGCACCATATTCTTCTTGTGGCAACATGTTCATCTTGCTGCTTTTGGTTTCGTATTGTACATCGGCATACAAACTCTCATCATATGCATCGTTTTCGTTCTGGAAACGAGTGTATTTGCCTATGAAGCGTAGCCAAATCTCGTCTGTAGCACCATTACGGTGTTTTGCCACGATGATTTGTCCCAATCCACGTAAATCCTTACCATTGCCATCATCATAGAGTTTGTAGTACTCTGGACGGTGAATAAAGCACACCATATCGGCATCTTGCTCAATGGCACCAGACTCACGAAGGTCAGAGAGCAATGGTTTTTTTCCATCTACATTGCTGTTGCTCGAGTCGCGTTTTTCTACCGCACGGCTGAGCTGACTCAGAGCAATCACAGGTATGTCCAATTCTTTGGCAAGACCTTTCAAGGTGCGCGAAATGATACTTACCTCTTGCTCACGGCTACCGAAATTCGTACCGTTGGCGTTCATCAATTGTAGGTAGTCGATGATGATAAGTTGTATCTTCTTATCTTTCACCAATTTACGTGCTTTGCTGCGCAACTCAAATACGCTTAGACCTGGTGTATCATCCACATAGATTGGTGCATTTTGCAATATGCTGATATTATTTTCCAGTTTATCCCATTCAGCTTTGGTAAGTCGTCCGTTACGAATCTTGCCACCTTCAATCTCGCATACATTCATAATCAAACGGTTAACCAATTGCACATTGCTCATCTCCAATGAGAAGATAGCCACAGGGATATTGAAATCTACTGCGATATTCTTTGCCATGGATAGCACAAAGGCCGTCTTACCCATAGCAGGACGAGCAGCAATAATCACCAAGTCAGATTTTTGCCAGCCAGACGTGATCTTATCCAATTCGGTGAATCCACTCGGAATACCTGATATATTGCCTTCGTTTTGTGAGGCTTTGTGCATGCGTTCAAACGCCTCAGTGATAACTGGGAAGATATGCGTTACATCGCGTTTTTGCGAGCGTTGTGAGATCTCGAATACACCTGCTTCCGCTTCTTGCATCAACTCATCCACATCTTGCGTTTCGTCGTAACCTTTTTCTTCGATTTGGCATGCCAGTCCAATCAAATCGCGTGCAGTAGCTTTTTGCGCCACGATTTGCGCATGATAGCGCAAGTGCGCCGCAGAGGCTACGCGTTGAGTTAGTTCGCTCAGATATACCACACCACCTGCTTGCTCCAAGGTGCCCATTGATTTGAGTTGTTCTACCACCGACAATATATCAATTGGTGCATCCTTGGTGGACAATGCACGTATAGCATCGAAGATATGGCGATGCTGATCGGAGTAGAAGGATTCTGGGCGTAGCAAGTCTGCCACGGTTGCGAATGCATCTTTTTCTATCATCAAGGCGCCAATCACAGACTTTTCCAAATCCAAAGCCTGTGGTGGTAACTTACCCATTTCGTTGGCACCTACTTTGATGACAGTAGGTTGAGTGGGTTTACGTTTGGTTTTATTTGTTGGTGTTGGCATATTGTCTTAGTAATTCATATGCTGCAGTAAAACTGCTAATCTCATTGTTCAGTACGCGTTGTTCGGTGCGTGCAATCATCCCCTCCATGGTTTCCGACTTGTAGAAACCGTCCAAGAGGTTTTGATTGATTGTTTCATACATCCAATATTTGGCTTGTTGCGTGCGTAGATGATCAAGGTAGCCATTCTCGCGCGCGAACATTATATATTCTTCCACCATCTTCCAGACATCCAAGATGCCGTTACCTTCAATCGCAGAACAGGTCACTGCATATGGCTTCCAACCTGATTCTGTTGGTGGAAAGAGCGAAAGCGCATTCTTGAAACTAACTCGCGCAGCCTCTGCGCGTTCCACATTAGCTCCGTCGCACTTGTTGATGGCTATTCCATCTGCCATCTCCATGATACCGCGTTTGATGCCTTGCAACTCATCGCCTGTGCCAGTCACTTGCAGCAGCAAGAAGAAGTCCACCATCGAATGTGCTGCTGTTTCGGATTGTCCCACACCCACCGTTTCCACGATGATGGTATCAAATCCTGCGGCTTCACATAGCACAATGGTCTCTCTTGTCTTGCGGGCTACACCTCCTAGACTACCTGCCGATGGGCTAGGGCGGATGAAGGCATTATTTTCCACAGATAGCTTGTTCATGCGGGTTTTATCGCCCAGAATACTACCTTTGCTACGCTCGGATGATGGGTCAATCGCCAATACAGCTAAGTGCTTGCCCATCTTGCAGAGTTCCGTACCAATTGCTTCGATAAACGTGGACTTACCCGCACCAGGTACGCCTGTGATACCCAATCGGATGGCATTACCAGCGTAGGGTAGGCATTTTTCAATCACTTGTTGTGCAACCACCTGATCGCTTGGCAGGTTGCTCTCAATGAGCGTCACCGCTTGACTCAGCAAACGCATATCACCACGCAAAATACCTTCCACATACTCGTCGGCACTCAGCACTTGCTTTTTGCGACGGAAGGTGGCATATGGATTCACCGATGGCAGGTTCTCCACACCTGCATTTACGGTCAAACCTTTATATTCGCTGCTATTTTCTGGATGTTTCATTGTTTATTCAATTGTCCAATTGATGCGGATTCTTAGCGCAGAGTGTGCTGGATCGTTGGTAATCAAGGTGATTACACGCGAATATTCTGCTGCATCAGTAATTTGTGTGGCGTTGATATCCAATTTCAAATCCACACTCTTGCCTCCCTTGATAGGTGACTTTGGCGCTGTAATATTTACATATTCTTCATCCGAGATGATGCGACGGATAAGCAGTGGATTGACACCTACATTCGCTACATGTAGTTTGTGCGATGATAATTTGCCCTTTTTAATCACACCCAAATCAATTGTTGCACTTGTCTCTATGATTGGGGCCTGCTGACGCTCTTCCACAGTCATTTGTGAGAAATCTTCACGCAAATCAGCCTTAAGGGTAATCGCATATTGGTCAGACAGCACGCGTTTGCCATTGACTACCATGTAAATCTTTGTATCTATAGGACCATACAATGGACATTCTGCCGATTGCAATGCCACTTGCAGTTTACCAGTTTGTCCTGGTTGCAGCGTCTTGAGGGTGAGTTGAATAGCATAATGCTTGTCTTGCTCACGTGTCAAGAACTCTACCGTAATAGGTTGATCCGTATTATTTGCGTATTCTATCTCAAGTTGCTTGTTTGCGCCTTTTTTGACCAAGCCAAAGTTGAGCGATTTCTTTTTCAATCGCAATTCACCCATTTGTACGGGGTATTGGTCGGTGGTGCTAACTGGCTTAGGAATCACTTCACCTTTGATATACAATTTGGTTGTTGCTTCTGTTGCATTACTAGTGACCGTGATTGTCTTTTGAAAACGTCCTGGGCGACCATTGGGATTGTACGTGACGGTGATATTGCCCTTTGCACCTGGCTCAATGGGTTCGTGTGTCCATTTGGGAGTGGTGCAACCGCAACTTGCTTTGACATTGGTCAATACCAGCGGAACCATACCTTCGTTGGTAAACTCAAAGACGGTTGTCACCCTGCCATCGGCTTCGTTAATCTTACCGAAGTCATGGGTTGTTTTGCTAAATGTAATCACTGGCTCTTGTGCCATGGCTGCCATGCTTACCAGCATTGCTGCCATCATAATCATTTTCTTCATATCGCTTAGTTCTTAATTTCAATCACATCCACTGCTGTCACACATTCAATGGCACGCAGTTTCATACACATTTGGCTAATCACTTTCTGTTTCCACACAACCACTTCAATATCGCACTTAAACAAACCTGACTCTGACGTCACATGCAAATCGCGCATATTGGCTTTGTGTTCATCGCAAATGATATTGAGTATTCGCATCAACACGCCGAATGAGTCTTCACCCTGTATGTGTATCTTCGCTGCAAGCGATTTAGCCTCTCGTGCGCCTTGCAACAAATCCACCAAACTCTGTGCTTTCTTGAAGTATTTTTTGATATGGTCTTTGGCTTTGGCAGTAACCGCAATCTCCAGCCATTCGGGCTCTGGCTTCTGCTTCTTGGAGGTCAATATCTCCACCTGGTCGCCACTTTGCAAGATATAACTCAATGGTCGTGCACTGCGATTCACGTTTGCTCCAATGCAATGTTCGCCCAGCTCCGTATGCAGTTGGTATGCCAAATCCAATACGGTTGCACCTTGTGCAAGTGTGCGAATATCGCCTTTTGGGGTAAAGACAAATACTTCGTGCGCAAAAAGGTTCAATTTGAAGGTATCCAAGAATTCAATAGCATCAGGATCGGGGTTAGCCAACACATCTTTAATCTCTTGCAGCCATTTGTCCAACTCTGTGCTATTATGTTCACCTGACTTATAGCGCCAATGGGCAGCCAATCCGTGCTCTGCCAACTCGTGCATGCGATTGGTGCGAATCTGCACTTCAATCCACTGACCATTTTGTCCCATTACCGTCACGTGCAATGCCTCGTAACCATTTGCTTTCGGCATGGAGATCCAGTCGCGAATACGTTCAGGGTGTGGACGGTAAATTTCGGTAATGGCGGAGTACAACATCCAACATTGATCTTTCTCCGAATATTCCGAACTTGGCTCGAATACGATACGGGCAGCCACCAAGTCATATATCTGCTCAAAAGGTACACCCTTCTTCACCATCTTCTTGTAAACCGAATAAACAGATTTTGTACGTGAGAAGAGTTGGTAACTATATCCCATCATCGTGAGTTTGCGTCGTATAGGTGCTGCAAACTCCTCAAAACTATCTGTCTGTATATCCTTGTTGGCATGCAACTTGGCTTCAATCTCTGCGTATTTCTCTGGATATTCGTATTTGAAACTCAAGTCCTCCAACTCGCGTTTGATAGGCGATAATCCCAATCGGTGCGCCATTGGTGCATAGATATATTGGGTTTCGGCAGCAATCTTGCGTTGTTTTTCAGGGCGTTGCGCTGCCAGTGTACGCATATTGTGCAAGCGGTCAGCTAATTTCACCAGCATCACACGAATATCATCACTCATCGTGAGCAGCAACTTGCGCACATTCTCCGCCTGTTTCATGGCTTTGTCGGCGAACACACCTCCCGAAAGTTTGGTCAGTCCTTCCACGATACTGGCAATCTTGGCGCCGAACATACGCTCAATATCTTCTGTCGTATAATCCGTGTCTTCTACCACATCGTGCAGCAACGCAGCACATATACTCGTACTACCCAATCCAATCTCTTTCACCACAATACGTGCCACGGAAAGTGGGTGCATGATATATGGCTCACCAGACAGGCGACGCACGCCATTGTGTGCCTGCTTTGCAAGATGATACGCACGAGTAATCACCTCCACGCGTTGGCGGTGCATGGAGTGCAAGTAATCGTCTAATAGAGCTTGAAATTCGGCTTCAATTAGTCGTTCCTCATCTGGGGTAAAATCACTGGTTACCATATCAATTGCATTGCTGTTAAAAAAATACAGTTGCTATTTTTACAAAAATAGCGTGCAAAGTTACGACTTTTTATTGACATAACCAAATTTATTTGCATTTTTACTGAAAAAAGATAATCACAACAAGCAGTTTCAACAGAATCAATGGATTCGTTCTGCGAGTATAAGGGTAGGTTTGGTAGCAATGCGTGCACCGATGAGGAAATGGCTATCAGATTCTTGCAGTTTGAATTTCTTGCGCAGTTCTTCTGGCGTGAGCGGATAGTTGCGTGTAAGTATAGCTGCTCGTTGTATGCCTAACGCAGCAATATCACGTTGATTCTTAATGGGTTGTGCTATTACTTTCCACACACGTCCTGGGAAATCTTCAATGAGTTGGTCGGCGGTATAGAGGTGGGTATTGTGGTCTAACTTGTGTAGTTGATACCGCTCGCTCACCAATCGAAATGCGCCTGCTTTGATGATAGCTGCGTTGGGCTCATAAATATACTCACATATGCAGTCTGCCATAGCACACAAAGCACTCTTTTCTTCGCTACGAGTAAAACTAAATTGGTCGTTTCCTTCGTGAAGAATATTGACAGCATGAATACGATTATTGCCTGTGACGAAGATGATTTCTTTCACTTCATTATGCAGCGCAACCACATGCACATCCCATTCATTGCCAAGCGATTGCAAGGCGGAAGTAATATCCAGCATGGGGCTGAATTTAATAAGAATGGTGCTGGAAATGGCGCGAAGGGGTGGTAAAATTTTGATAATATTAGGTTCGCAATCTTCAATACGAAAAACTTTACCTCCATGTGCATCTCTGCGTGCTGGGTCAAGATAGACAACGACCTCCTTTTTTACGTCGGACGACACGCTTCCTGCCATCGAATATTGAGCCAAAAAATCTTCTGCTGAAGTATTGTGGACGTGGATTTGTTTGTTGGCAATCTGGAAGTTATGTTGTGCTATGCGACACAACTCCTCGTTGCGTTCCACGTAGTGCGCTTGCACCGTTTGTTCGCTAAGAAAATAGGTATCCACGCCATAGCCACCAGTAAGGTCAATCAGTATATCTTGCTTCTCGCCTAATTGCCTAATAATCGCTGCTTTATAGCGTGCTGTGGCTTCGCTCGAACATTGCTCGCAGGACAATCGAACGGGATACCACCAATCCTCTATTTGTGCAAACGTAGGTAGCTTGTCATGGGTGCGTTGACGCCCCTCCACTTGTTGGAGCATCCATCGCCATTCCTCGTCGGAGAGATGCGCGAATCGTTTACGCTGCAATGCCAATTCTTCTACTTTCACCTCTAACCTCTAACCTTTAACCTAACAGTCGTATATCCTTCACCACAGCACTACCGACTTTGTCATTGAGCTTCTTGACAATCTGGTGACGTTGTTCAAAGAGTTGCTGGCGCAACGCTGCCGAATGAATATGCACGTAGAGTATGCCATTCTTCACTTCCATCTCGCCCGTGAATTGCACAACCACATCGCCCATCAATTCAGACCAAACTTGAGGGATTTTGCGCTCGAGTAGAGTAGTCTCTGCCTCTGTACCGCGGATGAACTCGGCTAACAGGTCGCCTATAGATTGCGCTTTATGAATCATTTCTTGCGCAATTTGAGTCGTTGAGATGTCTTGAGTGGCGTGCCGTAAGGTATGCCATTGAGCTCGTAAAGGCTCTGGAGACGAATACCATATTTCTGTGCAATCTTCCACGCATCATCACCTTGTTTGAAATAATAGTAGCGGTATTTGCGTGCAGCTTGTTTTTTCTTTTTGTAGATATACACCATATCGCCTGGCTCAAGCTCGCGTGTATCCAATGCATCGTTGTATTTGCGGAGGGTGCGCTCACGCATATTTAGGAAGTATGCAAGCGAAGCAAATGTCTCGCCCTCTCCAGCAATGATATAACGCACGCCATTGCGGTAACCCGAAGCATGGTCGTCGAATATCTCAAGATCCTCCATTGGGGGATATACATAGTCTGGCATGTTCTCTTGCACGTGAGCAATCACATCATCTGCTGCTGTGGACTCTTGCCATGTGGTATCTTTATCGCTAACAAATCCGCCTTTCTTCAATCGCTCATCCATTGTGAGTTTATCCAATTCGTAGAGTTCAATGAGCTGGATAAGTTTCTCTGGATACTTAGGATCGGTAGCATAGCCACATGCTTTGAGACCATGTGCCCAACCTTTGTAATCGCCTATAGGCAAAGCGAATAGACTTTCATAGCGTTTGCGCAGGAGGAATAGCGAGTGATCTTCATAAGAGTCTTCCACGCGTGCATAGCGACGGAAACATTCGTTAGCTTTATCATCATCTTTATTGATGGTGCGCCCCTGCCAATCCGATGTGCATTTGATACCGAAGTGGTTGTTGGCTTTCACTGCCAATTCCGAACGACCAGCTGCCGACTCCAAGATACCTTGTGCCATAGTGACAGCTGCTGGCACCTTGTGCTTGCGTTGTTGGGCAATAGCCAAATCGGCGTATTGCGCGATATAATCTAAATATGCTTGATTTTTCGATTGAGCTTGCATCACTAATGCTGCAAGCAAAAGGTAAGAGAGTAAAAGAAATTTCTTCATAAATATGCCAATTTGGGTGCAAAATTACACTTTTTTTTTGATATGTGCAAAAAAAATCGTACCTTTGTCGCGAATTTAGTAAAATAATAAGAATATGAAAAAGATTTTGTTTTTTCTATTAGCATGTTGTGTGCTCACAGGTTGTGAATTTTATGAAGGAACTATGCTTCAGACCATTCCTGTGCGTGTTGAGGCTCGCGAATGGCAGTTCGGAGATGGTTATTATTATGTAGAGTTTAATATGCCTGAAATCGATAAAGATGTTTTTGATAGAGGAGAAGTAAAGGCGTATTTAATCCGCAACGGACATGATTATAATACGGCATATAAAAATATTTTGCCATATGTCCTTCATCTAGAAAAAGATGGTTTCTTATTCACAGAAACCTTAGATTTTGAATATGGTGTTCGTTGGGCTAGAATTTACTATACAATTAGTGATTTTGTGTACGAAACAACACCCCCTGCTATGGACTTTGATATTGTCATCACCTATCCGCAGGAATTCTAACCTCTAACAGCGTAGCGATCCACCATCTACAGGCGCTTTGCGCCGATCTACCAACTACAGCGCAGCGATCTAAAAATATGCTTTATCCGCATAATATAGAGCAGAAAATCGACTTTCAAGTCATTCGTGATGGCTTGAAAGGGTGTTGTATGTCTTCTTTGGGCAAGGAGCGTGTAGATGCCATGCAATGGCTGACACATTATCCTACGGTGCGCGATCTGCTAGCTCGCGCTCGTGAGATGATGGCTGTGTTGACCGACCCAGCATTGGCATTTCCTCATGGTGAGATATATGATTTGCGTGAGGCATTGTCGCGTATTCGTATCGAAGGCCTCTTTATGGACGAGGCAGAGCTCTTCTCTTTGCGAAAGATGCTTGACTATGCAGGGCAATTGGAGCGATTCTTTGCCACGTTGGATAAGGCAAAATATCCGCTGCTGAGTCAGGAGTCGGGAATAGGGAGTCAGTTGGGGAATATAATTACTACGATCGACCGTATTCTAGACCGTTATGGCAAGATGCGTGACAATGCTTCGCCTGAACTTGCTCGTATCCGCAAAGAGATTTCCGCTTCGCAGGGCTCTGTTAGCCGTGCGCTGAACGCTATTCTTCGTCAGGCACAAGCGGAAGGAATATTGGACAAAGATGCTGCACCCACTATGCGTGAGGGTAGGTTAGTGCTTCCTGTGCCACCTGCCTACAAACGTAAGATTGGCGGTATCGTGCATGATGAGTCGGCTACAGGTAAGACGGTATTTATCGAACCGCAACAAGTGGTAGAGGCGAATAACCGTATCCGCGAATTAGAAGGTGAAGAACGTCGTGAACGTATGCGTATCTTGATGGCTATCACGGCAGAGATACGTCCGCAGGTGCCGCAGATATTGGAGACAGAGACTTATCTGGGTGAGGTGGATTTTCTGCGTGCTAAAGCTCTCTTTGCTATTGATATGCACGCCATAGTGCCAGAGATAAGCAAGAAGCCAATGATTGATTGGCGCGAGGCATATCACCCTGTGCTATTGCTCAATTTCCGTCGTCAAGGTAAGACCGTTGTCCCCTTGACTATCCGCCTCACGGATAACCGAATACTGGTTATTAGTGGTCCTAACGCGGGTGGTAAATCCGTGTGTTTGAAGACTGTAGCGATGTTGCAATACATGCTGCAATGCGGTTTGCCAGTGCCGATGAGCGAGGCCAGCCAAATGGGCTTTTTCAAACAACTATTGATTGATATAGGTGATGAGCAGTCGATTGAGGACGACCTCTCTACTTACTCGTCGCACTTGCGCAATATGAAGCATTTCGTGCGTTATGCCGATGCACAAACACTCTTGTTGATTGACGAGTTTGGTACAGGTACCGAACCTATGATTGGTGGTGCAATAGCCGAAGCAGTGCTTTCGCAACTCAACGAGCAACATGCTTTTGGTGTTATCACTACCCACTATGGCAATCTCAAACACTTGGCTGAGCGTACCGAAGGTATTATCAATGGCGCGATGCTCTATGACCGCGGTCAGCTTAAACCTCTGTTCCAATTGTCTATAGGTCAAGCAGGTAGTAGTTTTGCGGTGGAGATTGCTCGCCAGATCGGTTTGCCTGAGACGATTATCCAACGCGCAACTGAAATTGTGGGCGAGGAGCATATCGACTACGACAAACATTTGCAAGACATAGCTCGCGATAAACGCTATTGGGAGAATAAACGCCAGAATATCCGCCAAAAGGAGAAACATTTGGAGGAGAAGATCGCCCACTACGAGGAGCAGATGGCGGGTATCAAAGCCAAGAAACGTGCTATCTTAGAGGAGGCAAACGCCGAGGCGGCCGACCTCTTGCGCAAGAGCAATGCTACCATTGAGCGCACTATCCGCGAGATCAAGGAAGCAAAGGCTGAAAAGAAAGCCACCCAAGCTGCACGACAGAAAGTGGAGACATTGAAGACGAAGGTCACTGCTAGTAGTCTGACAGCGAAGCGTTCTGACAGCAAAGCAATCCAACAGCAAAGCGGTCCAACAGCAAAGCGGTCTAATAACAAGGTTCTTCGCGATTTGAGCGAGTTGAAGGTCTTGACAAAGAATCCTGCTAAGTTGATTCAGGAACAAGGAACCAAGAGTCAGGAGCAAAGACGAATTAGTAATGTGGCAGATGAACTACGCCGCCGCAAGTTGTCGTTTAGTCGCGAGTTGGATATCCGTGGTTTACGAGTGGACGAAGCATTAGAAGCCGTAATGGCATATGTGGATGATGCATTGATGGTGAATGCCGAGCAGGTGTCTATCTTGCATGGCACAGGTACTGGCGCGCTGAAACAAGTGGTGCGTGACTATTTGGCTGAACGTCAGAAGAGTATGCGTCGTCTAAAATCAGGCGATATCTCCTTCCACGACGGCGATCCCGACCGTGGCGGAGCTGGTATCACAATCATCGAATTGTAACTTAGAATCATCCTTCCCTCCTCCATTCCTTCATTCCTTCAATCTTCATTCCTTCATTCATTCCTTCATTCGTTCATCCCTTCATTCCCGAAGATACCCCGAAGATACCCCGAAGATAGCTCAACTATTTTAGACAATTATTAAACTATTTTAATATTTTCCTGTATAACACTATCACACTATAACATCAATTTATGAGCGAAATCTTACCCCATACTGCCGAAACACCAAAATCATACTCTCGTAAAAATGACGATTTTTTAGGGGACTTTGGGGTAGTATATAATTATATACATAGTATATATTATATTTTTTTTCGATATATACTATTCGACTCTTTTTTTATTGTTATAGTGTGAAAGTGTTATAGTGGCACGAATGATAGGTTGATTGTTAAAATGTGTTAATCTTTTTATTGCGCCCATGGATGTTTTTTTTTGAGGGAATTGAAACCTATATGGGCATTATAAATGTTTAGAAAAGTACGATTTGCAAAAAAAATAATATCTTTTTCTCCAAATTTATAAGTAAATTTGCAGATTCGCTTTTTTTTTTGTACCTTTGTCGCGTAATTTAAGGTCTGTAGATTTTTTAGAACTACCCTTGAAACTTTTAGAACTCTTAAAACTTTTAAAACTTAATAAAACTTATCAATCCTATGACAATGACAAAAAGCCCATTGCAAATCGCTCGTGCTGCGTATCAACCTAAGATGCCAGTGGCTTTGCAAGGTAATGTGAGCCTCAAAGAAGGCGCAAAAACGCAATCTGTAGCGGACCAAGAGGAGATTCAAAAACTCTTCCCTAACACCTACGGAATGCCTGTTATTGAGTTTGAGCCTACTGCTGAAGCGGCTAGCGTAGCAGCCTTCAATGTAGGTGTAATCCTATCTGGTGGTCAAGCTCCTGGTGGTCACAACGTAATCTGTGGTTTGTTCGACGCGCTTAAGCGCATCAACCCAGCGAACAAACTCTACGGCTTCCTCGGAGGTCCTAGTGGTTTGGTAGATGGCAAGTATGCAGAACTCACCGCAGACATCATCGACGAGTACCGCAATACGGGTGGTTTTGATATCATCGGTTCGGGTCGTACCAAATTGGAAGAGACCGAGCAATTCGACAAAGGTATCAAGGTTTGCAACGAGCTCGGTATCAAGGCTATCGTGATTATCGGTGGTGATGATTCTAATACCAACGCTTGCGTGCTCGCTGAGTACTACCTACAAAAGAACTGCGGTATCCAAGTAATCGGTTGTCCTAAGACTATCGATGGTGACCTCAAAAACGAGATGATTGAGACCTCTTTTGGTTTCGATACCGCTTGTAAGACTTTCGCTGAGCTCATCGGTAACATCCAACGCGATGCTAACTCAGCTAAGAAATACTGGCACTTCATCCGTCTCATGGGTCGCTCTGCTAGCCACATCGCACTTGAGTGCGCTTTGCAAGCACAACCAAACGTTTGCCTTATCTCTGAGGAAGTAGAGGCTAACAATATGACCCTCAACGAGGTGGTAGAGCAAATCGTAGAGGTAATCGTAGCTCGTGCTAATGCTGGCTTGAACTTCGGTACCATCCTCATTCCAGAGGGCCTCATCGAGTTCATCCCTGCTATGCGTGTCCTCATCCAAGAGCTCAACGATATGCTCGCTGAGAACGAAGAGTTTGCTGCGCTCGAAGGCGACGATGCTAAGCGCGAGTATGTAAAATCCAAACTCACTCCTGCATCTTGCGACCTCTATCGCAGCTTGCCAAAGGGTATTGCTAAGCAACTTACCCTCGACCGTGACCCTCACGGCAACGTAATGGTTAGCCAAATTGAGACAGAGAAACTCCTCATTGAAATGGTACAAAAACGCTTGGCTCAACTCAAAGCGGCTGGTACATACAAGGGCAAATTCGCTGCCCTCAACCACTTCTTCGGTTACGAAGGTCGTTGCGCGATGCCATCTAACTTCGATGCTGACTACTGCTACAGCCTTGGTAATACCGCTGCTCACCTCATCGCAGCTGGCAAGACTGGCTATATGGCGCTCGTGAAGAACCTTACCAAACCTGCTGCTGAGTGGGTTGCTGGTGGTGT
>ERZ808048.144-NODE-144-length-14517-cov-5.271191_pt1 | contig 14517 bp, 12 predicted proteins | sample MGYA00380197_ERZ808048 | MGnify/ENA primary metagenome ERZ808048 (study PRJEB31490, sample SAMN06133377) | cow dung metagenome | isolation source: M1 | host: cow | place: China: Chengdu | collected 2015-05 ... | reverse complement strand
CTGTATTTTTATCAAAAAACCTATCGTTGCGATGTGCTTTTTTGGGGACTTTTGAAAATAATTGGTTAAAATGCTTAAAAAGTGATAATTTTTTATTACTTTTGTCGGCGATATGGATGAACAGATTGATATGGGATGATAAAAAGCGTTGAAATCAATTCTGTTTGCAGTTGAAGTTAAATTTTAAAAACAAAAAATGTATGAAACATCATTATTTGCATTATCTGAAAACGATAATGGAACATCAATGGGATGATTTGGCGTTGTCGGATTATGGGGAGAAGCAAACGTACACGTATGGAGGATTGGCAGAGGAAATCGAACGTTTGCACGTTATTTTTGAGCAATTGGGTATTAAAAAAGGTGACAAGATTGCCATCGCAAGTCGTAACTGCGCGAACTGGGCTGTCGCTTATTTAGCCATTGCTACTTACGAAGCTGTAGTAGTTAGTATACTACAAGACTTCAAAGCTACTGATATAGCTAAACTGTTGGAACACTCGGATTCTAAAATGCTTTTCGTAGGTCCTTACGTTTGGCGTGAACTCCAAGAAGAAAAATTGGACAGCCTTTCCGTTATTCTCTCTATGGTAGATTTTTCTCCTCTCCGTTCGCAAGACGGAATGGTCGTACCGAGCCGCGAGGAAGTGGATGCGATAATGAAAGAAAAGTATCCGAATGGTATGACATCGGACGATGTTCAGTATTCAGTCAATCCTGATGACTTGGCATTGATTAACTATACGAGCGGTAGTACAGGTAGTCCTAAAGGGGTGATGTTGAATGGTCGCTCTTTGAGCAACAACGTGGAAGCGGCGATGTTGATTCTCCCAGTTGAACCAGGGCAACGCGTTGTATCGATGCTGCCCTTGGCTCACTCGTTCGGTCAATTGGCAGACTTCCTATACCCAATATGCGTGGGCACGCACGTTCATTTCCTCACGAAGAGTCCAACGCCTTCCGTCTTGCTCAAAGCTATGGCTGATGTCAAACCGTTTATGGTGGCTACCGTTCCATTGGTTATAGAGAAGATCCACAAGAAGAAATTGGATCCGCTGTTGAGCAAGCCTGTTTTGAAGTTCTGTTGGTACATGCCAGGCGTGATGAACCTGATTCGTGGGCATGTGAAAAAAGCCCTTGTGAAAGCGTTCGGTGGTCAAGTACGTTACTTCCTCTGCGGCGGTGCAGCGATGAGTCCGACGGTAGAGAAATGCTTGATGGACGTACATTTCCCCCTCTCCATCGGTTTTGGCATGACCGAATGTGGTCCATTGGTGAGTGGTAACCCACCCAAATATTTCAAGCGTAGAAGTTGCGGAGCACCCGTTCCTAACATGGAGGCGAAAATAGATAACCCCGACAGCAAAGGCGAAGGAGAAATACTCGTTCGCGGCGAAAACGTGATGCTCGGTTACTACAAAAATGACGAAGCAACACAAGCAGCGTTCACCGAAGATGGCTGGATGAGAACAGGCGACTTGGGATACATCGACAAAAAGAAAAATATATTCATCCGAGGACGTATCAAATCCATGATCCTCGGCGCCAGCGGACAAAATATCTACCCCGAGGAAATAGAAGACAAACTCAATAGCCAACTCGGAGTGGGAGAGTCCGTCGTCGTGGAAAGAGAAGGCAAACTGATCGGATTGGTCTTCCCCGACGAGGAAAGCACCAAGTCCATGTCCATCGACGAAATAAAAAAACTCATGAAAGAGAACTTGGCCAAACTGAATAAACTCATTCCTGGTTACAGCCAAGTAAGCGACATCGAAATAAAAACAGAACCGTTCGAGAAAACACCTAAAAAATCAATCAAACGCTTCTTGTATAAGTAAAATGAAAGACTCCACCCAACAAGTGGAGTCTTTTATTATATCATCGAGCGAATCTCAACCAACTCGTTGCGTATGATCTGGAGAATATCTTTGGTCTTTTGCTTGTGACTTATTTTGCCAGATGACTCTTTTAGTTTGTTCTGAATGGCCTCAATACGCGTGATCTTGAGGTCATCCCGTATGAACTTAACCTGCTTGATAAACTCAATGTCCTCTTCGGTATAATAACGATTGAGGTGCTTGTCCTTGCGCGGCGCAAGCTGTTTGAACTGCTTCTCCCAATAACGAAGAGTAGAAGCGGGAAGCGACGTGAGCTCCATCACTTCTTGCATCGAATAATATACTTTTTTTACTTCCATTTTGTTGGTATTTACGTGCTTCGCACTTGTTTCAAGGTTTCACGCACCTACGGTGCTTGTTTCACGCCTTGCGGCTGTTGAAGGGTTTCATGCACCTACGGTGCTTGTTTTAATAGTTCTAAAGGTTCTAAGGGTTCTAAAAGTTAAACGTTTCACGCACCTACGGTGCTTGTTTCACGCCTTACGGCTGTTGAAGGGTTTCATGCACCTACGGTGCTTGTTTCACGCCTTACGGCTGTTTCATGAGTGAAACGAATAACTCCTCACGCAGTGACTTTCATGAACGTAGTGAATAACTTTTCATGCGCTTGCACATCACCCCTTCATGAGCGAAGCGAATCATTCTTCATGCGTTTGCGCATCACTTATTGGTTAATTCAGTATCTTGAGGGTTTTGCCCGCACGGATGAAGTCGTTCTTGAGACTATTCCACTGCTTGAGTTGCTTGACCGAACATCTAAACTTCTTGGCTATGCTGCCCAAATTGTCCCCTTCCTTGATTTTATAATACGTCACACCATTGATTGAATAACCCCCATTCAATCCCGTTTTGTGTGCCAAATCGATTTCTGTTCGCCTATTATGTATCAGTTCGTCCGCCTTGTGCGCCAAAATCTGTGCAGTGGATTCAACATATTGCCCCGTTTTGTCAATAGGTAGGCATAGCGTATATGCCTTGCCTCCCGGAACAATTTCCAATGCATACTGAGGATTGAGACGTCTGACCTCTTGGATGTCAATCTCCAACACTTCCGCTATCTGCTTGAGGTGCATGCGGTGAAAAGTAACTACAGTGTCCGTTACCATCGTATGGTGGGTGACTGCAGGACATATACCGTGCGCATGCGCATAATTCATAACATAGGCCACAGCAATAAAAAGAGGGACATAGTTGCGGGTCTCCTTCGGTAGGTAAGGGTAGATAGACCAGAAATCTTTCTTGTTTCCCGCATAACGGATGGCTTTGTTTACGTTACCTGGTCCGCAGTTGTAAGCGGCAATAGCCAAGGTCCAGTCGTTGAAAATAGAATACAGGCTGTTCATGAATCGACATGCTGCATCCGTCGAACGTACAGGGTCCATTCGCTCGTCCACCAAGGAGTTAATTTCCAATCCGTACTTTTTGCCTGTGGATGGCATGAATTGCCACAATCCAACGGCTCCCATATGTGAACGTGCTTGTGGGTTGAGGGCCGACTCCACCACCGCGAGGTATTTCAATTCGTAAGGAAGGTGGTATTGCGCAAAATGGTCTTCAAACATAGGGAAATAGAAGTCGCTTATAGCGCACAATGTGGCCAATCGCTTTGGCGCCTTGGTATAACGGTGGATATACCTGCCCACCACCGGATTGTACGGCATCTCAATGACAAAAGGCAAGGACTGTAGTCGTGCTTTGTACACAGAGTCCGTCAATGTGTAAATGATGGTGTCACTATTGCATTGCGTGGTATCAATCCAAGCCAATGCTTGGTCTATATGCACCAACATAGTAGAGTCCATCATGTCCATAGGCATGGCAATGACCGTCAGCGTATCTGCCGAAAGAGTAGGCTGGATAGGCGTTGAATCCGTCAGCACATCGTTGCCAAAAGAATGAACGATAGCAACGAAACAAATAATAATAGTAAAAAGAATCTTTTTCACTTGATAGTAATAGCTAATTTGACTTCCGCTGAACGTTGGTTGCGTATGTCGTGATAAATCTGTGGTTGCACGTCCATGGATAAGTCGGTTGAAATATCAAAATCAAACAGTTGTGCGTCAACGTATGCATCAATCAATGATAGTGCATACACAATGACTGTGGCGAGTATGGAATAGTCTCGATATCGCCTATAGAGGTTCGTTTTATTGCTCAGCGTATTGGTGTACATGTTCCTGCCTCCCATCATGTTGATGGTGTATCCTTTCGGCAAGACGGCATTGTACGAACGGTTGGGATCGGTCGATAACACTACATCGGTGGTGATATCTTGGTAAGCAGCTTTGTAGTCGTTGTACATGCCACTGTTCCATGTGATGGCATACGCACAGCCCATGAAGGCCCCATATACAATAGGCAATTTCCAATAACTGCGGTTCTCTATCTGTCCCAATCCAGGGAAAATAGCTCCCATCCATACCGCACGCATAGGGTCCGGTTTCCAGTTACGAAACGCATCGTGCTCGTGTGCGTCCTCAGTGACGATGCTATCCGGCGCATACTGCAACGCATGCAAATCATGAACAATAGTGTCCTGCTCCTGAGCCAAAATGGAACAGGAGAAAATCAAACAAACGAGTATGTAGCGTAGTTTTTTCAATGAATATGATTCATTATGGCAGCAAATTGTTGCTCGTTATCAAAACTAATTGTAATCTTGTTATCCGAAATCTTTACTTTGGTTTCCAATAGTTGAGACAATTTGTTTTGGTATTCTTTGAAAGATGGTTCTTTTCGTTTTTGTTTGGATTTGGGTAGTCTGCTGTTGCTCACAATCTCCTCCACTTTGCGCACCGAAAGTCCTTGCTCAATGATGCGTTTGTACAGGGATAGTTGTTGTTCGGCCGATTTAGACCCCAAGATAGCCCTTGCATGTCCCATGTCGAGTTTTTTCTCTTTGATACCCATTTGTATCTCCGCAGGTAGGCGCAATAGGCGTAGGTAGTTGGCTATGGTAGCACGTTTTTTTCCGACCCTTTCGGACATTCTCTCTTGTGTGAGTTGGTACTCATCCATCAACCGTTGGTATGCCAATGCAATCTCAATGGCATCCAAATCTTCGCGTTGAATGTTTTCGATGAGTGCCCATTCCATCACTTGCTCATCCTTGGCAGTACGTATATACGCAGGTATGGTGCTTAGTCCCGCTAATTTGGATGCCCTAAAACGTCTTTCACCTGCAATGATCATATAGGTGCCATCGTCGTTTTTGCGCAAAGTGATAGGGGAGATAACGCCATGCTCGCGAATAGAATCAGACAATTCTTGCAAGGCTTCTTCATCAAAAGTATGACGCGGTTGGTCTGGGTTGGCAATAATCAGATCAAGGCTCACTTCGTTTATCGAACTAGAACCCTCTGTGGAGATATGCGATGTATCAATCAAGGCGTCTAAGCCCCTTCCTAATCCTGTTATTTTTTTCATATACTAGATGCTTATCTTGCCAAAAGTTCTTTGGCTAATTTGATATAACTTTGTGCTCCTTTGCTGTTGAGGTCATAGTCCAAGACGGATAATCCATGGCTGGGAGCTTCGCTCAAACGGACATTACGGGCAATGACGCTGTCGAAAACTAAATTGCCGAAATGACGTTTGACTTCATTATGAACCTGATGAGACAAACGCAAACGATTGTCAAACATCGTCAACAAGAATCCTTCGATCTGCAATGCAGGATTGAGCTTGGATTTGATAATCTTGATGGTGTTCAGCAGTTTGGCAATACCCTCCAAAGCGAAAAATTCGCATTGTACAGGAATGATAACACTATTGCTGGCCGTCAAAGAATTGATGGTGATCAAACCCAATGAAGGGGAACAGTCTATGAAAATATAGTCATAATCATCCTTGACTTGCTCCAAGATGTTGCGAAGAATCAGTTCCCTTTGTGGTATATTGAGCATCTCGATTTCAGCGCCCACTAAGTCGATGTGACTGGGTATGATATGCAAGTTGTTGACTTTCGTTTCCACGATAGCCGTTTTGGGGTCGATGCCGTTGATAAGGCATTCGTAAATGGTGTTATCCGTGTTGCGAATATCCACTCCCAAACCGGATGATGCGTTGGCTTGTGGGTCTGCGTCAATCAATAAGACACGTTTGCCCTCGCGCGCTACAGCAGCCGATAGGTTGATGGCCGTAGTGGTCTTGCCCACACCGCCTTTTTGATTGGCTAATGAAATAATCTTACTCATATATGTATTTCTTTATTTTTTTACTAAGTTATACTCGATTCGTTCAATGATGCGCTTGCTTTCGATGTCTTGGCATGAGAAGTTTCCATACCTGCAGTGGTTGGTGCCATGCACTCGGCATGGACGGCATGATATCGGCAATTGAATCACATTATCGTTGTCTTGTTTCCATGCTTTGAATCCAAAAATAGGATGGGTAGCACACCAAACACTCACACATGGCAATCCGACCAAGGATGCCAAATGTTGATTGGCCGAGTCCATGCATAGCATGATATCCAATCGGCGCATGAGTTCCAATTCTACCCCCAACGACAATCGCCCTGCAACGCTGGTAGTATTGGGATAGATAGTGGCCCACTGTTTGAGTCGCTCGCACTCAATCTTATTGGCACCAAACAAAAAGATATGGGTGTCTTTTCGATGCGCAAAATGTGCGATGATCTCTTTTGTCTTTCTAACGCCTAACACGTTGGATTTGTATTTAGCAAATGGCGCTATGCCTATCCAATATCCTTTTTTATCTCCAAACAACCGTTGACACTCCTCCGCATATTCTTGCTGAATAGGAATATGCTCAAACGTATCATCTGCCTGCAATCCGATAGCAGCAAAAGCTTGACTATAACGCTCAAACTCCGTATGCAATGGCGACTTGCGTTTCAAAAAACTCCATGCCAGGAATTTCTTCCAACGCTCTTTCTTAAACACCGACACAGGCATGTGGCGCTTGTGTAGCATCCTTCGCAGTGTACGCGTATAAACGTCATCTTGCAAGTCAATGATGCCATCAATAGGCTTTTGCTTGAGGGTGTGGTAGATATGTTTCAGTCCTTCCCATTTACCCTCTGCAAAACTAACTTCTACAAATTCAACGTTGGCATATCCTGCAAACATATCATGAAGGCGTTTCTGTGCGACAACCACAAAAGTATGTTCAGGATATCGTTCTGCTAATGATGCAATTACAGGTACCGTCATCGCTACATTGCCTAAACTATGAAAACGGAGTACGAGGTAATTCATGATTAGCGTTTCTTCTTCTTAACTTTTATTTCAAATAAGTAGGCCAAGTTGACACTTGCTACCATAGCATGTGAGGAACTAAAGTAAGCCATTTTGCTATTGGAAAAGGTGTCACTCAAACTATAGTTGAACCGTGCCTCCAGTTGATAAATACCCGCTTTCTTTGTATGTATATAACAACCCAAACCAGCAGCCAATCCCCAATCAAAAGGATTGTCTATCGGAGCATATTGTGTCGTGTTCGTCGGATGCTTGGTACCCGATTCTCGCTCATTGATGCAGAAACTTATTTGTGGGCCCAAGTTGAAGAATCCTTTGAAACTTTTTTTACCAAAATACAAATGCGTCAACAACGGTATTTGTATGCAGTCCAACGTTCGTGCGTATGCCACCCCTGCTTCTGCATCCGTTTCACGCCATCCTCGTTGTATATAATTCAATTCTACTTGCAAGGCGCACACCTTATGTTCGGTATAACGAAATACCAATCCGCCATTCCCTCCTAACAATGCGGTTCCCATGAGGTCTTGTGTTCCTATCACTTGCGGACGCCAATACATCATAGAACCCATCACTCCTCCGTGAACACCTAAATATATATGGGGCATGTTCAAACGAGGTTGCGCGATGGCTGGGATATGACAACCCATCCATCCTACGATGCAACAAACAAGAATGATAATATGTTGTTTACTACTTCTCACTTGCGAACGATACGGATATAAGTGTTTTCGTATCCACCCAATGAATCAACTTGCTCAAATAATATACCAGATTGCAAACCATTATAGTTCTTTGTCCAAGGATTGGTTGGGGTAGAGTCGTTGTTTTGTTTGAGACACTCCAACGCATGTTTGGTGATGTCGTACCCTAACAAATCATACCTTGGACTTTGCGACGATAATTCGTGATGGAAATAGTAATCAAAAAGGTCTTGATAATGTTCTTGATTACAAATGCTATCGGGCGCAAAAACAGTGGTGTATAGTTGAGGTATACGGATGGTCTCTTTTTGCCATGCATATTTGGAATAGAGTGTTATAGGGTACTTTAAACTCGCCAATTCCAAGTGTGGCATCAAGGCTTGTAGGTTGCTGAAACGTTCGGTATTGATGATAACAAGATTCTCAACATCTGTTCGCAACGCAGACTCTATAGAGTCGGACAAGATGTTGCGAATAGTCGTATAGGTGTAAGGTATCTTGTTGGTTTTGATCATCTCATGCAAACTGCGGATACTAACAGGTATTTCTTGTTCGGGTGCCTCGATGAGTACGCAGTGTATCGAATCGATATGCTCCTTCAAATAGTCAGTCAGTGCTTTTGCTTCCGTCTCGTTGGAAGGATTGAACTGAAAAAGATATGGATTGTGCTCAAGGCTTGGCACCTTGGAAGCAAAGGGAAGGATGGTGTAGATACTATCCTTCAATGCAATGTCGGAGATAGTAGCCACTTGTGCAGAATAGGCAGTGCCGATGAACATATCCATCTGGCAGAATACGCTATCATGACTCAAGGCGCGTAGTGTGTTGTTGTCTTTTCCAATGTCATATGTGTAGATGTTCAATGGAAAATCGGGTGCTTGCATCTCGTATATGGCAAGCAAAGAACCGGTATAGAAATCGTAAAAACGGTCTATCGTTTCATCGCGCTGCAAGATGTCCACACATAATGGCAACAATAGTCCTATATTCAATCGATCTCTCGTCTCTTTGGGCAAGGTGTCAAGAACGATACTATCGCTTGATGTGCGAACAAGGTCCAAACCATCAGTCCATAACTCCGACGTACTATCCTTGCTTATCTCAAAGACTTGTTCCATCAACGCATCGAATGTGCTCGCGACGTCTTCTACTATTTGTTTGCCTTGTTGAATCACTTCTTGCACTTTTGTGGACGTGATATGAGGAGTCTGTTGCTTGTCCTCTACAACGGGCACTTCTTGTTTAACAGGCGGAACGACATCTACCTGAGTCGTTGAAATAGGTTTTTGCTTTACAGGAATCAGCAGTTCCTCTTCAAAACGTAAACCTCGTTTTTCCAATTGTGGATTCCATTGTATGATCTCTTCTTGTGTGATGCCGAAGTTCTTGCTTATTCGAAACAATCCAATACTTTTTTCTACTGAATAGCGATATACCGCTGTTCCATTGATGGTGTCAATGGGATAGGGGAGTAGTTGAGCCATGATGGTTGGTACGAAACCCAACCATAGAATGAGTAAATAATGACGCAAGTTGTTTTTCATATAGCTATTGTACTAAAGTGGGTCGATTCCATTTTGAGTATTGATAACGGCGTATGCACCATACCAATAGTCCAATGATACACAAAATGAGAATGGGTGTAACGATGCTTATCATTTGTATCAAAGTGCGGTTAGCATAGGCTTCTTTGTCATTTAACAGACGGAGAACAATGCTTTTTTGACGCAGATGAATCAGTCCTTGGTCATCTGTGAGGTATAGGATCGCATTGGTCAAGAAGTCTTGATTGCCAAACTGTGTACGCGTGTATCTGTCATATCCAACAGGCAGTGGTGAACCATTTTGCCATTCATTGCGTGCCATGCTGCCACAAGCTACTACTATTTGTTTGGTTGCCACACTTTGTTTGATGGTATTGTCCAAATTGCTTATTTCTGCAGGAGGCATACGATGGGCGTAAAATGAAGGGAAAGAACCTTCTATGGATGCTCCCACAGGAATGTATGCGTATTGGAACATTTCAGGCAATATCGTTAGGTCGGTCAAATCAACTTCCGCTGGAGTTCCCGTAATGCGAGAAGCAGATGAGGTTGCCAACAATACCTCTTTGTACAGCCCATCCTCTTCACCCACAAAATCGATACTGGAAGCAAACGTACTACTTACCTGCATCACATTGCGTGTGATGGACGAGTTTTGTGATGTGAGTAGCAAGGGAGCATAGGTCCATGGGATGGGTTGAAAATTAGGTTGATTGGGGTCTTGACTCACATCTACAGGAATAGGCAAACATTGCATATCCTGAACCAACATCGGATTGATACGTACACCGTAGCGGAAAAGGATATCCGTGAGATTCAAATCCAATGCGATAATAGGAGTGGTACCTTGATGTGATAGCATGTCGGATGAGAATTGTACTCCATTCAATAGCCACATAATACGGCCACCTTGCATCAAGTATTGGTCCAAGATATACTTATCTGTTTCGGAAAATGCTTGTTGTGGATTGGCTATTATCACGGCTTTGTATCCATCCAATACCCCTTTTTCTGTTCCTAATATGCCCCTGTCAATTTGAAAATAACGACTCAAAGATTGACTCCAGTCAAACACTTCGTGTTCGCTCCATTCGCCATGTCCTTCAAGGAAAGCTATGCGCTCAACCTCTTGTTTGCTTATCGCATGGATTACCTCAGCAAAGGCATACTCCAACCCTTCAATGGATTGATTGAGGTTTTCTTCTCCACTTTTGCCGCGTTGGTTTTTAAGTAGATTGATCATCATGCTACGTTCCCCATACTTGAGTTGTGCATAAGGGTAGATGGTTGTTTGAATCGTTCGACCATCTTTGGAACGTTCATGAATCACAGTGGGCGTGCATGTTTTCAAGGCCTTGTCATCCGTGTTTCCTGCCAACAACTGAACGTCTCCATACATGTCCAGTTCGGCAACAAAATCTTCTACAGCTTGTTGCAGACGATGAAAACCTGGGTTCAACTCACCATCAAGATATAGTGTTATCTCCAATGGCGATGACAAAGAGCCAATCAACTCTTTCATAGGTTCACTAAGGGTATAGCGTTTGTCTTCGGTCAAGTCCCAACGTGCAACAACCCATTGTACGGGGATGTTTACCAGCACAAGACCTATAACAATACCTATGAGAGTTCGTATTTTCATTGTTTACAATGTTTTATTCGTATTTCGCTTTTAATGCGTCAAACACTTCTTGATTAACATGCCAATCGTATTTCGTGCGTAGGGACTCAATCCACTCTTTTTCGAGTGCGTCTTGATAGTCGTTGGTCACTTTACCGCGTTCGTCAGCATATTCTTGTGGCGCCTTGATTACTTTACCCATTGTGGTAACAAATGGTAGTGCTTCATCTGCAGTGAAATTAACGGTGTCGTTTTTGAAGACAACGTAGTCAACGGCTGCATTTTGACCTTCTTGCCACAAGCCACGTTCCACACGTACTAATGTGGTGCTATCGTTGTTGATGCGGTTGTTGATATAACTTTGGATAGAATCAGGATGGGCGTTCTTGATGATAGACTTCACTTGATTGGCTACCGATTGGTTCTTTGCATAGATCATATAACCTTTGTAGCGTGGTGCATCCCATGTGTAGTTCTTTTTGTTCTTGCGGAAGAATTGGGTCAAACCAGCATCGTCTTTACTTGCTTTGTCCCAAACTTTTTGTAAACTTACTTCAAACAATAGGATACCATCATGATACTCATTTACCAAATAACGTAACTCCTCGTATTTCTCCTCCAAATGAGCATCTGCATACGAACGTACTGCTTCATCCGTCATATCTGCTGGCAGATTGTATTCAGCGCGCGTTTTCTCAATAAATGATTTGTCTGCAAACGTTACACGCTCATCGCGTTGTACGCTTTTCATAATAGTAGAATAGACGCTATCTATAGGTTGCATACCACGTCTATCGTACAACTTAGCAATGTGCCATCCAAAACGACTGCGGAAAGGTTCTGTTATATTGCCTTCTTCCAATGCGAAAACAGCATCTTCAAAGGGTTTTACCATTGCGCCACGACCAAACCAACCTAAGTCACCACCGCGGCGTGAAGAACCTTTGTCGTCAGATGCTTTTTTAGCCAATTCTTCAAAGTCCTCACCTCGTTGTAGAGCCAAGTAGAGATCGTCCATTTGTGCTTTAGCTGCTTCGGCTAACATGGAGTCATTGCGAGGAATGGCTTTCATGATATGAGCCGCATGTACTTCTTCATATTTGTCTTCAGCCAAAACAAGGGCAATATGAAAACCGTATGGGCTACGGAAGATAGGTGTCACTTCTCCTATAGGAGTATTGTAAACAATATCTTCAAACACATATACATAGCGGAATGGGGTGATCCATCCTAAGTTTCCTCCATTGTCCACCACGCTTGGGTCGGTGGATACTTCTTTGGCTACAGCAAGGAAGTCTTCAGGAACGCAAACAGTTTTTGCTTTTTTACCTTTACCAACGGTAACAGGCAAACCTGTTGTGACGCGTTGACGAATGGTCTCCATTTGGGCATATACTGCTTTTTCCAACGAATCATTGCCCATAGGACACTCCAATGCGATATGAGCAGCACTACGAGGATTAGCCATGCGATGATAACTCATGCGAACCAAACTGTCCAATGCAACGTTGTCGCATAGATATTTAGGAGTAGCTTGTGCACGATAACCGCGAAGTTCTTTTTTGAATGCAGCGGTCGTATCCAAACCCAATGCTTCAGCTTCGGCTACTTTTAATTTGAAATTAATGAACAATTCCAAATAATCATCCATACTTTTAGGGTCAATAGACTTTTCTTGATTATTCTTCGAATAGATGTACATAAACTCGGAAGCAGGAATGCTTTCACCATTGATGGTCATCAAGGTCTCATTTTGACCGCTAACCCCCATTACAACAAATAGGGCAATAAGCAATAACTCAATTTTTTTCATTTGTATATCATTTGATTAATTACGAAAATATTGTCGTACAAATAGCGTGCAAAGTTACAAAAATGTTTTGTAATACACAAATTTTTATCTACCTTTGCAAAAAATAACAAAACAATGATTTTAGATATCATCTCTCAACCTATCATCCAAACAGCGTATGCGCATATCAAGGATGCTAAGCATGTAGTTGTATGTACCCATATGTCGCCTGATGGAGATGCCATGGGTAGCAGCCTATCGATGTACCATTATTTGCAAGCATTGTATGCTTTCTATCAACAAGACACCACAGTTGATGTCATTGTTCCCAATCATTTTCCAAACTTCTTGTCTTGGATGCCTGCAGCAGACAAGATTGTTATATGCGAAGTGGAAGAGGAAAAGGCAAACTCTTTGATTAGACAAGCAGACTTGATTATAGCAACAGATTTCAATGACCCCAAACGGGTAGGGATGATGGGAGGCATGATTGTGGCTAATTCTTGTCCTAAATTGATGATTGACCATCACCTTTATCCTACAGATTTTGCCTCTATTGCTATATCTTTTCCACAGGCAAGCTCGGCGTCAGAAATGGTGTTCCGTTTTGTATATCAGCTTCAGCAATCATACAACCTTCCTGAACGTTTGATAAGCAATGAGGTCGCAACGTGTATCTATACTGGTATGATGACCGATACAGGCAATTTCTCTTACAATTCAAACGACCCTGCACTCTACCAAATTGTTTCCAAATTACTTGAAAAGGGTGTAACAAAGGACGTAATCTACAACAATGTGTTCAATCAGTTTTCGGAAGATCGTATGCGCCTAATGGGGTATTGCTTGCACAAGAAGATGCGTATCTTCCCAGAACATCACACGGCATTTATATCTCTCACACGAAAGGAACTCTATACATTTAATTTTCAGTCTGGTGATGCGGAAGGAATAGTCAACCTACCATTGCAAATTAGTGGCATACATTATTCTTGCTTTATGCGCGAAGACAAGGTGTTGCCAGGTGATCATTGCGACGATGTAGTTGGCAAGAATAAGGTGAAGATATCTTTCCGCTCACAAGGTGATCGACCTGTGAATATATTTGCACAGGAGATTTTCAATGGAGGAGGGCATGCCAATGCGGCAGGAGGCGAGTTTTATGGACCTATCAACGAGGCTGTCAAACTCTTTATGAGTGAGTATCCCAAGTATTTTAACAAGTAAGTGTATCTATAATAATACTACAAAAATCAGCGGCACTTCTAAGCAATGTTGCCGCTGATTTGCTTTTTTTTTCATCTGAAAGTGCGATAGGTACGCGTAATTCAGTTTTCTTGTTAGTGCCACTATTTCTGCCGCTTGTTTGAGTCGCTCATCATCCGTAGCAAAGCCCTTTTGGATATACTCGTGCAAACGCTGTGTAGCCCAACGGCGGAAGCGTGTAGCGACTTGCGATTGTACACGATAACCAAGCGCAATAATCATATCCAGATTATAGTGAGCAATGTTGCGTTGTACCTGACGATTACCCTCTTGGCGAACTAATAAGAAATCCTTATAAGTTCGATTTGCGTCCAATTCGTTATCTGCATATATATTGCGTATATGCATAGATATATTCTCTTGTGTCGTACAATAGATTTCGGCTAACTGATTCTGTGTCAGCCACAAGTCCTCATCTGCAAAGCGTACAGACACACGAGTAATATCGTTGTCGTCTTGATAGAGGA
>ERZ808048.143-NODE-143-length-14521-cov-3.767862_pt1 | contig 14521 bp, 13 predicted proteins | sample MGYA00380197_ERZ808048 | MGnify/ENA primary metagenome ERZ808048 (study PRJEB31490, sample SAMN06133377) | cow dung metagenome | isolation source: M1 | host: cow | place: China: Chengdu | collected 2015-05 ... | reverse complement strand
AGGATCTAGCATAGAAATAACATAATTTCTGTGCGCAATTTGCATAGCAGGAGCGTTAGGATATTTATCCACAGCCACTACTTCCACGCCAAAACGTTGAAGCTCGATTGCAACTTCTTTACCAAGTTCGCCAGAGCCCAATAGAAGGGCTTTTTTACCCACAGGGGTAATAACAGTTCCTAATTTTAACATAAAATAAAGTTTAAAAATGTTCACAAAGATATAAATTTATTATAAAATTGAAACTATAATTTTGAACTTAATTTCTAATTATGTTATCTTTGCACATATGGAAATTTTAGGATTATTCATATTAGCCGTTGGCTTATCAATGGATGCTTTCGCAATAGCCATTTGTAAGGGTTTAAGTGTTTCTAAGGTTAACGTGAAGCACTGTATCATTACTGGTTTGTGGTTTGGTGGTTTTCAAGCATTGATGCCACTGTTAGGTTATTTAATTGGCAATCAATTTATTACCTACGTAGCAGAGTTTGACCATTGGATTGCGTTTGGATTGTTATTTATCATTGGAATAAATATGATAAGAGAGTCGCGTAGCAAAGAAGTGGAAGAATTGGAACCAGATTTTTCATTTTTTACTATGTTATTGCTTTCAATTGCTGATAGCATTGATGCTCTTGCAGCAGGCATATCGTTGGGTTTTGAAGATATAAATATCTGGGGTGCTATTGCTATGATTGGCATTGTTACCTTTATATTTTCGGTGATTGGGCTGAAAATTGGCAATAAATTTGGATTAAAATACAAGAGTAAAGCAGAATTGTTGGGCGGTATTATTTTAATCTGCATTGGTGCAAATGTATTGATAGAACATTTAATAGGAATATAATAAATTTATAGAATTATGATTAGACATATTGTAATGTGGAAGCTTAAAGCAGAAGCAGAAGGTAAAACAAAGGCAGAAAATGCAGTGATTATCAAAGAAAGTTTAGAAGCTCTTAAAGGTGTTGCGCCAACACTTGCTGACATTGAAGTAGGCGTAAATCACCCAGAAACTCCAGAGAGCAACTACGATGTTATTTTAAACTGCACATTCAACTCAGTAGCAGACCTAAACGACTACCAAGTTCACCCTGCTCACCAAGCAGCCGCAGTTTACATCAAAAAAGTTGTGGAAGCACGCGTTTGCGTTGACTACGAGTATTAATATTTATACAAAACAAATTAGGCTAACCGATTGGTTAGCCTAATTTATTAATCGCATTTTCTAAAAAAATGTATTTTAGCGCCCTTTAAAATCATTTTTTATTTCTTTTTACCTCTCTTAGTAGTCTTTGCTGGTGTCTCCTCAATTATCTTAACGCAATCTTCGTAGGTAAGAGCCTCTACGTTGCAATCTTTTGGAAGTTTGTAGTTGGTTTTATCTTTGCAAAGATAAACACCGTAACGACCATTTAGAAGTTGCATTGAAGCGTCTTCAGCAAATGTTTTCACCACTTTGTTGGCTTCTGCTTCTTGTTTTGCTTTAAGAAGTTCTTCTGCTTCGGCAAGAGTAACAGAAAGTGGGTCGAATGTTTTAGGAAGAGAGCAGAATGCACCGTTATATGCAATGTATGGACCAAATCTACCTACTGCCACTTTCACTTCCTTGCCTTCCAACTCACCAAGCACGCGAGGAAGTTTGAATAGTTCAAGAGCTTCTTCAAGAGTGATAGTTTCTAGTGATTGGTCAGACTTAAGTGACGCAAATGTAGGTTTATCAGTATCTGATGCATCACCCATTTGAGCCACCACACCAAAACGTCCGATTTTAACATACACAGATTTACCTGTTTTAGGGTCGGTACCTAATAGGCGTTCACCTGCTTTACGTTCTGTTTTTTTGCTAGAAGATTCTTCGATAGTTTTATGGAAATCTTGATAGAAATTGTCAATTGTTGATTCCCATTTTTCTTCACCTTCTGCAATTTTATCTAAGTCTTTTTCCACTTGTGCAGTGAAATTGTAGTCGATAATACTTTGGAAGTTGTCCACTAGATAATCGTTTACAACCACACCTATATCGGTAGGGAAAAGTTTTGATTTTTCTGTGCCGTAGATTTCTTCATTTACTTGTTCGGTGATAACACCACCTTCAAGCACAATAGAATTATAATTTCTCTTAACTCCCTCTCTATCAGTCTTTTCTACATATTCTCTATTTTGAATAGTACTAATAGTTGGGGCGTATGTAGAAGGACGACCAATACCCAATTCTTCCATTTTACGCACCAAAGATGCCTCGGTATATCTGGCAGGACGTTGGGTGAAACGTTCTGTACAATCTATTCTTTTATAATCCAATTTTTCACCACTTTTAAGGGCTGGAAGCATATTTAGTGATGAATCTTCTTCTTCGTCGTCTTTAGATTCCATATAAACCTTAAGGAAACCATCAAACACCAATACTTCGCCTGCTGCAACAAATGTTTCTTTAGAGTTGTCAAGTTCTATGGTGATAGTGGTTTTTTCTAGTTCTGCATCTGCCATTTGAGAAGCAATTGTACGCTTCCAAATAAGTTCGTATAGATATTTTTCTTGTTTTGTACCCTCGATAGTAGCGTCAGCTAAGTTTGTAGGACGAATAGCTTCGTGAGCCTCTTGAGCACCTTTTGCCTTGGTAGCATATTGTCTCACCTTGCTATATTTGTCGCCCGCAAATGATGCAATAGCAAATTTTGCTGCATTAAGGGCAAGATTTGAAAGATTTACAGAGTCGGTACGCATGTAGGTAATTTTACCACTTTCATATAGCTTTTGTGCTATCATCATGGTTTGAGACACTGAGTAACCAAGTTTGCGAGCAGCCTCTTGTTGTAGTGTAGAAGTGGTAAATGGAGGTGCTGGAGTGCGTTTTGCAGGTTTTGTTACCACGTCAGACACGGTAAAAGAAGCATCTTTACATTTTTCTAGGAAATCTTGTGCTTCTTTTTTGCTCGCAAAACGTTTTGAAAGTTCTGCCTTAAGTTCCACTCCGTTTGTATCGGTAAACAAAGCTACAATCTTGTAATTTGACTCTGCTTTGAAGTTTTGAATTTCACGTTCTCTATCTACAATTAATCTTACCGCCACAGACTGAACACGACCTGCAGATAAAGATGGTTTAATCTTTTTCCAAAGAATAGGAGAAAGTTCAAAACCCACAATACGGTCCAATACACGACGCGCTTGTTGCGCATTTACAAGGTCTATATCAATATTTCTTGGATTTTTGATAGCATTAAGAATAGCACTCTCGGTGATTTCGTGGAATACTATACGTTTTGCCTTTTCGGCATCTAAACCCAACACTTCTGCCAAATGCCATGCAATAGCTTCCCCTTCGCGGTCTTCATCGGAAGCAAGCCAAACCATTTCAGATTCCTTAACTTTCTTCTTTAGTTCTGTTACAAGCTTCTTTTTATCGGCAGGAACTTCGTATATAGGAGCATAGTTCTTTTTAAAGTCTATACTAATATCCTTAGTTTTAAGGTCGCGGATGTGACCAAAACTTGACATCACTGTAAAGTCCTTTCCAAGGAACTTTCCTATAGTTTTTGCTTTTGCTGGAGATTCGACTATTACTAGGTTTTTACTCATATTTATGAAGTAATCGATGGTTAGACATTTTAAATTTCGGTGCAAAAGTAATAAATTTTTGACAACAACTAAAAAAAATACATATAATATGTGTAAAAATGCACATTTCAAGTCAGCAACCTTAAAAAAAATGCTTAATTTTGTACTTTAAAAACTAAAATTTATGAGCGGATTAAGATTTAGGGTTGTTAGCGAAGCTTTCACAAAAAAAGCATTGCAAGTTAATCCACCCACAGAAAATATCTCTGAGTATTATGGCAGATACGTGTTTGGCAGAAAGGAAATGGCCAAGTTCTTATCTGAAGAGTGTATGCAAGCACTTGTTAAGGCTATAGACCAAGGCGAAACTTTGGACAGACAGATAGCAGACGAAGTGGCAGAAGGCATGAAACAATGGGCCATGACACATGGTGCTACCCACTATACTCACTGGTTCCAGCCTCTAACAGAGGGCACTGCAGAAAAGCACGATTCATTTATTGAATATGCTACTGTGCCTGGTGGCGAGGTAATAGAAAAATTTTCTGGTAAACTTCTTGCTCAACAAGAACCAGACGCTTCTAGTTTCCCTAACGGCGGTATTAGAAATACTTTTGAGGCTCGTGGTTACACAGCTTGGGACCCTTCTTCACCTGCATTCATTGTAGATGACACCCTTTGTATACCTACCGTGTTCGTGGCTTATACAGGCGAGGCGCTTGACTATAAAACACCTCTGCTTAAGGCAATTAACGCTGTAGACAAAGCCGCAACTGCTGTTTGTCACTATTTCGACGAAAATGTAAAAAAAGTATTCTCATATCTTGGTTGGGAACAAGAATATTTCCTTGTAGACGAAGGACTTTATGCTGCACGTCCAGACCTTTTGCTTACAGGTCGCACACTTATCGGTCACGAATCTGCAAAGAACCAACAACTTGAAGACCACTACTTTGGTGCTATTCCTGCTCGCGTGCAAGCATTTATGAAAGAGCTTGAGTTTGAGGCATATAAATATGGCATTCCTTGCAAAACTCGTCACAACGAAGTGGCTCCAAACCAATTTGAGCTTGCTCCTATCTTTGGTGAAATGAACTTGGCAAACGACCAAAACTTACTTGTTATGTCTATTATGAACCGCATAGCACGTAAACATGGCTTCAGAGTTCTTCTTCACGAAAAACCATTTGCAGGCATCAATGGTTCTGGTAAACATAACAACTGGTCACTTGGCACCGATACTGGTGTAGGCCTATTCACACCAGGAAAAACTGCAGAAGAAAATCTGCAATTTATCACATTCCTTGTAAATGCTTTAATGGCAGTGTACAAAAACAACGCCCTACTTAAAGCATCTATTATGACAGCTCAAAATGCTCACCGCCTAGGTGCAGGCGAGGCTCCTCCTACTATTATTTCTGCTTTCTTAGGCTCTCATTTAACAGAAGTGCTTAACAAACTAGAAGAAAGTAGCAGTGAAGAAGCCATTGTAATGGGCAGCAAAAAACAAATGAAACTTGGAGTGGCGCACATTCCAGAAGTTTTACTTGACAATACAGACCGCAACCGTACTTCACCATTTGCCTTTACTGGTAACAGATTTGAATTCCGTGCTGTGGGTTCATCTGCAAACTGCGCATCTGCACTTATTGTTTTAAATACCATAATGGCAGACCAACTAAACGAGTTTAAAACTCTTGTTGACGAAAAAATTGCCAGTGGCATTCCTACAAACAAAGCAATCTTTGAAGTACTTAGAGCATATATCAAAGAATCTAAATCTATTCGTTTCGATGGCAACGGCTATAGCGACCAGTGGAGAAAAGAAGCAGCAGAACGTGGTTTAGACTGCGAAACAAGCGTGCCACTTATCTATGAGGCATACACTAGAAAAGAAAGCATTGATATGTTTAACAGAACTGGTGTATTCTCTGAAAAAGAACTTGAAGCAAGAAACGAAGTGAAATGGGAAACATATACCAAAAAACTTCAAATTGAGGCTCGCGTGCTTGGCGACTTGTGTTTGAACCACATTATTCCTGTGGCAACACAATACCAATCTCTGCTTTTAGACAATGTTTATAAGACCAAACAAATCTACAGCGCAGAAAAGGCAGAAGAACTTTGCGCTCACAATATGGAACTTATAGAAAAACTTTCTAAACACATTTCTATCATTAAATCCAATGTAGATGCCATGGTAGAAGCAAGAAAACTTGCAAACAAAATAGAAAGTGAAAGAGAAAAAGCCATTGCTTATAGCGAAACTGTGCTTCCATACTTTAGCCCTATTCGTGCTAACGCAGACGAACTAGAACTTATCGTGGACGACGAGCTTTGGCCTCTTCCAAAATATCGTGAAATGCTTTTCATTAGATAAAATATGAATAAACTGCTTCGTAATATTATCATCTTCGGTATGCTTATTACAGAAGCAGTTTTTCTTTGTGCCCACGCGCAAACAAAAGTAAGTTTTGCTTACGACACCGACTTCCTACTCTACTTCGACAACAGAGAATACGACCGCACTCCACCTCAACGAAGCCAAACTATATTTGGAGTAAGACTTGCTCCAGAAATTGGGGTACAAATTGCCGACTCCACAGAGTCTGTGCACAAACTTATGGCTGGTGTGTCATACAACCAACCATTTGGTGCAAGTTGGGGAGAAATTACGGTGAAACCGACCATTTATTATCGTATAGAAACAAAAGGATTTGATATAAACCTTGGTTTTGTTCCATACAGATATCTTAAAGAAACTCTACCTGAATACCTACTTTCAGATACCATTAGTTATTACAATGCCAACCTACAAGGGGCGCTTTTCCAATATGAAAGCGACAAGGGTTTTGCATCGCTTATGGCAGATTGGCGAGGTATGTATAGCAAGGAAACTAGGGAGGCATTTAGAGTGATTGCCACAGGTCAATACAAATATAAATGGTTCTACACAGGTGGATACGCCATGCTAAACCACTTGGCAAACAATCATTATACCAACTGCGTTTACGATGATATAATGCTAAATCCTTATATTGGTTTTAGTTTGGATTATTTGATTGAACCTATTGATATTTTTAATATCAGACTTGGTTATATTGGTGGTTATCAAAGAGAAAGAGCCACAGAAACAATGTTTCTTACCCACGCATTCAATGCAGAGTTAACATTTAGATGGAGATTTTTGGGGCTAAAACAATCTTTCTACTACGGTGACAGCCTATACCCTCTATACGAAAAACAAAAGGCCACCCTAAATATGGGCGACCCATGGTATCAAAGCAAACTATACAGCAGAACAGACCTCTATGTTTACCTTTATAACAACAGATTTGTAAACTGCTATTTCTCATTTAACCTACACGTGAACGAAACTGGCAATGTCAACTGTCAGCAACAACTTATTGCTCAGTTCAATTTGAGTCAAGTATTCAATAAAAAAGACTCTCCAAAACTGAAGAGTCTACTTGGTAAATAATTATTTTTTCTTTGCGAACCAATCTTTAATTGCTTGCTTATCTTTATTTAATTGAGTTGCAAGTTTTGAAGGATTGTCAAAATGAAGCTCCTCTCTAAAGAATTTCTTCAAGTTTATTCTTATTTTTTTATGATAAATATCTTCGTTGAAATCAAACATATGCACCTCTATGCTCTTTGATTCAGACATATTTACAAATGTTGGGCGAGAGCCTATGTAAAGCATTGAGGTATATACTTTTTCGTCACCTTCTATATTTACTGTTGCAATATATACACCTGCAGAAGGCAATAATTTTCTAACATCGCTAATTGCAAGGTTTGCAGTTGGATAACCTATTGTTCTACCCATTTTGTAGCCCGGCATAACAGTTCCTTCCAAGAAATAATCATAACCAAGAGCTTCTGCTGCTTTTTCTACATCGCCAGCAAGAATGTTGCGTCTTATAAATGAAGAACTAATTACGTCATCTTTTATTTTGAATGGTTCTTCTCTCTCCACTTCTACACCTTTTTCTTCACCATATTGTTTGTATTGGGCGAAGCCATTGATTCTATCACAACCAAAGTGGTGGTCATGACCTACAAGAAGGTATTTAACATTGAATTTTGCTATCAAGAAATCATCCATAAATTGTTTGAATGACCTTCTGGCAATATCTTCATTGAAAGGAAGAACTACTAAATAATCAACTCCAGATTTTTCTAATAATTGGTATCTTTCGTCGTTTAGGGTTATCAATTTTGGAACATAATTTGCGTTTAATGCCTCTCTTGGGTGAGAAGAGAATGTGATTACCACAGATTCTAAACCTCTCTTGGTGGCTTGTGATACTAAATTTGACAATAAAGCAGCATGTCCTTTATGTACTCCATCAAAAAAACCAATGGTTACCGCTGTACCATTAAAATTGATTTCTTGTAAATTTTCTATTATCTTCATTTGTTTATTAAAAAAATATTCTTACCTTTGCATTCGATTTAATCAATCGGGCTCATAGCTCAGTCGGTTAGAGCATCGGACTCATAACCCGCAGGTCCCTGGTTCAAGTCCAGGTGGGCCCACCTTAGAAGAAGTTGACTTTCGCGGTCAGCTTCTTTTTTTATGCGTCTTGTTGAGCCGAGAATCATAAATAGAAGCATTGGTTTTTACTTGATTTTTTGGTTTGCGCAAAGATATATAATATTTTCTTATTTCGCCCAAATCATACGAGGTTTTTTGGATATATCTTTCTTAATTTCTATTTCTGAAAAACCTATCTCCATAAGCATCTCACACGTTTGAGTAGAAAGTAGTGGATTTATCTCAAAATACACCGCACTATCACACTTAAATGCAAACTCCGCCACCGCTCTGTAATAAATCAATGGGTCGTTTTCTGGAACAAACAATGCCATGTGAGGTTCGTGACACAAAACATCGTCGGACATCTCTGCTTTTTCACTTGGCATAATGTATGGAGGGTTGCTCACAACTACGTCAAAATCACTATCTAAAGAGTCTAAATCTGTGAGCATATCCAATTGCTTAAAATTTACAAAAAGCGCGGTTTCATCGGCATTTTTCGCTGCTACTTCAAGTGCTTTTTTACTCTTATCCACAGTCCAAACCTCGGCTTCTGGAAAACTCTTCTTTAGGGCTAAAGCAATGCAACCACTACCTGTGCCCACATCAAGAATTTTACGTGCAGACTTCTCTCTACGGACAATCCATTCTATCAGTTCGGAGGTTTCTTGGCGAGGGATTAAAACATTCTCATTGACATTGATTTTCAAACCACAAAACTCGGTAAAACCAAGAACGTGTTGAAAAGGCACACCAAAGGCAAGACGTTCCAAATCTTCGGTAAGCAACTGTCTCTGCTCTGCAGAACAGTCAATATCCTCAAGAAAATAAAGTTTCTGCATAGGGATGCCACAATGCTTAGATGCTAATTCTCTAAACATCAGTGAGATTTCGTGCGCAGAGTATTTAGAATTTAATGCGTTTTTATAAGAAATAAACAGTGTTTTCATGCCGTAAAGGTACTAAAAAGATAGAAATTATGTATATCTTTGCATAATTACTTAAAAGTTATGACAGAATCAGACAAAGAATTATACATGCGCCGTTGTTTTAGCCTTGCCAAAAAGGGAATGGGAAGAGTTTCTCCAAACCCTATGGTGGGTTGCGTTATTGTAAAAGACGGCAAAATTATTGGTGAAGGATACCACAGAAAACATGGCGAGGCACACGCCGAAGTAAATGCTATTGAGTCTGTAAAAGAAAAAGAACTATTAAAGGGTAGTACACTTTTGGTAAACCTTGAACCTTGTTCACATTATGGCAAGACTCCTCCATGTGCAGAGAGAATTGTACAAGAAGAAATTGCAGAAGTAATTATCTGCAACATAGACCCAAACCCCCTTGTTTCTGGCAGAGGAATCAATATCTTGAAAAATGCAGGCATCAATGTGGAATGCGGAGTTTTACAAGAAGAAGGATACGAACTTAATGCAAGATTCTTCACATTTCACACCAAAAAGAGACCATATATCATCCTAAAATGGGCTCAAACTTCTGACGGTTTCATTGACGGAAATTTCTCTATGCCAATAAGAATTTCCAACGATATCTCAAAAACATGCGTACACAAATTGAGGGCAGAAGAAGATGCTATCATGGTGGGTAAAAACACCGCACTTAAAGACGACCCAAAACTTGGTTGCAGAAGATACGAGGGCAAAGCACCACTTAGAATTGCTATAGATAGAAACCTTGAAATCCCTACCTACTACAATTTCTATGACAATGCTCAGCCTACAGTTATTTTCAATTCTCTTAAAGATGACGGCGTAAGGGTAAAAATAAATTTTAAAAAGGATATTATTCCACAAATACTTGATTGGCTATACGAAAACAAAATCCAATCACTTATTGTAGAGGGAGGTAAATATACATTGGAACAATTCATTGAACGCGGACTTTTCGACGCTATTCAAGTGGAAATTGGAGGCACACCATGCTATTCTGGAGTGCCAGCCCCTACTTTCTCTACAGAAAACTTAGTTTGCGAGGTAGATAAATTCTGCGATAGCACATTTATACACTATAAAAAAGTAAATGCTAGAAACCCTTTCTAAAATAATAAGTTACGTTATATCTTATGCATATTTATTCATAATTATAACGTCTATTATCACCATTATCACCGATGGTAAAAGGAGTCCTGTGCGTACAATTTCGTGGATATTAGTCATTACGCTACTTCCCTACGTTGGCATTTTCTTTTATTTAGTTTTTGGGAGAAGTCACCATAGACAAAAAAGAATCTCCAACAAAATCAAGAAAAGAATTACCAATAGAGCCAAAAAGCAGGCGATAAATCAGGTAGATTTAAGCAAATATCCTATTGTAGAGAAGAATATAAAACTGGCAACACTTATTGGTAAAACCTCTGAACTAGGCGTTTATGGGAATAACGAAATAGAAATATTTACAGAGGGCAAAAAGTTGCTCGACAAAATGCTGGAGGATATCTCTAACGCAAAAGACCATATCCACGCAGAATATTTCATCATAGAAACAGACGAGACTGGCAATACCTTCAAAGAAGCATTAATCAAAAAAGCAAAAGAAGGAGTTGACGTTAGGGTAATTTACGACGATTTGGGTAGTTGGAAACTTAAGCGTACCACCATTAGGGACATGAAGAAAGCAGGTATAAAACTGCAATCTTTCTTCAAAATACGTTTCCCATACTTCACCAGTAAAATAAACTACCGTAACCACAGAAAAATCCTTGTTATAGACGGTGAAATTGGTTATTTGGGAGGTTTTAATATAGCAGACAGATATACCAAAGGGTTAGATTGGGGTATATGGAGAGACACACATTTACGCATCGAGGGCGATGCCGTTTCTGGTTTGCAACATACGTTTATCTACGACTGGCTATACATAACTAAAAAGCTGCACACAAATAAGCGTTTCTTCCCTCAAACCAATGTATCCACCCAAACTGCTGTGCAAATAGGCATTTCAGGACCAGATATGGAAGACGAAAGCATTATGCAAGCATATTGCATGGCCATAAGCAATGCCCAAAAGTATATCTACATACAAACTCCATACTTTTTGCCAAACGAAAGCATATTGAATGCCATAGAATCTGCCGCACTCTCTGGAGTGGATGTTAAACTAATGATACCGTTTAGAAGCGATGAAAAAACATCACACGAGGCATCTATGTCTTACATGGGAAGAATCTTGAAAGCAGGGGTAGAAGTGCTTCAATATACGAAAGGTTTCTTGCACTCAAAAACAATAGTAATTGACGATGAAATCGGCATTATTGGCTCTGCCAACATAGACCTTAGAAGCTTTGAACAAAACTTTGAGGTGAGCGCATTTATCTATGACGAAAAACATAGTAAGCACCTAAAAGAACTATTCCTAAAGGATAGAAAAACATGTAAAAAACTATCATTATATAAATGGTCGCACAGACCAAAATATCGTAAAGTAATACAATCATTAGCTCGTTTATTAAGTCCTATATTATGATGAAAAGAATATTTTTAGTGGGTTATATGGGTTCTGGAAAAACTACCATTGGTAGAGAACTTTCAAAGAAACTAGGATTTGAGTTTATCGACACCGACATTTACATTGAGAATAGATTTCATAAGACCATTAATGAAATCTTTGCCACTATGGGGGAAGAAAAATTTAGAGAGATAGAAACAAATATCCTAAAAGAGGTTTCAGACTTTGAAAATGTAATTATTGCGGCAGGCGGTGGCACTCCATGTTTCAACAACAATATGGAGATAATGAAGGAGAAAGGCACTGTTATTTTCCTAAATCCAGACCTTGACGAACTTACATACAGACTAAATTTGGTGAAGGCTACAAGACCACTAATCAAAGACAAGACAGAAGCAGAAATGCGCGGTTTCACCGAGAAAATGTTGGCATCAAGAATGCCATTTTATGAGCAAGCTCACTTCTCTACAGATGGAAATTTAGAGACTGGTGCAGAAGATATTATAAAAAAATTAGTTAACTTTACACAAAATTTCTAGAAACCATGAAAAATATAGCTATTATTGGGGCTGGTAATATGGGTGGAGCCATAGCCAGAGGACTTACACAAAGCAGTTTAGCAGGAAAAATTTCTGTGAGTGATATTAATGAAAACGCATTGAGAAATCTGCAAAACTTCAACAACAATATTGAAGTGACCACAGACAATAGTGCAAACGTGCAAGGTGCTGACATTGTAATTATTGCAGTGAAGCCATGGCTTGTTTCTCAAATTATTTCTGGCATTAAAGACACTCTTGATTACAAAAACCAAATTGTAATCTCTATCGCAGCAGGCGTGTCAATAGCAGATCTTCAAGGCCTACTTGACAAAGATGGCGAAAAACCAGTTCTTTTCCGCATCATCCCAAACACTGCTATAGACGTGCTTCAAAGTGTTAACACTATTGCATCTTGCGGTGCTTCAAAAGAGCAAGAAGCTGAGATTCTAGAAATTTTCAACGATTTAGGCAAATCATTCCTTGTACCAGAAAGTCAACTAAATGCAATGATGTCGCTTTCAAGTTGTGGCATTGCATACGCATTTAGATACATTAGAGCGGCAATGGAAGGTGGCGTAGAAATGGGCATTTATCCTAATGTGGCAAAAGAAGTGGTTCTACAAACACTTCGTGGTGCTATCGACCTAATTGAAACCAACGATTCTCACCCAGAAGTGGAAATAGACAAAGTAACTACTCCTGGCGGCATCACCATTAAAGGTCTTAACGAAATGGAAGCCAACGGCTTTACAAACTCAGTAATTAAGGGTTTAAAAGCTAGTTTAATCAAATAAGATGCTCATTTAAAGGGCTTATTATTAAAATTTTGTATAATTTTGCAGTTCATTTATTTAAAACTATAAACTTATGATGAAAGATATTGCTGAACGCCTACGTGGTCTTCGTGATTCTATAGATTTGAGTACTGCTGAGATGGCAGAACAAACTGGAATTGATGCGGTGTCATACGAAAAGTATGAAAGTGGAGATGTAGATATTCCTATGAATTACATTTGTCAAGTGGCTAAGAAATTTAATGTTGATACTGCAGTGCTTATTTCTGGCAACGAAACTCACGCAGAAAGCTATTTCGTTACTCGTAAAGGTTTAGGTATTTCAGTAGAAAGAAGTAAAGCGTACAAATATAGAGACTTAGCTGGTGGTTTTAAAAATGCTAAAGCTACCCCATTCCTTGTAACTGTAGAGCCAAACGACAACCCAATCCACCTAAACTCTCACCCAGGACAAGAGTTTAACCTAATGGAAAAAGGCACTCTACTTTTACAAATTGATGGAAAAGATATTATTCTAGAAGAAGGCGACAGCATCTACTTCGATGCCACTAAACCTCACGGAATGAAAGCATTAAACAATGAAAAAGCACGCTTTTTAGCGATAATATTATAATTTTAGAACAATGTTAGAACGTTTTGTAGAAAAGACCCAATTCACTTCGCAAGAAGATTTTGTAAACAATTTAAAAATAAAAGCACCTGAAAATTTCAACTTCGGGTATGACGTAGTAGATGCATGGGCTAAAGAAGAACCAAACAAACGTGCGATTTGCTGGACAAACGACAAAGGCGAACACATCGACTTTAGCTATGCAGATTTAAAAGAAAAAACTGATAAAACCGCTGCTTATTTCCAATCATTAGGCATTGGCAAAGGCGATATGGTAATGCTAATCCTAAAACGCCGTTTTGAGTTTTGGTATTCTATCATAGCACTTCACAAACTAGGTGCAGTTGTTATCCCTGCTACTCACCTACTTACAGAAAAAGATATTATCTACCGTTGTGAAGCTGCTGATATTAAAGCAATTGTGGCTGTAGGCGAAACTGTAGTGCTAGACCATATCAAAAACGCACTTCCAAAATGTCCTTCTGTGAAGAGTGTTATTTCTGTTGGTCCAGAAATCTATGAAGGATTTGAAGATTTCACAAAAGGCATAGAAAACGCTGGAGAATTTGTTCGTCCAGAAAATGTAAATACAAACAATGATATTTCTATCATTTACTTTACATCTGGTACTTCTGGCAACCCAAAAATGGTGGCTCACGATTTCACATATCCATTAGGACATATCGTTACTGGTAGCTACTGGCACAACCTAACAGAAGAAAGCCTTCACTTAACAGTGGCAGATACTGGTTGGGGTAAAGCTGTATGGGGCAAACTTTATGGTCAAATGATTGCAGGTGCATCTATTTTTGTGTATGACCACGAGAAATTTACTCCTGCCGACATGCTAAAAATGATTCAAGAGTACAAAATTACATCTTTCTGTGCTCCTCCAACCATTTTCCGCTTTATGATTCGTGAAGACTTAACAAAATACGACCTTTCTTCACTTAAATGGGCTACTATTGCAGGTGAGGCTCTTAACCCAAGCGTTTATCAAGAGTTT
>ERZ808048.142-NODE-142-length-14739-cov-12.372664_pt1 | contig 14739 bp, 11 predicted proteins | sample MGYA00380197_ERZ808048 | MGnify/ENA primary metagenome ERZ808048 (study PRJEB31490, sample SAMN06133377) | cow dung metagenome | isolation source: M1 | host: cow | place: China: Chengdu | collected 2015-05 ... | reverse complement strand
CATAGTGATCCGGTGGTTCCGTATGGAAGGGCCATCGCTCAAAGGATAAAAGGTACTCCGGGGATAACAGGCTGATCATTCCCAAGAGCTCATATCGACGGAATGGTTTGGCACCTCGATGTCGGCTCGTCGCATCCTGGGGCTGGAGAAGGTTCCAAGGGTTGGGCTGTTCGCCCATTAAAGCGGCACGCGAGCTGGGTTCAGAACGTCGTGAGACAGTTCGGTCTCTATCTATTGTGGGCGTAGGAAATTTGCGGAGGTCTGACACTAGTACGAGAGGACCGTGTTGGACGAACCTCCTGTGCATCGGTTGTCCCGCCAGGGGCACTGCCGAGTAGCAGCGTTCGGTGTAGATAAGCGCTGAAAGCATCTAAGCGCGAAGCTAGCTCCAAGATTAGATTTCCATTGAGGGTCGTTGTAGACTACGACGTTGATAGGCTGCAGGTGTACAAATGGTGACATAAAGCCGAGCAGTACTAATTGCCCGAGATCTTTTTCTAAAAGAGAATTTTCTCAAACAACAAAAAACTTGAACTTAGGGTTATTGCTCTAAGCTTCTACAGTCAATACGTTAACCCCATAATTTAGGTGGTTATAGCGCTGAGGTCCCACCCCTTCCCATTCCGAACAGGGTCGTTAAGCTCAGCAACGCCGATGGTACTGCGTTTGTGGGAGAGTAGGTAGCCGCCATTTTCAGAGAGTCTAAGTAACAACTTAGGCTCTCTTTGTATATATATCTTTGAGATGCTTTGTTTGTATGAGTGCCACCGCTATGATACAACTAAGCAATAGATGTGCTACAGTGGTCGCCTAATTTGTTCTATGCTTGCGCTGATTCCTCAGAGTGGGGACTCTTCGGGCGCTACGCTCGGAGTGCGTTCCGTCGCACTCCTTCAGGTCGCGTAGCCTGAAGCCAACTTGAGAGCGACCTAATACAGCCACAGAAAGCCCATAGATGTCCCAGAGATGTCCTATGGTGGTCCCGAAACTGACAAGAAACTTGTAGTTTGAATTATGGACACCAATATACAAGGCGTGTGCAGATGTGAATAAATGGGAAAAGCAATAAGCGCCAGTTGAAGCCCACCAATGGATGGCATGAAAAACATGTGAGGAAAACAACTAATGCAATAAGCAGCAGATACACAATACCTAATGCCATATCCACACCCCATGAGAGGTGATGGCGTCGCCTATCGTAGAGGGATAGTGCCAACATCAGCAATGCAAAGAGCAAGATGCCCCACCAGCAATTGGTGTACCATGGAACAATGGCAGGTGGAAAAGCTGCTATATGTTGACTTTTAACTAATGGCGTACCGTCAGAAAGCTGCGCCTGAGCCATATAGTTCATTAGTTCTTCAGGTAGGAAGAGTCGCTGCTCGTTGGTCATCGGTTGGTCAGCCCTGTTACCAAAAACGAGATTGATACCAAAATCTACCCACGAGTTGTGCCCCGTATAATGTGTGATGGCCTGTCGGAAAGTGGTGCCCTCGTATCCATGATAGGAAGATATGATGGTATCTTGCAGGGCGCTTTTAATGAGGTGATAGGGACGTGTAGCGCAGTTGTCGAATACGAAATTGTATAGGTAGTAGCGATTTGCGGGTTGGTAGTTGAGTAGCAATGCGTCGAAAATTTGTTGCTTCTGCGATGGGGTGAGATTGAGTTCTTGCCAATAGGTGGTTCGCCCGATATGACGATAGAACTTGTCGAAATAGCAGTAGGACTCAATGCCAAGTTGGTAGTACGTCTCTCCGTACACGAACTTAATATAGAAATCATCCGAAGTTAGGTCGAAGATGCCATAGTTAAAAACGATATCGAGTTGCTGGGTATTGTCCGTTACCCGAATACCTGTATGTCCGTACTTGGACCAAACTTGATTGCCAGGAGTGCAGGTTAGCAAGTATATCTGCGCACTATCGCTAAGTTGGCGAGGTGCAGCCCAACTAAAACTGGCAATTATAAGCAATATTGACAAAAGGATTTTACGCATATGTGATGATGAGTGAAGGGATAAAAGTGCAGAGTAGTCCTAGCAGAAAGCCACATATCACTTGCAAAGGGGTGTGGGCATTGAGATAAAGGCGTGCATACATGAGTAGCAATGCTGCTACTAATACGGTAATAATTAGCGCAATGGGTAGAGTGGAGTAGTTGATCGCAAAACTGCAAATACCGCCTAATAATCCACCAATCCCCGTGAGATGAGCAGATATTTTCCACCAATGATTGATTATAGTAACTGCTAACAAAGCTACCATTGCTCCTATCGCTACTAACAGCAGAAATATAGGCAGTTGCATGGTTGCACGCAAGAAATATGCCCAGAAACCATAGCATATGAGGGTGTATATATAAGGTGTGGTACGTTGTTTGGCATCATCAATATGCAATGAATCAATATATCCTTTGCGCCACAAGAATAGTAGTAGGAGAATAGGGATGATGAGTGTTAATACAGCAGTACCTGCCACACATAGCCAAAGGTAGGCGGATGGAAGGAGCGGGAGCAGGTGCTTCGCTGCAAAGCAAAAGAGCAATATACCATATAGTGGCATTAGCATGGGGTAGAGCAGTACACTCCACGCTTGCGATAGTATATTGAGGATTTTTTGCATGTTTTTGTGGTTGCAAAAGCATTACTTCAGCAGTTGTCGGCGAATACGCGCTACAGGGATATTCATCTGCTCGCGGTACTTGGCCACAGTGCGTCGTGCGATAGGGTAGCCCGACTCGTGCATGATAGTCACTAATTGATCATCGGTAATAGGATTGGTCTTATCCTCTTGCTCAATCACCTCACGCAGCTTTTGCTTGATCTCTCGCGTAGAAATTTCATTGCCTTGGCTATTGACAATCTTATCAGAGAAGAAGAATTTGAGCGGGAAAACACCAAATTCGGTTTGTACGTATTTGTTGGAAAAAGTGCGTGAAATAGTGGACACATCGTACCCGGTACGATCAGCTACATCCTTGAGTGTCAGCGGTTTGAGATACATGCTGTCGCCTTGCAAAAAGAAGTCACGCTGTAATGCTACCAGTACTTCGATAGTGCGCATCATAGTTTCGTTACGTTGGCGAATAGCATCGATAAAATACTTAGCATTCTCCACGTTAGTCTTCACAAAGCGCGCAGCTTCACGTATCTGTGCACTATTTTGTGACTCAGGATGCGAGTATGCTTCAAGCATCTGCTGATAGTCGGCAGAGATATGCAATTCGGGTATATTGCCTTGATTGATAGTAATGGTTAGATCATTGTCCTCTTGCTCAATGATGAAGTCTGGGATAATTATTGACTGATTGCGTTCAACCACAGTGCCAATCCATGCACTTCCAGGGCGAGGATTGAGGCGGATAATCTCGGCCGTAGCCTGCTTGAGTTGCTCTTCAGTAATATCCATACGCTGCATAATCTTGGCATATTTACGATTACTGAAGGAATCGAAGTGGTTTTCTAATATGTTGATAGCCAGAGAGATTGCAGTGGTTGGTTCCTTCTTTCGCAATTGTATTAGTAGACACTCTTGCAAATCGTAGGCACCCACACCATCAGGGTCGAACTGCTTGACTTGTTCTACAATCTCGTACATCTTCTCATCGGTGACTTGCAATCCCTCGCGAAAACTTAAATCGTCCACTAACTCTTCTACTGTTCGGCGTAAATATCCATCTTCGTCAATGTTTCCAACCACAAACTTAGCAATATGGCGGTCGGGTTTATCCATCTTTGTGAGATAGATTTGTGATTTGAGGTATTCCGCAAAACTTGTTCCCATGGAGAATGGGATATCTTCATGGGCGCGACCACCAGTGGAGAAAGATGATTCGTGCATGTCATCGTCTTGCACGTAATCATCGTAGTTGAAGTCATCGTTTTGCAGCGGATTGGTGTACTCATCTTGCAGATTGGTATCGTTGAGTTCCACTTCTGCATTTTGGTCCATCCCCTCTTCGAGTGCAGGATTCTTTTGCAACTCCTCATTGATACATGCCTGCAATTCGCAAGCAGGTACTTCTAGCAATCGCATAGCTTGAATTTGTGCAGGCGAGAGCTTTAGCTGTTGCTTGAGTTGTTGCGATAAGGTCAGTGAGGTAGCCATGGTGGATTGGGTATTTAGTGTTGTGCATTGAGAGATTTCAGCACGTGCTCGGTAATGTATGCTAATTGCTCTTCATCCAATTCAGTGTGCATTGGCAAGGACAATACACATGCAGCCAATCGTTCTGCCACTGGGAAATCGCCTACTTTGTAGCGAGGATCTTGGTATGCTTTTTGCATATGTAGTGGCACAGGATAGTAGATCATTGCTGGTATGCCCGCCTCTGCCAAGGCGTTGCGCAGTGCATCGCGATCCACGTCGATGAGGCGTAGTGTGTATTGATGGAATACGTGCGTAGAGCGCTCGCTGCGAACAGGTGGCAAAATATGTGGATGGTTAGCAAATGCTTTGTCGTAATAAGCTGCCGCCGCTTGACGCGCAGTAATATACTCATTGAGGTGAGGCAACTTGGCATCTAAAATGGCTGCTTGGATACTATCCAAGCGTGAGTTAACGCCTACAGTATCGTGGTAATAGCGTACAACCATACCATGATTGGCAATTGCACGCATCTTGGCTGCAAGCTCATCATCATTGGTGAATATAGCACCGCCATCACCATAGCAACCAAGATTTTTTGATGGGAAGAAACTAGTGCAACCAATATCTCCAATGGTAGCAGCTTGCTTTTGTGTACCGTCTGCGAAGGTATATACCGAACCAATGGCTTGGCATGCATCTTCTATCACGTATAGGTTGTGTTCCTTAGCAATCTCCATAATTGCCTCCATATCAGCGCATTGACCGAAGAGGTGTACTGGTACAATGGCTTTGGTCTTAGGGGTAATGGCTTGGCGCAAGGCATCAATTGATATATTCATCGTATCCCAATCTACATCCACGACAACAGGTTTCAGTCCCAACAAAGCTACCACTTCGGCAGTAGCAATAAACGTAAAGGTAGGAGTGATTACCTCATCGCCTGGTTTTAATCCCAATGCCATCAGCGCAATTTGCAGTGCATCGGTGCCATTGCCTACAGGAATCACATGTTTCGCACCAGTGTACTCTTCCAAATTGGCTTGAAACGATGCTACAGCAGGACCTTTGATAAACGAAGTAGAGTCGATAACGGACTGAATACCACGGTCAATATCTTCTTTGATACGTTGATACTGCGTTTGCAGATCTACCATTTGAATCTTTTTCATAACTTAAAAATGAATTAAATATTCCACCGATGAAGGGGATATACGAATGTTAGTTATATAGGGGTTGTTTGTTAGCACTTCTACGGGCAATGCGCTGCATTGCTGCTTAGGATAGTGGCAAATGACTTGTAAATCATTGGCTTGCACCTCGGTAAAGTGGGAAATACCTACGCGCACTACCACATTCACTTGCTGTGGGAATAGGCGTACGTGTTTGCCTTCTGGTATGTCAATCACTTGCACGGGGATGGTAAATGTTTTTTCAGTAAAAGGTTCGGCTTTCCAAAGCACGTCTACAGTCTTGGGGTGTATGCGAATACCTTCAGGGGTAATTAAATTGGTTGTTATGCGAACGGAGTCACGCAAATTGGTCACTTGGATACTATCTGTCATGACATAATGGATTGTATCGATAGCATCTTGATTACCAAATATTTGCACCATATTGGGAACAATACGTTTATCGCCATCTAACTGATGTTGAGAGGCAATAGTAACCTGCGATTGTACCACTACAGGCACCAATTTGGTTTGTTGTATGTAGTATGCAGATTCGATTGTTTCAGGTTCGATTTGCAGAATGGTAGTAGAACCAGGCAATAAATCTTGCAGACGTGGACGCAGTATGTCTGCGGAAAGGGTAATTGTTCCTTCTTCTCTTGATAGATAAGGACTTAAGTTGATGTGTAGGTTGAGGTGTTGATGAGCGATTTGTCGTAGTTGTCGTCCGTTGTCGCGTACACTCAAAGTGATTATCTTAGGCAATGTTTGTTCAAATACGATTTGCTCAGAAACACCTGTATAGGTTACAGGGACGTGAATTTCAACATCTCTTGGTGAGGACATCGCACGCCCCCACCAAAAGATACTGGTTATTCCCACAAACAAGAGAAAGATAAGGATATCTTTTCTCAGCAACCAAAGCCATAGGCGTTTGGCTAGTTTGCTTATGTGATCAAAGTTAAACACAAATTAATCCCTTTTGTGGGCTTTGGATATTATTTTTGTGCTTGTTGTTGCTGAACATCTTCAGCAGCTACATATACACTACCTTTATCCACTTTGATAACAACGTCTTTAGCTACTTCAATCAAGAATGTAGTTTCTTGTACCTCTTTGATGTTGCCATAGATGCCACCAGCTGTGATAACCTTGCTGCCTTTGGTGAGGGCATCACGTTGTTTTTGCAACTCTTTTTGTTTCTTTTGTTGTGGGCGAATCATGAAGAAGTAGAACACTACGAAAATCAAGATCATCATCACCCAGAATGACCAACCGCTTTGTTGTTGTGCACCTTCAGCAGCTGCAGGGGTAGCTGTTTGTGCCAATAAAAAAATGAAGTTTAACATAATGTTTTGAATTTTTAATATGATTTGTTATTTATCTAATCACTTTGAAGAGCTGATTGTCAGCGCGCAAGTCGTTTACAATGCGGTTGAGGACGCCATTGATAAATACGTAGCTCTTGTCGCTGGAATATTCTTTGGCGATTTCAATATATTCGTTCATTGAAATCTCTAGTGCAATCTCGTTGCAGTTGCGGATTTCTGCCAATGCTACGAGAAGGATGATTTGATCCATATATGCTACACGATCAGCCTCCCAGTTTTGCAATGATTTGGCTATCAATGACTTGTTTTCTTCTGATTGCTCAATGCTCCAATGCAATAGGTCTTTGGCGAAGGTCAACTCCTCTTCGGAACCAAACATGTCCAATAATGGTAACTCATCGCCATCGCTAGCTTTGAAACGCTTGATAGTTTTGATTACGTATGTGATGACCATATCAATGTCGGTAGTCCAACCCTCATGATCAAGTGCTACTTCCATTTCTTCGAGGGCAGATGTAAGTTCTTCGCTTTCGAGTAGCAATGTGCCATATATCTTACGCCATAGGGTCTTCTCATCCTCATAGGTGGGAGCTTCTAATTCCATAAACTCTTTGTAGAATGGACTGTCAATCAGCATTTTGTAGGTATATTCTACTGCTGACATTCCAACATCCCAACGCAAATGCTCATTCTCCATATAATTACGGAGACGGCGATTGTTAAACAACTGCTGTGCGATGCGATTGTTTACAAAATTGCGATTGGCATTGTAGGTTTGATGGAGAACGGTTGCACGACGTTGGTTTTCTGCAATTTGCTCCTCTGCATAAGTGGTGAGTTCATCCGCAAAACTCAGCATCATCATGTACAGACTGTACGTGCTGGAGAACTTGTTGAGCAAAGTTTTGCGTGCAGATAAAGAGGTGTGATCACTACCCTTGTAGTGCGCAAAGAGTGTCTGAACGACTTTGGTTCTAACTAATGTTCGATTTATCATAATCAATGTTCGCTTTTACGCTGCAAAGGTACAAAAAAAACTGCACATGCGCAAGCAAACGAGCACCTTTTTTTGAAAAATGGTAGATGTTGAACATATTGCTCAAAATATTTGGTTCCTTTGTTCCTATGCTTGTTGTATATGAGGTGAGTGGGTTCGGAAATGTATAATTAGATATTTTTTTTGATTTTTAGGTGGAAAATATGCTATAAATGTGAAAATATTTGGTCTTTTGCAAAAAAAGTAGTACTTTTGTGGTTGTTTTTGAAAAATAATCCGATTAAATAAAAAAAATAGCGTAAAATGAATGTCCGTTTTGAAGCTTTAAGGACTGCTTGGGCGCATCAGCCACAACATGTAACCACTACTCATCGTGCTAGTGTTATCTTCTCGCAGAATGTGTTTACACGAGAGAAGATGAAGGAGTATATTGCCAGCAATATCGTGGAGGAACTATTCGACCTAATGGACAACGAGAAGACTCTCAGTCGTGACATAGCCAATAGTGTGGCTATTGGCATGAAGAAATGGGCGATGGAATTGGGCGCTACCCACTATACCCACTGGTTTCAACCATTGACTGGTGGTACTGCAGAGAAACACGATGCTTTTTTTGACTTTGATGAGAAAGGTGTGCCGATGGAGAAATTCTCTGGTTCTGTTCTCTATCAGCAAGAGCCAGATGCCTCATCTTTTCCTAATGGTGGTATTCGTAATACGTTCGAGGCGCGTGGATACTCGGCATGGGATCCTTCATCGCCTGCGTTTGTGATAGGCGACCGCCTATGTATTCCTACTATCTTTGTAGCATATACAGGTGAGGCACTCGACTATAAGACTCCTCTATTGCGTTCTATCACTGCGGTAGGAAAAGCAGCAACTGCAGTTGCGAATTATTTTGATAAGAACGTCAAACGCGTATATACCTATTTGGGCACTGAGCAAGAGTATTTCCTTGTTGATGAAGCTCTTTACAATGCGCGCCCCGACCTTTTGATGACAGGTCGTACGCTTATGGGGCATTATGCCAGCAAGAGCCAACAACTGGATGATCATTATCTTGGTACTATACCTGAGCGCGTGTTAGCATTTAAAACTGAGCTCGAACAAGAGGCCCTCAAATTAGGCATTCCTATCAAGACTCGCCACAACGAGGTGGCTCCAAACCAATTTGAGTTGGCGCCAATCTATGAAGAAGCCAATCTTGGTAGTGATCACAATCAACTCCTAATGTCGCTCATGGAGCAAGTAGCGCACCATCATCAATTCCGAGTGCTCTTTCACGAGAAACCTTTTGGTGGCGTGAATGGTAGCGGTAAGCACTGCAACTGGTCGCTTGGTACGAATACGGGCGTGAATCTCCTAGCACCAGGTAAGAATCCATATCATAACTTGCAGTTTGTTACTTTTCTTGTGAATGTCTTGAAGGCAGTGCATCGCCATAATGGTCTGCTGAAGGCGTCTATAGCTTCTGCTACCAATGCCCACCGTTTGGGCGGACACGAGGCGCCTCCTGCTATCATCAGTGTCTTTCTTGGTAAGCAGATCAACGAGGCACTTGACCAAATTGAGCATGCCGATGTGGACAAGGGTATTATCATCAATGCTAAGAAAGAGATGAAACTTGGTGTGGGCAATATCCCTGAAATTCTGCTGGATAATACCGACCGTAATCGTACTTCGCCATTCGCCTTTACGGGTAATCGTTTTGAGTTCCGTGCTGTGGGTTCATCGGCTAACTGTGGCGCCGCAGTCTTGGCACTCAATGCTACTGTTGCGGAGCAACTCAACCTTTTCCGCGAGGAGGTGGATGCGCTCATCGCTAAGGGCGAAGCCAAAGAGCGTGCATTGTTTACTGTAATTAAACGCTACCTCAAGGAGTGCCGCGATATTCGCTTTGATGGCAATGGTTATAGCGAGGAGTGGCAACAAGAGGCAGAGCGCCGTGGACTCGACATAGAAACCAGCGTACCGGTCATGATTGACCAATACCTCAGAGAGGAGAGTGTGCAGATGTTTGGCTCTACAGGGGTGCTTAATCGTGCCGAATTGCTTGCTAGAAGCGAGGTAAAATGGGAAAACTATTCCATGAAACTGCAAATCGAGTCACGTGTACTAGGTGACTTGGTTATCAACCATATCATTCCTGCTGCAAAACGCTACCAAAATGTCTTGTTACAAAAGGTCGTGGGTGTGAAGCAAGTCTTCAGCGAGAGCGATGCTGCTGCACTTAACGAACAAGATATGCAGCTCATTCGCCGCATTGAGAATCATACTGGTGCTATTGTGGCTAAGGTAGAGGAAATGAATCGAGAACGCGCGCATGCGAACCATATAGATAATCAACGAGAACGTGCTATCACTTTTCATGATAAAGTGGTACCGCTGATGGAAAATGTTCGCAGTCATGTGGACGACCTTGAGATGGTTATCGATGATCAGCTGTGGCCACTTCCTAAATACCGCGAGTTGCTATTTATACATTGATAGCACTGATTGAGATTTATGTTTACTCTTCTAAGATTTTCCTCCGTTGTATGTTCAAAACAACGGAGGAAAACTTTATATCCAAAAATGTCGGAAATCTGTCGTGAGTGAATAAAAAAAGATTGATTAACATTCTGTTAACCAATCTTTTGTGGGCGTTGACGGATTGGTCTCGCTTCGCTCCCAATACCTATACCCTTCGGGGGATTAAAGCACAAACATACTGAAAGGCTTGCAGCCTATCCTTTTTGTCGCTTACAACATCCAAATTAGTAAACTATTGTCTGTTATAAGCAACAAAAAAAGGACATCAACGATGTCCTTTCAGTTTGTTTGTGGGCGTTGACGGATTCGAACCGCCGACCCTCTGCTTGTAAGGCAGATGCTCTAAACCAGCTGAGCTAAACGCCCTCAAACGTTATTCAACGTACTTCCTTTTCGAAAGCGAGTGCAAAGGTACTGCTTTTTTTTTAATCGTGCAAATTTTTAGAGTATTTTTTTTGATTTTTTTAAATTATAATGCCAGAATGACTTGTTTTTTAGGTTTTGTATGGTACAGTACAGGCATAATGTAGTGAAAATACCCACAAATGCTCCCCCTAAGATATCCTCTAAAAAATGTTGGCTGAGGTATATTCGACTATAACCTCCCAGAATAGCCAACGATATGAAGATGGTTTGCAGGATATAAGAAATAGTCTTATTCTTGGTTGACTGGATGGGATAGGATGCAATATGCTCTGTGCAAACGATGCTTAAGGCGAAGAACATTGCAAAAAATGTGGTAGAGTGACCGGAAGGAAAAGAAAAATATTGACTCAAACGAACGCCATCTACCAAAGGTAATTCCACTTCGGGGTAGTAAGTCGCAAACCAACTATATGGCCGACTGGCATCGAATAAATGTTTGAGTACTTGGGTTACCAAACCGCTCAAAGCTACATCTGCCAATAAAAATAAACTCCATCCCAATTTGTAAAACAGCAGTAGCGCCACAACTACGTATGGAATCCATTCGCCAACAACCGTATAGTACTTCATTATAACATCCAGTGTTGAACTATGAAAGGAATTCAAAAGCAAATGTGTACTACCCTTATCAGAGATACCAAAATTGTAGATGATTCCCAATATTAAAAACACAAGGAAAAACGATAAGAAGAGACGGTTATGCTGGATAAGTTTGCGAATAGCCATAGTTAACGGATATCATTACGGGTACCTAATAATGTGTAGGTCCCTTTGGTTGATTGGATGTATATATGTCCATCAATGACTATCTTTTGAACCGTTGCTTGTTGCATTTCTTCGGCTACATCTCCTGTTGAAACACTTTGCTTTACCAGTGATAATTCGTTTGAATACTCTCCATTACTTCGTTTGACACGATAGTATATTGTCTTTCCGCTGAACGATTCGGGTATATGAACATTGGATTCATTGCTTGTAGCAACGATAGGCTGCATGATTGGCGTTATTTGTTCTGTATAGTTGCCTTTGTATAGATAGAGTGACTGCATGCATGCTCTTTTCTTGGTGCTTCCCCCGACTGAAGTGATACGTATCGTTTGGGTGCCGCTTGGTATAGTGCAAGTATATATTTTTTCGTTTCGCGTAATATCATTGAACGAACCAATCAACTGTTGGTCTGCATAAACGTCCAGTTGTGCAGCATTAGCAGTGTTGTATTGACTCGCACGAAACATCAATGTATATGCTCCTTGTAATTGCAAATTATTCAAGACCACGGTACCATCGGTACTTCCAGAACCCATCGTGATAGCTTGCGTTCCGTTGGACTGTATCTTACCCTCAACAGCGCCATAGGCAGTTGCAGTTAGCAACTTGGAAGTGATTCCTGGCAATGAAACCAAGGTGTCATTGCTACCCACGATAGAGCGAGTGTACAACTCCAATGTATAGGTGTCTTCAAAATCACTCCAACGGATGTTATACCTTCCATCCTCCAATAATTGAGCTGGATAACATTGAAAGTTCGTTTTGTCTTCCAACGGAGTATAATCGTCATCTAAGGTGCATAACAAGGTTGCAAAATTGACCACTTGTCCTTTTTTATTACCCCATATATATTCGACCAAATCGGGATAATCAATGTAAGGGTTACGATTGTTTTGAGCAGTGAATATGACCTTCATACGCTCAATTTCTTTTTGACTAACAGGGTCGCTACGATGCCATGACAATAGCACTTCGGTTAGCCAAGGTCGGAATTCTAAATACGACGTGTTGTCTAAATATTCATTTGCTGCAGACGCCCATGACAAGTCGCCATATGCTGTGGCAATATAGAAATAAGCGCGTGCAAAATCCCCCTTATACACATCTGCAGGCTCAAAGACGCGGAACTTATGCCCTTTCATATATCCTTGTTTGAATGTACCATTGTCAAACTTGACAAGGCTATCTACCATGCCTGGAGGATAGGAGTTTTTGCCTGTTTGATTGGCTTGTGCGTCGGATGGATTGAGATGATAGAGGTCTTTGTATGCATCATTTTCATCGCCTCCCCACCATGATTTGGGAAAGCAATGTTCGATGTTGAGTGCACACCCCGATTCTCCGATAATAGTGGGGTAGTATCGAACCGTGTTGGAGTACATATCCCAAACGCTTCCATCACTGCGTATATCTGTTATAGGAAAATAGTTCCATGTTCCACAATAATATTTTCCTTCTGGCCAACTATTTCCGTGGGTGCCGTAATGAACTCGCTCACCTCCTCGAATGATAGCATGCAAACTATCTTTTAGGATAGCATCATGCTGTCCATTGGCAGAGGCATAATAGGTGGATGGGTGGGTATCTGCCATGCAATAGACAACGATGCATAGCATGGATAGAACGATACAAGTTTTGTGTACAAGGGTGCGCATGGGCGTTTTATTTTTTTGCTCCTATAATGGATAGTGTGACATTAACTAATACATACCACAGGATGATAAGTGCGCCAGCATATGTAAGGATGTGTATGTTCGATGCGATAAAAGCCTTGATGGAGCAACCGATGATGATCATCAATGTACCCATCAAGAAAACATACTTGTCGTAGTTGTCTTTCCAAGCAAATGATTTGAATTTCAGTGAGCAGAAAGGTATTTCACACACCAATAGCCAGCAGCTTAATAAACTAATCGCTAACAAACACCACGGCATCCAAGGTTGGCATACTGCTTGATAAGGCAAGCAGGTAATGCTTCCCCAGAAGATAGCATTGGCTGGGGTTGCCAATCCAAGGAACGAGGATGTTTGACGTTCGTCAATGTTAAATTTTCCTAAGCGTAAAGCTGAGAATGCTGCCATAAGCAAAGCAATGAGTGCCCACCAACCAATGATAGGTTTGAGGTAACACATCAGCATCATGGATGGTGCCAATCCAAAAGTAATGTCATCAGCCAATGAGTCCATCTCTATGCCCAGTTTGCTACTCACGCCCAATTTGCGAGCCACCAATCCATCCCAGAAATCAAAGAAGGCTCCAAGGAGGATAAACATAAAGGCAATTACAAATTGGTTGGATGTTGCTAAATAGACGGCAATGCTACCAGAAAGTAGGTTTAAACAAGTAATAACGTTTGGAATGTGACGTTTCATTATGACGCAAGTTATTAGTTCAATAAATTTTAGCCCAAGCCTTTTGACTTGGGCTAAATAATGTTATTTCCTACCGTAATTAGAATCTACTATTCGGCGAGCAAGGAAAGTGGCAAGGATGGTACCCACACTACATGCGATAACCATCCAGAAGAAGTTTTGATAGCCAATAGCTTCTTGGATATAACCTGCTACCAATCCTGGTAGGATCATACTGAGTGCCATGAAGCTGGTGCAGATAGCGTAGTGAGAAGTTTTGAACTCGCCCTCAGAGAAGAACATCATGTACATCATATAGGCGGTGAAACCGAAGCCATAGCCAAATTGCTCAATAGCAAGAGCGATACTGATATATACCATGTTAGTAGGCAAGTACATGCTCAAATAAACGAAACTCAAGCATGGCAGGGTCATAGCGAGAGCCATCCACCAGAATGCCTTCTTGAGACCTACGCGAGAAATATAGAAACCTCCGAGGATACCGCCAAGGAGCAAGAAGATAACTCCGATTGCGCCATATACCACACCCAACTCCTGCATGGTCAAGCCCAGACCGCCAGTCTCGCGTGCGCCGAGAAGGAATGGATAAATCATCTTCATGAGGAAGCCCTCTGGCAAACGGTAGAGGAGCATAAAGAGGATAGCTATCCAAAGACCAGGTTTGGTGAAATAAGTGGCAAAAGCCTTGCCGAAACCTGAGATAATATCCCTCACAGAAGTTTCTGCATTAGGTTTGTCGGCATCAGGACGTGGGGTGAAGAACATGTGCCATACAGCCATGAGCGCAAAGATAACGGCTGTGATAACCATAGTCACTTTCCATGCAAGAGGCATGTTTTGCTCGCCTTGCTTAATGGTCCAATCGTAGATGATACCAGGGATAGCGATGAGGGCAGAGTTGCAGAATACGTTGCTAAGGCGGTAGAATACACTGCGCCAACCAATCATCTCGGCTTGTACGCCAGAGGTGAGCGCCAACATATAGAATCCGTCAGCAGCGATGTCGTGGGTTGCACTGGCAAACGCCATGATGATGAAGGCAATCAGCACAC
>ERZ808048.141-NODE-141-length-14788-cov-5.165250_pt1 | contig 14788 bp, 13 predicted proteins | sample MGYA00380197_ERZ808048 | MGnify/ENA primary metagenome ERZ808048 (study PRJEB31490, sample SAMN06133377) | cow dung metagenome | isolation source: M1 | host: cow | place: China: Chengdu | collected 2015-05 ... | reverse complement strand
TAGATAACTATGTAACCAACTTCTATCGTGATGAAACCTACGAGCACATGGTCGCACCAGGGATGTTGTACATTACGATGCCTACAGAGTATGGTACATTGTATTCGCTCAGCGAACTGGAGAACCTGTCTGCCGTGTGTCATAAGCACCACATACCGCTCTACATGGATGGGGCACGATTGGGGTATGCATTGGCTTCACCAGTCTGCGATGTAACCTTGCCAGACATTGCTCGTTTGTGCGACGTGTTTTATATAGGTGGTACCAAGTGCGGATTGCTCTTTGGCGAAGCGGTAGTAGCTGCTGATTCTGCAACGATGCCTCATTTCTTTCCATTGGTAAAGCAACATGGCGCGCTTTGTGCCAAAGGCAGGATCTTGGGTGTGCAGTTCCTGACCCTATTCACAGATAACTTGTACGAGCGCATTTGTGCACATGCCGTGACATTGGCGCAACGACTTCGTGCCGCTTTTGTGGCGAAGGGATACCATGTGGCGATTGACTCACCCACCAATCAGCAGTTCTTTGTACTACCCAATGAAGTGATGGATAGTCTGCGCAAGAGTGGTGTTTCTTTCGAAAACTGGGGAGTGCGTGGCGAGAAAGAAACAACCGTCCGCTTCGTCACCTCTTGGGCTACTACAGAAGAAGACGTGGAGCAATTGATACAAAAAATACCATAACACACCTTCATACTGAATAACTATTATATGGAAAAACACAATAGGTATGGTTTGACATTTTACAAAACCACTACGAATGAGAATCCCCAAAAAGGATATCAGATAGCTAAAGAATTTGTAGAAGAACTCTTTTATTTATTATCCAAATATAGTGCCATGTTTTGCAAAAATGGCAATGCCAAGTACAAATTTTGTGATTTACCATATGCATATTCAGAACGTCGTTTGGATAGTGTGTTGTTACCAGCTTTATCTAAGTTATGTAATGGTGTTGTTTTGACAGAATTACCCATCAATAGAAAATTTAAGAAAGACTATCATAGTGGTAGGATTGATTATTGGTGCATATACAAGAATTATAGTTTCGTGATTGAACTGAAACAAGGCTATGATGCATTTCATACAGCTACTACAAAAAAAATATCTGTTTTAGATAGATGGTCCGAAATGATACATCAGTTAGATAATGTATTGGAAGATATTACTGAGTTTGCAGAAAACACCAAGGGCGTTATACGAATAGGATTACATATAATTACCTCGTACAAATCCGATGAGGGCTCTTTGTATGTTCCCAACACATTCAACGAAAAGGTAATACAGAAAACAGCACTACGATTAAACAAAGATATAAGCCAACAAACACCTCAAACCAAACCAGATATGTTGCTTTGTTGGAAAATACCAACTTATATTGTAAAACAAGGCGAATGCATATATCCAGGATTATGGGGTGTAGCAAAAATCTATTCTCCGTTCCAACATGAGGGTGCGAAAACCAAATAAGCAAACAATGTTTATTCCCTTGTCAATAGTAAGGGCAACAAAATGTTGATCTTTTTTTACCGATTTCCTTGGATGTAGCAGGGGGGCTGCTTATCATCCTTTATTCATCCTATTTGATGATTGCAATACTCAGTTCGTAGAGTAGATAAATAGGCAATGTAATCAGCAGCAAAGTAAATGGATCGCTGAGTATTCCTCGTCTCTATCCTTACACTCTGCACAAAACATTAAATATTTTCCCTTCATAAAATGATGAGAATAATGCACTTTTTCGCATCAAAAATTGCATATACTACAAAAAAGTAATACCTTTGTAGCGAAAAATAGAATCATTTACATCAAAAACCGATTGGATTATGACGTACCCTGTATGGATATGGCAATACGAACAGTGGCCACATTTCTGTTGGAATGATAGCAATATCATCTCTCTCTTGGCGCGAGTACGACAGAAACAAGGACGATTGCTTGGACTGATGAGTTCGTTGGGTTTTGACACACAAAGCTATAACGCATTAGAGGTTATGACCGAAGATGTGCTACGCAATGCAGAGATTGAAGGCATGCTCCTCAATCCCAATCATGTTCGTTCATCCGTTGCTCGTCATTTGGGTTTAGATTGCGCAGGTATGCCTCAAGCAGACCACTACACCGAAGGAGTCGTACAAGTGCTGATGGACGCAGTACAACATGCTCCATCTCCCCTCACCGAAGAACGGCTATTTAATTGGCATGCCGCTCTATTCCCTACTGGGCGAAGCGGCATTTCCCCTATCACAGTAGCGGCATGGCGAAAAGGTGCCGAACCGATGCTGGTGGTATCAGGCGCATTAGGCAGAGAGCAAGTGCATTACGAAGCACCACCATCAGAGCGCTTGACACAAGAGATGGCACAGTTTCTCCAATGGATAAACAGTGAGACAAGTATTGACCCCGTACTGAAAGCGGCTATTGCACATGTGTGGTTTGTCAACATCCACCCTTTTGATGATGGAAATGGTCGTTTGACACGCACTATCACAGATATGTTGTTGGCTCGTGCGGACGGTTCTGCACAACGATTTTATAGTATGTCGGCAGCCATATTGCGCAACAAAAAAGGGTATTACGAGATATTGGAGTATATTGGCAAACATGGTTTAGATATCACTCCATGGCTGATATGGTTCCTTGAAACAATGGAAGATGCCATCACTATGGCGCAATCGCGTGTGCAGCGTGTCGTACAAAAAACGCTCTTTTGGCAGAAACATATAGCCACCCCACTTAACGAGCGACAAGTGAAGATCATTAACCGCCTTTGGGATGGTTTGGACGGCAAACTCAACACTAGTAAATGGGCTAAGATGACACACACTTCGTCTGCAACTGCCCTGCGTGATGTACAAGACTTGGTGCAAAAGGGCATACTTCGCGACACTGGAGAAAGTGGAAGAAATACCAATTATGTACTAATAGAAGATTAAAGAATGTTTATATTATTTCTCATATTCTGCACCATTGTGCTGTTTCTGTGCCTTACAATAATCTGGTGCATTTGCTGGCTTGTGGCAAGGCTATGCCATCACACGTTGCCTTATGCCCCTTTTGCATATATAAGACTCACACTCGTGGCACTATTCCTATGCACCATGCTCTATGGATATTGGTTTGGAAGAAAACAATTGCTTATAACTGAAACTACCTACACATCGTCTCAAGTACCAGCCGCATTTGATGGCTACAAGATTGTTCATATCAGTGATTTGCATCTATCCTCTCTTGCCGATTCACCTGCCTTTTTGCAACGTGTTATCGACACCATCAATGCCCAGCAACCTGATCTGATTTGTTTCACGGGCGACTTGGTAAGTTTTGGTGTGGAAGAGGCATTCCCATTTACGAATATCCTTCGCCAAATGCATTCCAAAGATGGCATTATGAGTGTATTGGGAAACCACGATTTTGCGTTATACAGTCACGGGTTAACATACGAGGAGAAGGATGCAAAAGTAGAGCAATTAACCGCGTACCAACGTGACACGTTAGGTTGGCACTTGCTTCGTAATCAGGCACATGTCATCACCCGTGACACAGACAAACTGCAGATCATGGGCGTAGATAACGCCTCATGCCAAGCACAAGGTTTTCAGACCGTCTATCGTGCAGATATGCCCAAGGTAATAGAAGAAGCGAACAGACAATTGGATGAGGATGCCAAGGGCAATGTCATGAAAATACTGCTTTCGCACGACCCATCACATTGGCGGATAGAGGTGGTAGAAGCGCTTAATATACCACTGACACTTAGTGGACATACCCATGCGGGACAATTCAAAGTATTTGGTTATCCAATCTCATCACTAATGTTCAACGAATCAGAAGGGTGGTATCACGAAGGAAACCAATCTCTCTATATCAATACAGGCATTGGTTGTACATTGCCTGTACGCATTGGGGTACCTGCGGAGATTACCTTGATTACATTACGTGCCAATTGAGTAACCTTCGTGGTTCTGCATTTGCGTGTGACACGTAGTTCTTGAAAGAAACACTTTGCCTATTATTTGATGATTGCAATACTCAGTTCGTAGAGTAAATAAATAGGCAATGTAATCAGCAGCAAAGTAAATGGATCGCCTGTCGGAGTGATGACAGCGCAGAGGATTAGGATAGCCACAAAGACATGACGTCTATAGCGACGCAGATGCTCACGCTCTAGAATACCCATTCGAGAGAGAAGCCATGTTAAGATGGGTATTTCGCATAGCAATCCCATCAATACTGTCAACACCAAAAATAGCGACATATACGACGATAGACTAATTTGGTTAACTACCAAAGAGGTCACTTGATAGGTGCCCAGAAACCTAAAGGATAGAGGAAAAATAAGCAAATAACTCAATCCTACACCTACTGCGAAAAGAAACAAAGACGTTATCGATAACACGATACCTTTGCGACGCTCTTGCTCATACAAGGCCGGTGAGATAAAACCATACAACCACCAGATGATGAGTGGCAACGCAAGCACCAAACCAGCCAACATAGACACTTGTATATGACTCATGAATTGTGCCGTCAGTTCGGTGTTGATAAATTGTATATGCACACTTTCCGGACACAACCCCTCCCATCCGATTGCTTGTCCCAATTGGCATAACCAACCATACAACACAAAGTCCGATTGTGTTGGGGCAAAAAGAAAGGCAAAGAGTGGACCTTTGAAGATGAATGCCACCAGGGTAGCGATACACCATGCTCCCAGTGATTTTAACAAAACACTGCGCAATTCATCCAAGTGCTCCCAAAAAGAGAGGTTATTTGACATCGTCTTTCTTTTCCTCTTCTTTTACTTGTGCAGCTGTACTGTCTTCTTTTCCATTCATGCCATCTTTGAAGGAACGGATGCCTTTGCCTAAACCACGCATCAATTCTGGAATTTTCTTGCCTCCAAAAATGAGTAAAACGACGAGTACGATTAAAATAATTTCCCAAGTACCTAACATAATAGTGTTATATTTTGTTTGTTTATAATTCTTTTTAGTGGTGTTGCGGGCACAAATATGTTTATGCTCACGACTGTTTTAGTTGTTCTGCTATCTTGTCTATCATTTGCATTTGTGCAGGGATATTGATCCGTTGTGGACAATGGGATAGACAATGTTTGCACCCTATGCAGTGGTCAGCTTGTCGCATGCGTTCCACTTTCTTGTCATAACCGACGAGCCATTTTTTTCTTGCCTTGCGATAGGCTGTGTCATGCTTATCTCCTTCGGGCAATAGTCCTTCTGTGAGGCATGCGTTGTAATATCCAAATACCGCTGGGATATCTATTCCGTATGGACACGGCATACAGTAGTTGCAAGCGGTACAAGGAATGGCTTTCAGGTTGCATATAGCATCTGCCAGTTGCATGAGCATGCTATCCTCTTCGGGTGTGATAGGACGCAACGGAGAGTAAGTAGCACAGTTTTCTTTCAAGTGCTCCATATAGGTCATACCACTCAGTACGGTGAGTATGCCTTTGGGTGTACCCGCATAGCGGAATGCCCATTCGGCAGGAGTAGCGTGGACATCTTTCTGTTTCATCTCACGAAGGATATGTGCGGGCTGTTTGGCCAAACGTCCACCCAAGAGCGGTTCCATGACAATGCTCGGTATACCACGTTTCTCCAGTTCTGCATATAGATACGACGCGTTGGTGTTGCCAGCACTCTGCACCTTGGCATGATTCCAATCCAAGAAGTTCAGCTGTATTTGTACAAAATCCCAATGGTATTTGCCTTCATCGTGCCAGCGGAGCAACATATCAAAGATATTCACATCGCCATGATACGAAAAACCGAGATTACGAATGCGCCCTTTGGCTTTTTGTTCTACCAGCCAATCGAGGATACCATTGTTCATATACCTTCCTTCAAACGTCTGCAGAGAGTTCTTGCCAGCCGCTGTTCCGCCTACGCTATGGAGCAGCAAATAATCAACAAAATCAGTTTGTAAGTACTTCAGCGAACGTTCAAACATTGCCATCGACTCCTCGCGACTCCATGTGTCAGGAGAGAAATTGCTCAGTTTGGTGGCTACAAAATACTTGTTACGAGGGTGTCGTGCAAGAGCCGTTCCAGTCGCTTGCTCCGATAAACCGCGACAATAGACGGGAGCCGTGTCAAAATAGTTGACCCCATGTTCAAGGGCATAATCGACCAATTCATTGATTACCACTTGGTCCAGCTCATATGGAGCACCATCCGCAACCTCTTTGCCTGGCAGACGCATCATGCCATATCCTAATAGAGACACCTCGTCACCCGTGTTGGGATTGATACGTTTTGTCATTTCTCCTGTTGTGGAAACGATAGGAGAAGACTCTGTTTGCTTGTTGCATGCACCGAACAATAAGGTTGTTCCTGCAACGGCGGCGGTAGTATGTTTGATAAATTCTCGTCTATTCATAATCAGTCTTTGTGATGAATGGTATATCCTTCTACATATATAGCACTAAACGGACGTGCTGGACATAGGTATTCACATTTGCCACATCCGATACATTTTTCTGCATCGATAGCAGGCACTTGTGTTGTCCTTCCTTCCTTGGTGGTATAATCCACCATCATAATAGCCTCTGCGGGGCAATGGTGTGCGCAGGCGTTACAACTATCCCCGTTAGCGACAGGAATGCAATTGTCAGCTATCCATACCGCTCTACCGATACGAATAGCCGTTTTATCTTCGGCTTGTATAGGGAGGATAGCTTGGGTAGGACATACTTGCGAACATTCGTTACACTCAGGGCGGCAGAATCCTCGTTCAAAGGACATCTCGGGTTGCATCAGACGCAATGGGTCAGAGGATGGACGTAGAACATGATTAGGACATGCGCTCACACACAACTGGCATGCGGTGCAATGCTGTTGAAGGTTACGAGCCGAGAGAGAACCTGGAGGTGTGAGGGGGGTCTCACGATGAGGCACTTGCTTCTCCTCTATGGTAGCCAATCCTCCATCTACTTTGATCTTCGCTTGTGCCATCGCTGCACTACCTACTGCCAATAGTGTGCCCGTTATCATAGCTCGACGTTCGGAAGACACAGGGGTAGCTGAGGAAGGCTTCTTAGACAGCGATAGGAGAGGTTGATAGTGCAATGCATCTTGCTTGCATTTGTCCAAGCAGTCACCGCACGTCACACAACGGGAATAGTCAACCGTTCCTGACTTGGAATCAATGGCAGACGCTTTGCAGTTTTTTTCGCACAACGAGCATTGGTTGCACTTGCTTTTGTCCACTTGAACGCGGAAGAAAGAGAAACGCGCAAAGAATGAAAGAATCGTTCCTACAGGGCAAACACTATTGCAGTAGGTACGACCATTTCTCCATGCCAACATACCAAGTACGATGAGGGTCAGTAGGGCGACAACCAAGGTGGTCACACTGCGCAACCATAACTCGTGATGAGGGATTACATACCATTCAAAATGCGTATCTATGGCAGCCAAAGCGTTATTGAGTAAGTCGTATAGAGGGCGGAAAAGAGAATGAACGATACGCCCATAAGCAGAGTAGGGAGCAAGTAACGTGGTTACAGGGGCAAAACCCAAAACAAGGCAGATAACGAATATAACCAATACCCCATAACGCAACCATTTCTTTTCCGATGAGTAACTGTATCGGTTTTTCTTCTGTTTTTTACCCATCCAGCCGAACAAATCTTGCATCACTCCCAAGGGGCATATTACACTACAATAGAGCCGTCCAAAAAGGAGCGTGAGAAGTATCAATCCTATCAGTATGGCAAAATCCAATGCCATCAATGCTGGGAGAAATTGCACTTGAGCTACCCAACTCAACCAAAGGTTGAACTGAGTACCCAATCCGAGGAATAGCAACGTGACGGCTACGAAAAAGAAAGTAGCCAATACGATTCGTATAGTACTAAGAAAATGGGAGGTGTGTTTCATAATGTGATGAGCATGTTTTGTAAAACAGTTACGCACTCTTCTATCGATTCTATTCCCTCCAATTGGGAATCAATAGGGCACATCTGTGACTTGTTTCGATTGAGTATTTGTGGCACTTCTTCCGTAGCGACCACTTTTATTCCCTCTGCTTCCAACAACGCTCGTGCAGGGGTACTGATGATATTGGTGTGTACCTCTACTACGCCGCCTGTTGCCATGATGGCTGCTGCGGCTTTGCCGATGATCTTATCCGCAACGATAGCGCCTTGTAGGCGTTCGGGCTGCGTGCTGATAAGCGTCAAAAGGTCACGCACACCACGATTGGTATGGGTAGAGAGCGTGCTGTCGTTATAAACCAAAAGACTCAAATGCTGCTCGTTGAGCATTTCAAGCATTTGTTCACCAGTGCTCTTCTCTTGCGGTTTAGTAGCATGACAACCATAGAACGCACCAACGAAGATACACAGCAATAGCGTTTGAAAAAGCAGACGTTTCATACTTGCGAAAATTTTGGACACAAAGGTAATGATTTTTTTTTAGATTATGCAAGAAAAAACGCAATATCGTGCGAGATACTCTCCTATATCCATACTCCTGCTCCCTTTTTTGGACAAGGCAATGCCTGTTCTTTGTGGGGGTAATATGCAATTTTTCAAAGGAGTGTTTGTGTATGTAAATTATTATGCGTAACTTTGCACGTTATTTTAGTCTGTTTTTATATAGCAAACCAAACATATTATGCAAAAAATTCGAAACATAGCAATCATTGCGCACGTTGACCATGGCAAAACAACCTTAGTGGATAAGATGTTGTACACCGCAAATCTATTTAGGGATAACGAAGCCAAGGGAGAGTTAATCTTGGATAACAACGAATTGGAACGCGAACGTGGTATCACGATTCTTGCCAAGAATGTTGCTATTGAGTACAAAGGATACAAAATCAATATCATAGATACCCCGGGGCACGCTGATTTTGGTGGAGAAGTAGAACGTGTGTTGAACATGGCAGATGGTGTGTTGCTCTTGGTAGATGCCTTCGAAGGACCGATGCCACAAACACGTTTCGTGCTTCAAAAAGCATTGGAGATGAACCTCAAACCTATCGTTGTTATTAACAAGGTGGATAAACTCAACTGCCGACCCGATGAAGTACAAGAGGCGGTGTTTGATCTCATGCTCAACTTAGATGCTACCGATGACCAATTGGATTTCCAAACCATATACGGAAGTGCCAAGAACGGATGGATGTCCACCGATTGGAAACAACCTACTACCGACCTGACTGCACTCATGGATGCCATCATCGAATATATCCCTGCACCCGAAGTGTTGGAAGGTACACCACAAATGTTAGTAACCAGTTTGGACTACAACCCTTACGTAGGACGTATCGCCGTAGGACGTGTTCATCGTGGTGAACTCAAGGATGGACAACAAGTCACGTTGGCTAAGAAAGACGGCACACGAGTGAAAACCAAAATCAAAGAACTACACACCTTCTCGGGTATGGGACACATAAAGACAGATCTCGTGCGTTCAGGAGATATATGTGCTTTGATTGGTATCGATGGCTTCGAAATAGGCGATACAATATGCGATATCGAAAATCCTGAACCACTCAAGCCTATTGCTATAGATGAACCGACCATGTCTATGGTCTTCACCATCAACGATAGTCCATTCTTTGGCAAAGAGGGTAAGTTCGTTACCAGCCGCCATATCCAAGAACGTCTCAACAAAGAGTTGGAGAAAAACTTAGCCCTTCGCGTAGAGAAGAGTCCAACCGAAGATGTATGGCATGTCTTTGGACGCGGTGTGCTCCACTTGAGTGTGTTGATCGAGACCATGCGCCGCGAAGGATACGAATTGCAAGTGGGACAACCACAAGTGATCTTCAAAGAAGTCAATGGAGTGAAGTGCGAACCAGTAGAGCAACTCACCGTCAATAGTCCAGATGGTTGCAGCGGCAAGATTATTGAGTTTGTCTCCACCCACAAGGGTGAGATGACGAAAATGGAAATGGTGAACGACCGCGTACAACTTGAGTTTGTTATCCCATCACGAGGCATCATCGGTATGCGTACCTATGTGATGAATGTCAGTGCGGGAGAAGCCATCATGTCACACCGATTCTTAGAGTTTCAACCCTACAAAGGGGAGATAGAGAAACGCAACAACGGTAGTTTGATTGCTATGGAGAGTGGTACGGCATACGCTTATGCTTTGGACAAACTGCAAGACCGTGGACGCTTCTTCATCAATCCACAAGACGAAGTCTATGCAGGACAAGTGGTGGGCGAGAATGCCAAGGAAGGCGATATCGTCATCAATGTGACCAAGAGCAAGAAACTGACCAACATGCGTAGCAAGTCTTCCGACGAAAAAGCAACATTGCCACCGCCTATCATTTTCTCTTTGGAAGAGGCGTTGGAGTACATCAAGGAAGATGAATATGTAGAAGTGACTCCACAACACTTACGCATTCGTAAGATTATCTTGGACGAGTTAGAACGTAAACGTGCCAATCGTTAACCTATGATAACTTTTTTGACAGAGAATGTGCAAATGCCTCCGCTGAATGTGCCAAAAACCATCAAGTGGATGCAACTCGTAGCTGCGAATTATGGTTTCGTAGTAGGGAACTTGAACTACATCTTCTGTGACGATGACAAGATACTGCAAGTCAATCAAGCCTTTCTCCAGCACGACTATTACACCGACGTCATCACATTCGACTACTCCACTTCTACCGTCCTTTCAGGGGATGTGTTCATCTCATTGGATACCGTGCGCTCCAATGCACAAATGGTAGAAGACACGTTCGAAAGGGAACTGGATAGAATATTGATTCATGCCTTGTTGCATCTGACGGGACAGGAAGACAAAACACCCGAGACCAAACAAGTCATGACGCAGAAAGAAGAAAAAGCTTTAGAATTAAGAAATCAATTATAAAAAACATTAAAACAATGAAAACGTATTCAGACTATCGTGCTGCAGCGAGAGAATCGTTGAGCGGCAATTGGAAAACATCTGCTATTGTAATGCTAATGATTATGGGTATCACGATCCTTTTGTCAACTGTTATTGCATTACTATCGTTAGATTCAGAATGGTTAGGCAATTCCTTAAACGTAATAGTTTCTATTCTTTTGATTGCTCCATTGCAATGGGCATTTGCGAATGCATTGTTACAATTGGTGCGCGGAGACAACAATATTACTGAAAACACCAAACAATCATTCAAAACCAATTACCGCACCTTCGTTCCTACTTACCTTTTGATGATGATTATTTTGGTGGGAATAGGTATTGTTACGCTCCTAATAGGTACCTTTATTTTGGGTTATGCTTATCGTATGGTGCCTTATCTCATTCAAGACTATCCCGAGTTGAGCCCACGTGAGGCATTGAAGCTTAGTAGAGAGATGATGCGCGGACACAAGTGGAACCTCTTTGTGTTGGATCTCACCTTCATAGGATGGATATTACTGACAATACTCACATTAGGTATTGGAGGATTGTGGGTAAGCCCTTACATGCAAACTACTGTTGCTCACTATTACGAAGACTTAAAACAAGCTACTATCGTAGAAGAATAAGCATTCATGGCACAAGAATTTGAGATGATTGCCAAGACCTTCAAAGGTTTGGAATCGGTTTTGGCAGAGGAACTTATCGCCTTAGGGGCCAATAATGTGAAAGTGGAGCGACGAGCTGTCTCTTTCACGGGGGACAAACGTATGTTGTACCAAGCAAACTTCAGTTTGCGCACAGCATCTCGTATCCTCAAACCTATTGCCCACTTCAAGGCTAACAATGCAGACGAACTGTATCAAAAAGCACGAGAGATAGACTGGAGTCAGTATATGACCGTCACGACTGGTTTTGCTATCGATGCTACAGTGTATAGCGAAGAGTTCCGTCACTCCAAATATGCTACCTATCGACTCAAAGACGCCATAGCCGATTGGTGGGTAGAGCGCGAAGGCAAACGACCCAATGTGAAGATTAGTGACCCCGATATGAACCTTAACGTGCATATCGCTGGCACGCAAGTTATCATCTCCTTGGATAGTAGCGGAGAGAGTTTGCACAAAAGAGGATACCGTGTAGCCAATACCGAGGCGCCTATCAACGAAGCATTGGCAGCAGGCATGCTATTGCTCGCAGGATGGAATGGCCAATCCGATTTCTATGACCCAATGTGCGGTTCGGGAACATTATTGATAGAAGCAGCACTCATCGCACAAAACATTGCTCCTGGAATCTTTAGAAAAGGGTTCGCATTCGAGAAATGGAACGACTTCGATGCAGAACTCTTTAGCGAGATATACAACGACGATTCCAAAGAACGGGAGTTCCATCACCATATCTATGGCAGCGATGCGGGTTACTATGCGGTGCAAGTGGCAATGAAGAATATCAAAGCCGCAGGGGTACAGTCGTGCGTCACGGTCAAACAGATCCGTATGCAAGAACTCAAACCATCTGCTCAAGCACAAGACACCCACGGAGCATTGGTAGTCATCAATCCTCCTTATGGTGCACGTTTGGCACAAGATAAAGATGTATTGCGATTGTATGCCGATATGGGTACAACACTCAAGCATCAATTTGCTGGGGCCACTGCATGGATTATTTCCAGCAACGAGGATGCTCTCAAATGCATTGGACTCAAACCAAGCAAACGTATCCCTTTGATGAATGGAGAACTGGACTGTCACTTCAATCAATACGAACTCTTCCAAGGAGGACGAAAGGACTTTGTCAAAAACAAACAGACGGCACCATCTTCCAAAAGCGGAGAAATGACGCGCTTCGCTCATGAAAAGAAAAACAATAAACACAACCTAAAATACAGTAAAAAATGAAAAAACAAGTTTATCAATCTCCTTGTACTGAGGTATCTGTAATAGAGTCTTCTATTTTGTGTTCATCTCCTGTTCCTATGGGTGGTGGAACATTAGAAAGCATCGGCAAGCAACAAGGTTCTTGGACATAAAGACTACGTTGTCACTTCGTGAAAGGTGATGCGCAAGCGCATGAAGAATGATTCGCTTCACTCATGAAGGGGTGATGCGCAAGCGCATGAAAAGTTATTCACTACGTTCATGATAGTTACTGCGTGAGGACTTATTCGTTTCACTCATGAAAGAGTTACTTCGTGAAAGGTGATTCGTTTCACTCATGAAACAGCCGCAAGGCGTGAAACAGCACTCTGGTGCGTGAAACCTTGAAACAAGTGCGAAGCACGTGAAACAAGCACCATAGGTGCGTGAAACCTTTCAACAGCCGCAAGGCGTGAAACAAGCCCGTAGGGCTAATCCTTCAGCACAGCTTAAATAATAATTTATGAAAAAGCTATTCTTTCTTATAGCAAGTGCTTTGTTTATAGCATCTTGCTCTTCTGAAAAAGAGGAGTTGAGTACTCCTTTCCAAGCAGGTCAAGAGGTAATATTGAATGCCTCTATTGCGTGTGATGATGTTCCTTCTGGTCCTCAACGTGTATCGGGTTTGGATAGTAACCCTGGTAGTACCTCGGGTGCCATTAACCTCACTTGGGATGCAGGCGACCAAATACAAGTGACTGTAGGTGACAAGTCGTCTATTTTTACCTTATGTTCTGGTGCAGGTAGCGCTACAGGTAGTTTTACGGGTACGATGCCCGCAGCAGGTAGCAGTTATCAAGTCGTTTATCCTGCCAATTATAGCGAGAACGTACTCACTACACAAACCTATGTGCCAAATGGCTTTGGTAAAGGGTTGATGAAAATGAGCACCAAAACCAATGGTACCATAGATGGTGGTTTTAGTTTGTCTGCGGATAATGCGTTGTTGGGCTTGCAGTTGACGGGTGATGCATCAGTAGGCAAGATCGTGTTGACCAACCCTGCCAATAGCAAGACTTATACGCTCAATTGTTCGGGTGTGGCGTTGACCTCTTCCGTAAAGGTGTTTTATATCGTTGTTCCCGCTGGTACGTGGGCGAATGGTTTTGCTGTAGATGTGTATGCCAATGACAATAGTACCAAAATAAAGACCTTGAGTAAGGGTAGTAGTGTGACATTCTCTTCTACGAGTACAATGTTGATGCCGTCGCAAGCGGTCAGCGGCGGTTCATATAAAGGCATTGGTTCTTTCTCTGTAAGTAAAACAAAGAAAGTTACCTTCTCTCCTGGTAATTTGCAGTATACGCAATCTACCAATACATGGTCTTTTGCTAAAAATCAGTGGGATATGATAGGTACAGATAACGTGATAGGTGGTAGTGTGTCTTCTGACCCAACTTATGGCGATAAAAAATATGGTGATGCTTTGGCAGATAAGATTGATTTATTTGGTTGGGGTACGGGTAACAATCCGACCAACTCAAGTACAGATTATAATGATTATCAAACTTTCGTTGATTGGGGTACAAATCAAATCGGCAGTGATGCTCCTAATACATGGCGTACCTTGACTAAAGCTGAGTGGGAATATTTGCTAAACACTCGCGCTAATGCATCCTCACTCAAAGGTGTCGCACAGGTCAATGGTGTAAATGGTTTGATTTTATTGCCTGACAATTGGGTATGTCCAGCAGGTGTTACCTTCAAGTCAGGTTTCCATAGTAACTATGGTGTTGATTATTATGCTGCTTATCAAACCTTTACCGCTGCGGAGTGGTCTAAACTCGAATCCGCAGGTGCAGTCTTCCTGCCTGCCGCAGGCTACCGCCTCGGCTCGAATGTGAACGATGTGCAGTACAACGGCATCTATTGGTCTGCCACTGAGGACAGTAGCCACCGCGCGTGCTGCCTCAACTTCGACTCGGACGGAGCGACCAGGATCACCTACTATCGCATCAGCGGTCAATCCGTGCGTCTTGTCAAGGAT
>ERZ808048.139-NODE-139-length-14841-cov-3.568071_pt1 | contig 14841 bp, 15 predicted proteins | sample MGYA00380197_ERZ808048 | MGnify/ENA primary metagenome ERZ808048 (study PRJEB31490, sample SAMN06133377) | cow dung metagenome | isolation source: M1 | host: cow | place: China: Chengdu | collected 2015-05 ... | reverse complement strand
AGGGCGCTTGATTTGGGTTCAAGATGCCGGGAGTTCGAATCTCCCCACTCGGACCAACTAATGATAATCCGAACGCAATCTTCCAAGTTGAAGATGTGTTCGGATTCTCTATTTCTATAGAAAATATTCTTTGATAAAACCAGGGCAGGAGTCATTTCCTGCCCTGGTTTCTTTGTTATGTATCTTTCAGAATTCAATAAATGTTGTTCTATTGTTCTGATTTTTCTATGGTTGTTGAGAACAAATACATTTCTATCTTTCTGACCGTTTCAAAGGGTAGACACTATGCAGCATCTTCAAAAGCGGGGATGAAAAATCACCGATCTAAATTGTCAAGGAATATTTCTGCATTTACCGCGCAACGGAACGGTCAGAAAATCCGTCTATGAAAGTGCAAACAATTAAAGGCTGTTCTCATATCAGCCATACCATGTTAGGAGAAATACTATGAAAAAGAAATCTATTTGCTGGATTGTGATTCTGTTGATTGCTGTAATGCTTGTCGGATGCAGTACATCCCAAAATACGCAGGTCCCTAACACTGAGGTGCCCGCCATTGAAACAGCCGCTCCCACCGAGGCTCCCACTGAAGCATCAACCGAGGCTGCCCCCGAAGAATCTGAGGAAGACATCGTTTACGAAGGCGACGCATCTTCCTACTATATTGACGTGGTCTATGCCGAGCAGATCGGCCGGTACCATACCGCGCTGACTGAAAAATGGGACGAAGGTAAGTATTTTGAAAACGGCCTGAGTGCCCTTCCGTTTTACTATTACGAGGGAAATCCTCTGGAGAATGTGGGCTTCGGCTTTGCGGATCTGGACAACGACGGCCATTGGGAACTGATCATCGGCGCAATTCTTAATGCAGAGCAGGATCCTGCCGTCTTTGAGATCTGGACTCTGGTGGACGGTGAGCCTGTGATGCTGGCTCAGGGCGGCTCTCGAAACCGCTATATTCTGCAGTATGTGGAAGAGGATCGGATGTGGTATGTAGTCAACGAAGGTTCCGGCAGCGCATTCAACCATGCCACCTACTATCTGATGCTGAACGAAGGAAAATTCGAAGTGATGCAGGGAATCGTGTTCGATGCTGCTGCCAACGAGGAAAATCCCTGGTTCATGACCTACGATCTGGATTGGGATACTTCTAATGACGAACCCATTGATGAAGCTACCGCCAATGCCATTTTGGAATCCAACCGGATGCTTTATACACCACTGGAGTACTTCCCCTATATCTTCTATAAATAACAACTGAAAGGAGCTGGAGCTGTGAAGAAAACACTTTGGGTACTGTTATACCTTATGATCATACTTTCCGGCTGTCAAACCGGCTCTTCCATGCCCGTACAGACCGCCCCCACCCCAACAGAAACTCCGGAAACACAAATCCAGACAGTGCTCTCTCATTTGCCGCTGCTGGAGCAGGGAATTTTCTTGGAAGAAAGTGATAATCTGCGTTATATTCCCAACGCTACAGTGGAAAGTATGGCATCTCCGGAGGTGCGCCTGTTTGGAAACGGACTTCTCCTTAGTGAATGCACTGAAAACGCACTGGTCCTCAACCTCATCTCCCTCGAAGATGGCACGCTTGTGAATTCCGGCTCTGTCACCGCCACACCGGATGCAAAGCTGTACATCGGCAACGGGGAGATCGGTCTGTGCGACCGGGCGCTGGGGCAAATCTCCATCCTGGACGAACACTTCCAACCCCTTCGGGCCTATGATGTACCCGGCGAAGGTGATGACTGGTATCTGAATTCCGAATTGGATACCCTCTATATCTTTTTCTCTGACCGGGGTCTGTTGGCCCGCAATCTGATAACCAGAGAAGACATTTGGCTTGTAGACAACGGATTTCGTGTAACCCCCATCGGAAGCGCTAACGGCTATGTGATCTTCGAATATACGGACCGCGCAGACCAGAAGACCTACACCAGATGTCTGAATCTATCCATGACCACAATGGAAACATTACCCATTGCCGATCCCGTCTGCAGCGGCATTCGTCTAGGTGAAACCTGGTTGCTGGAAAGCCGTGAATCGGACGAGCTCAATTTTTTGGTTCAGGACGAATCTGTCCACTCATTTGTATGGACTGATTCTCAGGCCCGGCTTCTTTCCACGAAACGGCATTTACTGGTAACGGATCCTTCCGGACGAAATCTGTCCCTCTATGAGTTAGATGGATCTTTCATCTCCCAATGTGCCTTGCCCCAAAACAGCCATGCCGTCGTGGGAGCCGATTTCGTCTGGAGCGGATACTGGGAAGGTTATTTCTTCACGGATTTTGTTGATTCTTCCTACCGTCTGATGTTCTGGGACGTGAATGCTGACTGTGAGGGCGAAAACCTGCAGATGCTGCCGTTGGAGGAAACACAGCTGTCCCAACCTGTGGTAGAGGCTTCGCTTTACGAAAGAGCGGCCCAATTGTCCGACCGCTTCGGTGTGGATATCCGCATTGCAGAGCAGTGCAGCCTGGACTATTCCCACTATGACTCCTATGCACTGACTGATCCCACCTTCATCCGCTCTGCTCTGGATATTCTGGAGGAAAGCCTGAGCAAGTATCCGGAAGGCTTTTTCCTGCAGCTGCCCTACGGTTCCATCGAATCTATCCGGATTGAGCTGGTTGGCGGTCTTAAGCTGAAGTCCAATGTGACCACTTACACGGATGACGCCGGTGCCTTCGCCCAGGACAGAGGCAGTTACTACGGAATCGTGCTGAACGGTTTTCTGATGAGCGAAAAAACCTTGTACCATGAGTTTTCTCATATCATCGATTCCCGTCTGGAATGGGATGCCCTCATCCGGACAGATGCGCTGTACAGCGAGGAAGCCTGGCTGGCACTTCAGCCTGAGGGTTTCAGCTACGCAATGAGTTACATGCACATCCCCGAGGAACTGCAGTCCTTTGTGGACTCCGGTTATTTCGTTTACGACTACGCGCTGACCTATCCCACGGAGGATCGGGCCACGCTGATGGCGGCGGCAATGGAAAATTGCACCTGGGATTTTGAACCCGGCTCTGGAAGTCGGGCAAAAATGCAATACTATGCCGATTGCATCCGTGACTGTTTTGATACCACCGGCTGGCCTGCGACGACTCTGTGGGAGCAGGTGCTAGAATAATTGATTGGAGGCTGTTATATGAATACGAAAAACTTCAAAAAAGCTAAACTTATTCTGGTTGTATACCTGATTGCAACATTGTCACTCTTGTTTTTGGGTTATTCTGTTCAGAAGCCCAGGGTGGCGCGGCAGGAATTCCCATTCAGCATTTCATATTCCTATCAGGGAGAAACCAAAACCATTTCCGATGTTTATGTGGGAGAATATGCCCGCGGAGCCAAGTACCTGGGAGATGATGCTGTAGCCTGGTATGGCTATATTAAAGATCACGACAGATTAGAATCTGATTTTTACCGCCTTGCAGAGGTTAACGGCAAGGCGTTCTCCATCAATTTAAACATAGAACCCGGATACCTCATGGGTGATCCTAAGCATGCCGTTTCTGTATGCCAACCCACCGGTGTATGTCACCAGTTTGACGGCACAAATAACATCGCAGTAACCGACCCTGCAGAGCTGGCGGAATTGGGATTCTCCATTGTAAGCTGGGAATACCCCACCCCTATTGAAAACAGCTTCTCCTTCGGTGGAATCTCCCTGAGCAGCGAGGCCACAATCTATACCGCCGCCATCGCAGTGTTGGCCCTGCTTGCCTGCATGATCCTGATCAAAAAGGATAAGGAACTTACCTACGGCACGCTGGACAAGATTTCAATTCTCCTGAACATCCTGGTGATCGTCATTGGATTCCCCTTTATACTAATCGTCAGCTCACTCAGCGAAATCTTGGCCGAAGTCTCCTCTATACAGCAGCTTCTCTATTTTTCACCTGCGCTGACGGTCATCGGAATCGCCGCATCGGTGACTCTGCGCCGTATGGGCCATAAGAATCTCGGTTTCCTGATTCAGTTTGCAGGCCCTGCCGTTTTTGCATTATCAGTTCTCATTGAAAACCCCTAATATCTTAGAAAGGAATTGAAAACACTATGAAAATGCGTTTTATTTCCGCTCTCCTGGTCGTGGCTGTCCTGTTCGCCATGCTTGCCGGGTGCACCTCCGAACCCGCTATCGAACCCACCCCCACTACAGTAGCGCCTACCGAAGCCCCCACCGAAGCCCCTGCAGAACAGATTGATCTGGAAGCACTCTATAATCAGGGCATGGAGGCTCTCGCTCAGATGGGTGACGAAGCTCCCATTTTATTCCCGGAAACCAACATCGGCTACCTCAACGAGTTCTATGTTGGCCTCGCGGACATCGAGCTGAAGCAGCTTTATGCCGGGGTGGCACCGGTGACCAACGCTCCCTTTGAGATCATTCTGGTGGAAGTCGCTGACGAAGCCGATGTTCCCACCGTCCTTGAGATCTTCCAGGCCCGTGTAGACAAGGCATCCGACGACTCTGCTTATCCCGAGAATGCCAAGGCATGGATGAACAATTGCAAGATCACTAGCCGCGGCCCCTATGTCTTCCTGGCTGTTTTGATGGGTTCCTGCGAGATTCCTGCTGAATTTATCCTCGATTGACAGTGGGCGGTCTTAGGGCCGCCCATTTGGAGGTTTCTTATGGTTTTTTCCACACCCCTGTTTCTGTTTTACTATCTGCCGCTGGTTCTGTTGGTCTATTATGTGATGCCGGTGCGCTTTCGCAATTTCGTTCTGCTGCTCGCGTCCCTGTTTTTCTATTACTGGGGCGAGCAGATCTACACCCTCATCATGTTGGTATCCATCGGAATTGACTACACCCACGGCCTGATCGTACACCGGTGCAAAGAAAAAGGAAACGACACAGGCGCAAAACTCGCCGTGGCTTCCTCTATGATTTTCAATCTGGGCATTCTGTTCTTCTTCAAATACTGGGACTTTGCCGCTGGAGCTTTGCAGGCGGCAGGCTTTGGATTTTTGCCTGTTCTGAATACTTCTCTGCCCATCGGCATCTCTTTTTACACCTTCCAGACCATGAGCTATACCATTGATGTATACCGGGACGATGCCAAGGTACAGAAGAACATCATCCATTTCGGCACCTTTGTCACATTGTTCCCCCAGCTGATTGCAGGTCCCATCATCATATACAAGGATCTGGACGAGCAATTAGTTTTCCGCAGCCATGGCGTGGAACGCTTTTCCTCCGGCGCTCAGCGATTCGTGGCGGGTCTGGCAAAGAAACTCCTGCTGGCAAACAACCTGGGCCAGCTCTGGGATGTGTTCAAAGCTGCTCCTGTCCAGGAACTGTCCGTTGCCGGCGCATGGCTTGGCATAACCGCCTTTGCGTTTCAGATTTATTTTGATTTCTCCGGGTATTCTGACATGGCCATTGGTCTTGGCCGGATGTTCGGTTTCGAATTTATGGAGAATTTCAATTATCCCTACATATCAAAAAGCATCACCGAGTTCTGGCGTCGGTGGCATATTTCCCTATCTACATGGTTTCGGGAATATTTGTACATCCCACTTGGTGGAAATCGCTGCAGCAAAGGCCGGTGGCTGCTGAACATGCTGATCGTTTGGGCCGCTACCGGTATTTGGCATGGCGCCAGCTGGAACTATCTGCTCTGGGGACTCTATTTCTATGTTCTTCTGATTATTGAAAAATTGCTGCTTGGCAATTGGCTGGCAAAACTTCCTGATCCATTGCAGCATTTGTATGTGATGATTCTGGTTTTGATCAGCTGGGCAATTTTCGCACTGGAGGATTGGTCGCAGTTGGGTTCTTATCTGCAAGTCCTGCTTGGTCTGTATCGGGCACCGCTGCTGAATGGGCAGACCGTCTATTACCTGCGGAATTTCCTGCCTGTTCTGATTCTGGCGGCCATCGGCTCCACACCCCTGACCGCGAAACTCTGGAACCAGGTCACCAGTCCCGCCCTACGTATCCTTGTTCTGATTCTGGGACTGATCCTCTGCACGGCCTATGTGGTAGCCAGCACCTACAACCCCTTCCTATATTTCAGATTTTAAGGAGGTTTTCCATGAAAAAATCCCATAACCTTCTTATAACGATCCTGTTTTGCTTATTTCTCGGCGGTATCGCGGTGGCCAGCATTCTGATTCCCGATAAGAGTTATTCTGAAATGGAAAACCGAAATCTGCGGCCCCTGCCGGAACTGACGACCAACAAATTCACCTCCGGCAGATTTATGACCGAAGTAGAAAGCTATACTTCGGATCAGATCGTATTCCGGGATACCTGGGTAGCCATCAAGGCTCTGGGTGAAGTTCTCAGCGGAAAACAGGAAAACAACGACATCTGCTTCGCTGAAGAAAATACCCTGATCCGCCGGGTGTATGAGCCGGATGAGAGCCAGCTGGAAGAGAATATCCAATACCTGCATACCTTTACCCAGCAAGTCAAGGTGCCTGTATACTTCGGACTGATCCCCACTGCCGCATCCGTATGGCGTGATAAGCTTCCCGCCGGCGCCCCAAGTGCGGATGAAGAAGTCTGGACCGAATCCCTGTACAGCAGATCCGGTGCCATAAATATAGACCTTGCTTCCTCGTTGAAGGCGCACAGCCAGAAGTATATTTACTATCGCACCGATCACCACTGGACAAGCCTTGGCGCTTTCTACGGTGCGAACGCCATTCTGAAAGCCATGGATCTGGAGGAACTAGATCTTTCCGATTATTCACCGCAAACCGTCTCCAACAGTTTCCTAGGTACCAACTATTCCTCCGCAGGTGCCTGGTGGATCTCTCCAGACTCCATCACGACCTATGTCACGGAGGAGGGCAAGGAAGTCACCTCCAATTTTACCGGCCATGAAGAGCCCGGCAGGCTTTATACACCGGAGCAGCTGGAAGTCAAAAACAAGTACGCATACTTCCTCGCCGGCAATCAGCCCCTTTGCGTGATCCGCTCCCAAGCCATAGGCCCAAAAATTCTGGTAATCCGTGATTCCTACGCCGATTGTCTGGCACCCTTTCTGACGGAACGATTCTCTGAGATCCACTTGTTCGATCTGCGCTACAACCGCCTGAGTTCCTCGGATTATGTCCGGGAAAATGATATCGACATGGTGCTGATCCTGTACAGCGTTGAAACCTATTTCTCGGATGAAAATCAATTCCTCTTGGTCCGATAAGAAAACCCGGCAGCTTCAGCTGCCGGGTAAAATTCTGTCAATTGTTATCCTGTGCCGGTTCGAAGAGGCTGTTTGCCATATCCAGCAGAGTTTCCTCATTGGCACCGCTATCCATAGTCAGCGAATAGAGAATGCCAGGTACCAGGTCAAACCAGAGGATCTTACCCCGACCGTCAATGCTGACGCTGATCTTGGCATTGCACCAGTACACATCGCCTGCAGAAACCCAATCAAAGGAACCCTCCAGACCGGAAATATCCGCAAAGTCTTCCTGAAGTTCCATCGTACTTCCCATTCGATAGGCATAGGTAATACCATCTATCCGGAATGTGGTTTCCGCAACGGTCAATCCATCCAGAAGGAAAGCATTATAGGTAATATTTTCGGCATTTTCCGGCGCTACCGTCACATCCAGGCCGGTGGCCCGAAGGATCTGGCTGGCGGTAGTCAGCACTTCCAGCGCATCCGCTTGGGCGGTCAGATACCATTGTGTCTGATCATCCGGGATATACCAGGTAACCGACGTATTACCTGAAGAAGATGACAAAAGCTGAATATCAAGATTTCCGGAATTCCAGGTAAGCACATTAGGTTCCGCTTTCACGCTGTCAGAGAGCATCTGCTGCTCCGATGTTTTCACTGCCTGATACAGATACTCGGTATCACCGATCCAAAAACTGGCCTGGGCACCTTCTCCGTCTGACAACGACAGAATTTCATACTGAATCCGCTCCGCGTCCTCCGGCAGTTTCATAACATAACCCATATTAGAAAGATCTGCAAAGGTAACCGCAGAATTCCGGCTGTGGGCAAAGTTCGCCCCCAACACAAGCATCAGGCATGCAGCAATTGCCACACTGATCCAAGGTCGGAGATTTTTCCTCTTCACTGGAGCAAAAGCTTCTTCCAGGAGATCATCATCGACCGCATTCATCACAAGCCGAAACTTATCGCTCATAGATATATTTCCTCCTTCGCCATGACTTCACGCAGTTTATTGCGAGTTCGAAACAGAGACGACTTTACTTTTTCTTCACCACAGCCGCAGACAGACGCAATCTCAGCTACACTTTCGCCGTACCAGTATCGTCGGATGAACATAACCCTGGCCTCTTTTGGCAGTCCTCGTAAAAAGCGGTTTATAAAGGCCCGGAATTCCACGGCATCTGTCTCGTTATTCCGGGACGGAAGATAAGCCTCCAATTCTTCATAAGCCAGGGTCAGGCCCGTATTACGCATACAGGCCATGTTATAGTCATAACGATCCAGTGCAACATTGCGTGCGATCCTCGCCAAATAACTGTCCAAACGGGCAGGACGCTGGGGCGGAATGGAATTCCATACCCGCAAATAAGTATCGCTGGCACACTCTTCCACATCACGGCGATCCGGAAGAATATTGGAGATAACGATTCTGCAAAGTCCTCCAAATTTCTGTTGCAGCATAGGGATTGCTGTTTCGGAACGCTGAAACAGCAGACTGATAATTTGTAGATCCTCCATGCCCATCACACCTTTGCGCATATTTTAAAAATCATTATAGCAATTTATCGGAGTGGTAGCAAGTAGTCTCCTTATCTATAATAGACGGAAAATGACCAGGGTAGGTTGCACAGAATTTCCTTAGATTGATTAAAGAGATCTCGGTAGTATCCAAGGCCAATGGTCTAAAGTCTACATTAGGAATGAGGGTGCTAATACTGTCTTTTCACAGAGGATTACTATCCGGATTTTTTTCGTTTTTCCAGTCCTCAAATTCTTTCTGCCCTTCTTCGCTTTCGAAGAATGTCTGAATCTGTGGCAGCAGGATTCTGGCGAGAGCTTCTATTTCATGGAGCGGGATGCCTGTGCCGTAGTCATTGGGTTTCTTCTTCGCCATGGGATCACCTCGGTCACAGATTTTCCTCGTCGATCAAATAGCCCTGGAACAAGGTTCCGTCATGGAGCAGGAAGCGGCCTTTGCTGTTCTTCGGAATTAAATTAGCTGCATCGGTGTTATCCAGAATGATTTGGGACAGGTTATTGTCTGCTCTGCCGCATACCCGGCAATCCAGATTATTCCGAATCTGACCGGAGAGAATGACTGCATCCGGACGCTGGGTGGACAGAATCAGATGGATACCAAAGGCCCTGCCCAGTCGTGCAATCGTCTCCAGCTTGCTTTCGATCTGGATCGCCAACTCTTTCAGTTCCTTGGTGGGTCTGTTTCTCCCCGTGACCTCTGCCACTTCGTCACAAGCGAAGATGTAGCGTTTCAGTTTGGCATCTCTGACTCTATTGTACTGGCTAAGACTGGAACTCTTCGCTTGCAGAAAAAGCTCTTTCCGCCGTTCCAGTTCGTTCTCAAGGTCTGTTAAGACTGCCAGCAATTCCTGCTCCTTGGTGCAAATCTGGCATCCCTTATCCTGAAACGCAATGAAATCCACACCGCCCTTGAAATCTGCAATGTAAACATCTGCGCCTTTCTGGATTGCCTGCATGAGTAGCAATTTCAGTAGCACACTCTTGCCGGAACCGGTAGAACCGCCAAGCAGGATATGGGGAATATTCGCCAGATTGACCGTTACCGGTCCCAGGAAGCTTTCTCCCATCACCAATTCAAAATCAGTTTGAGACAGATACTCATTTTTCCATTCCAGCAGAGCGGGTAAATCAGTCTGGGCAGGAACCGTATGAAGTAGCACACGGCTTTTACCACGGGTGTAACTCATTTGGACAATGTTAATATCCAATGCTGCTTCAATATCGGGCCGTTTATTCTCCCATGCCACCAGCGGAATACTTGGACTGCGGAACTCCCAGATTGTGACCCGATGATTATCCGGGTCTCGATGTTTGCGGATCAATACCGGAACCGCTCCGGTATGGTTGACAAGACCAATGCTTTGCAGCTGATCCTGTGCGAACTTCTTATCAAATGGGTATACTGCCAAGATTACCAGCACTGTACCTCCCAGCAGCAAGTATGCTGCCATACAGTTATCCAGTGCCATTTTCATAATAGGCGAAACTATATCATTCTCACCGGCTGCTCTAAGGGCATCCCGGCTGTTCCAGACCAGAATAGCACCGGCGATGAAAATCAGAACAAGCAACAGCTTCACGGGCCAGTCTGCACGGAGGAAAAGGCTATGCCGTTTCACTCTGCGATTCACATCCTGCTTCTCATTTCTCGTCATAGCTCTTTCCTCCTTTCACAATCTCCCAGACCGAGCCGTCTGCCATATACTGAGTCACATTATGGATACGGCGCAAGAATGCCTGCCAGGTTTCCGGCCTATCGATCTGCTCCATGCGATACTGCTTTTCCAGCGGAAGATTGCTGGTGATATACACCTTCGTATAGCAGGCAGTCCGGTCATTATACCGAGCCGGGAGGGTCAGCGGATAAATGTCCAGATAGTTCAGCATATCTTCCAGCGGGATCTGGCTGTTGAATTCTTCAAACACCAGAACATCCTGCCCGGTATAGTTATCGAACGAAATTCCCTTGGCTGCCCGGTAGTTGGTGATCCGGCAGATGGACTTGGGATCGTGCTTCTGATAGATGCTCCTGGTCTTACCCGTACCGCTGGCACCATAGATATAGGACACCTCCAAGGGACGGTTCTCCACTGCGTACTTCTCTGCCAGAAGGGTCTGCCGAATCACAGAGAAGTCCCGAATATGGAAAACCAGATTAGGAAACTCCTCGATGATCTCCGAATCGCTCATACCGTCACGAATGCCCTGAATCAGCTGGTACTTCTCAGGTGACTGTTCCTCCTTTTCAGCAGGCACATCGCCCCACTCATAAAAGCTTCCCGGCACGATGGTCTCTGCCTTGTCCGTATCAGCCCACTTTCCGCCTTTGAGGATGTACTCACGATTATCTCTGGCACTCCCGTACGATTTTTCAATATGCGCCGTAGGAAAGCGATGCTTTACGGTAGGGAATCGTATAGGCGAACGAGCATAAAGAAAAATATGAGTATGGGGCGTTCCAGTGGTCGCAATTTCGTCCGCCAGACAGAAATACCTGGGAGCGCACTTGTGCAGCTTTTCGATAATCGTATCATGGTCAAAACCGGCTTCCAGCGGATTGTTGATTACCATGGTGTACTTACGGGATTGCATTACTTTTTCCACGGTTTACCTCCTTTGTGTGTGGATGCTACATGATACATCATCCCTATAAAGGGCAATGCTATCCCTTTATAGGGGGCGGCACTGCGTTGCCGCCGGGGGCCATTTTCTTTGAGGGAAAATGTCTATCCCCGTCTGCCCCACAGTACCGCCCGTGGATCAGGTATCAGTATCGCCGTCTGCGAGATAGATGCCGGTAGCTCTGGCCCCCACCTGGGGCTGGCCCTTGCTCCAATAAATGAATACCTCAAGGCCATCGAAGATAACCTCCACATAGCCGTTGGGTGCCTCCATGAGCTGCTTACCGTCAATACGGACATTAATCTTCTCCAGCCCCTTTTCAGGCAGAGCGATCGTATAGCGATAGCCAAGGACCGTATCCGTACGGGCATTGTTCTTGTACTCATAGGCGGGTACGACATCCACCAGCCAGAGTTTGCTGCCCAGGCTGCGATTGTCAATGATCAGGTCAGTGATTTTCATAAATATGCGTTACCTCCAAAAGGTTAATAGTCAATCCGGATTGCATATTTATCTTACCATGGAGCCATAAAAAAGTAAGGTGCAGAGGTGCCCTGTCATGGGGGCACCTCTGCACCTTAGATGTGTTATTGGTTCTTTACCATTTCGAGAATATACGGTAAAGCAGATTCCAGATCACGCAATGTACGCTCCACATCGTTTCTGCTTTGCGGGAGCATAGACTGCAGCGGAACATTCAGCGCACATGCGATATCGTATGCCACGTCCAATCGCATGCCCTTACTGCCGCTTTCGTATCGCTTAATGGTATCCATAGAGACATTTGCCAGGTCTGCCAGATCTTCCTGCTTCAGACCTTGCTTTTTACGTTCTTCTTTCATCCTGTGAGCGAACACCTCGGTGACACTCACAGATGAATTTGATGTCGTTGTTAAATTTGGTGCTGTTGAACGGGCATTGACTTTCCCGTTGTTCGGCACGCAAATTTACCTGTTTGGTACTAACGGTTTCCGCCGCCGGAGGAGATGTTTTCTGCGTGTGCGTATGCTTGCTTTTTGGTAAAATGAGTATAGCGCATAAGCATCATCCTCCTTTGCATTGGATTTTGGAATTGCGAAATGAGATAGTATTTCGTTGTCATACTACCTCCGGCATAAGAACCCAAGCACCAGAAAAGATGTCATTAAAATTTTAGTGTGGCTTGTACCACAGATGCCATAGTAGTCGAGCGGAGCGTGGCCTCCTGCCCATGTGATTCACTCAGATGTTGACTGCCGTTTTCACGGCTTGAAATTTACCTTTGTAGACTTGATTTGATTTCTTTGCGTGTTGACTAAAAATGATTGTTGATTGAAGCCGATTTGTTTTGTTTGAATAGAAGACTTTGTTGTTGATTGGTGGATGACTGCTGGATCAGATGAGGATGGCCTGCCGGAGCATCTATATTTTACCATTCGCAAAAAGTTCTGTCAATTCGTTTTCTATGGACATTTTGTTAACTTTTAATGCTTTATTTGTCGAATTTTGTCGAATTGGTCCATTTGGTCCAAATTGAATTTGAAATAATTTTGTTGTTGACTTTTATGCTTATTTGCGATATTCTGATTATATCAAAAGCAAGGGGGGCTAATCTATGAAGAAGAAGATCGGTGAGCGATTGAGAGACTTGCGTATGGGTGTTCATATCTCTCAGACGAAGCTCGCTTCCATACTGGGTACGCAGCAGTCCAGCATTAACCGCTATGAGCAAGGCCAGTCCGTTCCTGTGCCGGAGATATTTATCAAGTATGCGGATTATTTTGATGTGTCTATGGATTATCTGTACTGCCGTACGGATGATCCCAGAGGAAAGCAATATGAGTTCCAGCCTAAGATCCTGCAGGAGAAGGCCGGAGACAACAAGGAAATGCGTGAATTTATTGAAATGTGCTTTGATCCCAAATCGCCGGTCAATGGTCGACTAAAGGAAGCACTGTTCCAGATGTTGAATGAAGGAAAGGAGGAAACATGAAAGCAGTAATCTATGCCCGGTATTCCAGTGATAATCAGCGGGAGGAAAGTATCGAAGGTCAGCTTCGGGAATGCACCGCCTACTGTAAGAAGAATAACATCACAATCCTGCGCACCTATATCGACCGGGCCATGTCTGCTAAAACGGATAACCGCCCCGATTTTCAACGGATGATAAAGGATAGTGCAAAGGGCCTCTTTGATGCAGTGATCGTGTGGAAGCTGGACCGCTTCGCCCGAAATCGGTATGACAGTGCCCACTATAAGGCCCAGCTTCGAAAATACGGTGTCAAAGTTCTTTCTGCCACAGAGAACATCTCCGAAGGTCCGGAGGGTATCATACTGGAATCCATGTTGGAGGGCATGGCTGAATATTATTCCGCCGAGCTTTCCGAAAAGGTGATCCGTGGTCATACTGAAAACGCTCTGAAATGCAAGTACAACGGCGGCACTCCCACCTTCGGCTATTTTATCGATAAGGACAAGCAGTATCAGATTGATCCCCGGACTGCTCCCGTTGTATTGGATATCTTTACCCAGTATGACAAGGGTGCAACAATGAAAGAAATCCGGGATTTCCTCAATGCCGTAGGTGTTACCACAGTTCGAGGAAAACCCATTGATTTGAACTTTGTTTCCCATATTCTGCACAACCGCAAATTCATTGGCGAGTACAGCTACCGGGATATTGTCACTCCTAACGGCATTCCCACCCTTGTGCCGCAGGATTTGTTTGACCGGGTACAGGAACGGATGGCAAAGAATAAAAAGGCACCGGCCCGTCACAAGGCCGATGACGATTATCTGCTCACCACCAAGCTGTTCTGCGGCACCTGTCATGCTCCGATGGTTGGTGAATGTGGTACAAGTTCCAGCCAGAAACGAAAGTACCACTATTATCGTTGTGCCAATACAAAGAAGAAAAAGTCCTGTGATGCCAAACGCAAAACGGTACGCAAGCTGCCCATAGAAAATGCCGTGGTCAACGCAGTTATGGAGAAAATCATGGACGATAACTTTGTTGCGTACATTACCGACACGGTTATGGAAATGCAGACCCATGAGAGCAGCGTACTTCCGGCACTGCGCAAGCAGTTGGAGGAAACAGAACGTGGCATCACCAATATGCTCAATGCAATCCAGGCTGGTATCTTCAACGCATCCACCAAGCAGCGGCTGGATGAATTGGAGCAGCGAAAGGCAGACATCGAATTGCAGATCATCCAGGAGGAAATGCGGCATCCGATGCTGACCCGTGAGGATGTGACATACTGGTTTTGTCGTTATCGAATGCTGGACACCAAGCGGCTGGAAGAACGGCGCAGGCTGATTGACGGTTTTGTAAACTCCGTTATTGTCTATGATGAGTACATTGTCATTACTTTTAATTACAAGGAAGGGACTACAACTGTCCCTTTCTCTAAACTGGATAGTTCGGATTTATCATCTGTCGGGGGACCAAATAAAGGGAAGTTCCTTTCGGCACTTCCCTTTATTTTATTATATGGAGATCCGAAAGACTATCTGAAACAGTCCGGTGAACTGTTGCGGACGGCGGCCGG
>ERZ808048.138-NODE-138-length-14931-cov-4.197926_pt1 | contig 14931 bp, 27 predicted proteins | sample MGYA00380197_ERZ808048 | MGnify/ENA primary metagenome ERZ808048 (study PRJEB31490, sample SAMN06133377) | cow dung metagenome | isolation source: M1 | host: cow | place: China: Chengdu | collected 2015-05 ... | reverse complement strand
ACTATTTTGACAGTAGTTTTAGTGTTAGCATCAATGTAGCATAAAGTATATGTCATTAGCCCTTAGGTCTTTATCTAAGGGCTTTATTCTTTTTCATACACAATTTTTCCATCAGATGTACGATAGTATAAAATTACACTTCCATCAGCAGAAGGCATTTTCCCTATTAGCACCTTATCATCAGTGATTTCAACTTCTTTTTTAGGAGCTATTTCATTTACTTTTGTTTTTTCAAGTGGCTGTAGTATGTATTTTTCGCGATCTGGCAGAGCCATACATAGAGCCTGCACCGGCCGTCAAATTGATCGATGGCATTCAGGGCCTTGAAAAAGGTCTCCTGGGTCACCTCCTCCGCCGTTTCCTCGTCCCGGCACAGGGCCAGACAGTAGCGGTACACATCCCGGAAATACAGGGTATACACCTCCTGAAAATCTGTCACTTTCTCACCTCCTTCGCCTATATAATACACCTAAAGTTTAGAAAAGTCAACGCATTCGACAAGATTTCCCAAAAAAAGTTTAGAAAATTTCAAAAAACCTATTGACAAAGTTCGACAAATATGTTACAATTAGTTCAGAAATCCTGAACTAAGCTTTCAAAAATCGACTCGCAGAAGCGTATTTTTTTTAAGCAAAAAAAGTTCAGAAAATATAAACAAGTGAAGGAGGTGAAAACGTGAAATTCAATTATGCTAAACTTTTGGGAAGAATGAGGGAGTTCAATCATACTCAAGAATCTCTTGCAAAAGCGATAGGTAAAAATGAAAGCACCCTGAGTGCTAAGTTAAACATCAAGTCATATTTTACCACAGCAGAGATTTGTGCCATCTGTGAAGTCCTTGAGATTCCTTTTAAGGACATACCAAAATATTTTTTTACTGTATAAGTTCAGAAAACTAAACAAATGGAGGGCAAATGAATCGAAAAAGACTGCGTAGAATCTATGATGGCATAAAGCAGAGGTGTTATAACCCGAGCTGTGATGCTTATCCTCGCTATGGTGGTCGGGGAATAATAATGTGTTCCGAGTGGCTTAATAATCCCCAAGCTTTTTACGAGTGGGCAATGACAAACGGTTATAGAGATGACCTTTCCATTGACCGCATCGACAATGACAAAGGATATTCTCCCGACAATTGTCGATGGGCAACAAGAAAGCAACAACAAAATAATCTTTCAATCACTATAAAGGTGGAAATAAACGGTGTATACAAGTCTTTGCGACAATGGTCGGAAGAATCAGGAATATATTTCAATACCCTTTATAAGAGATATAAAAAAGGTGTTACAGGAATTGACTTGATAAAAGAGGTACAACTAAGCAAGAGCCACCATAAAATGTATAGAAATGCTTAAAAGGAGTTGCCTATGAGCAAAGACAAATTGACCGTCACTTTTCATATCGGCGGTAAGCAGGTTGATAAGCTGACACCGGAGCAGAGTGAGAAAATTGCAAAGAGATTATCCGAGGCGATGAGTCTCTACTACACAGCGAATCCGGAAGAGTTTCAAAAACTAAAAAAGAAAAGGAAATAATTAAAATGCTTAAGTTAATGAAAATGAGAACAGAAGATGGCAAATTGATAATTCAAGACGAGGGAAGGGAAATAGTTTTTGACAAGTCCTATGATGCTTGGCTGTATGTGTTTCTTATGAGAGATATCAGACCAAATCCACCTATACCGCCTCGTTCAGTATATCCTGTGCTGACTCTCGATCCTACTCGTCAGCTCACATTTAAGAAAAAGGTAGTTTGGGAGGTTATCAATAATGTATAAGAATTTAATCAAAATATCTACGGTCAATATGACACATGACGAATGGCTTCAGCATAGACAGAAGTCAATCGGTGGATCAGATGCATCAAGCATAATCGGTCTTAATCCTTGGTCGAGTCCCTATACAGTTTGGGCAGACAAGCTCGGCAAGATTCCTGCGAAGGAAGACAATGAGGCAATGAGACAGGGCAGAGACCTTGAGTTCTATGTTGCAGAGAGATTCTGCGAGGCTACCGGTAAGAAGGTTCGCAGAGAAAACCATATCCTTATCAACGCCGACTATCCCTTCGCTCATGCGAATGTAGACCGTATGGTTGTCGGAGAGGATGCCGGTCTTGAGTGTAAGACTACCTCGGCACTAAATATGAAGAACTTCAAGAACGGAGCATTCCCGGATACATACTATGTGCAGTGTGTTCACTACATGATGGTAACAGGATGCAAGAAGTGGTATCTCGCAGTTCTCGTTCTTAATAAAGATTTTATGGTCTTTGAGATCGAGAGAGATGAGGAAGAGATAGAGGCTCTCGCAAAGTCCGAGGCTGAATTTTGGAAGCTCGTTGAGGAAAAGACCTCACCTATCGCAGACGGTACTTCATCTACTTCTAATACCATCTCGGTCCTTTATCCCGAATCTAATGATGAGTCAGTAAATCTTTTTGCATACGAGGCAGACCTTCAGCAGTACATAGCTCTCTCGACTCAGATTAAGGAGTTAGAGAAGCTCAAAGATGAGGCGGCTAATAAGGTTAAGGCATTCCTCGGAGAAGCAGGAAGAGGCGAATCTGACCACTACAGAGTATCATGGACAAGCTCTACAAGAAATACATTCGACTCAAAGAGATTCGCATCAGATCACAAAGACATTGATTTGTCCGAATATTACAAAACTTCATCCTATCGCACGTTCAAAGTAACAGAAACTACAAAATAATTAACATACATAAGGAGATTAATACTATGGCAAACACAATTCAGAATAAGGTAGCAGTTACCACCACAACAGAGAAGAAGACTATGCAGTCCTACATCAAGACTATGGAGGGCGAGATCAAGAAGGCTCTCCCATCGGTTATCACTCCCGAAAGATTCACTCGTATGGTGCTTTCCGCACTTTCTACCACTCCCAAGCTTGGTTCTTGCACTCCTAAGTCCTTCCTTGGAGCAATGATGTCCGCAGCTCAGCTCGGTCTTGAACCTAATACTCCTCTTGGACAGGCTTATCTGATCCCTTACAAGAACAAAGGTGTAGACGAAGTGCAGTTCCAAATCGGATATAAGGGACTTATAGACCTTGCTTACAGAAGCGGAGAGGTTTCCCTTGTACAGGCTCATATCGTGTATGAGAACGATGTCTTTGAGTGTGAATTCGGTCTTGAACCTAAGCTTATTCATAAGCCTGCTGATAAGGACAGAGGCAATCCTATCAAGGTTTATGCCATGTTCAAAACTAAAAACGAAGGTTATGGCTTTGAAGTAATGTCTATGGATGATGTTCGCAGACACGCAGAAAAGTATAGTAAAGCTTACAATTATGGCTCTTCTCCTTGGCAGACTAACTTTGAGGAGATGGCAAAGAAGACCGTTCTCAAGAAGGTTCTTAAGTATGCTCCTCTCAAGTCCGACTTTGTCAGAGGTATTGTGCAGGATGAGACCATCAAGACCGAGATATCCGAGGATATGTACGAGGTTAAGAACGATATCATCTATGATGCAGAGTTTAACGAGATAGATATTGAAACAGGCGAGGTGAAGGATGTATGAAAACTACACAGTGTCAGAGAATCATTGACTATATCCGTCAGTTCGGATCGATATCGACTCTAGAGGCTTTTAATGACCTCGGAGTGGCAAGACTTGCATCAAGAATCCATGACCTTAAGAGGCAGGGATACAATATCACAAGCGAAACTAAAACAAGTAAAAATAGATTTGGCGAGAACACATCATTCAAGGTGTACAAGCTTGCAGACGGAGGTAAAGTATGAACTCAATCAATTTAATAGGAAATCTTTGCGGAGACCTTGAACTTCGCCAAACAAATAGCGGCAAGTCGGTAACACAGTTTAATCTTGCAGTTAAGAGACCTTTCTCAAGAGATACCACGGACTTTATTCCGGTGGTAGTATATGACCAGCCTGCGGAATACCTGAGCCGATATGCTCACAAGGGTACAAAGGTAGCTGTTACAGGTAAGTTGATCTCACGAAATTATGAGGACAAGAACGGTAACAAACGTACTGCCTTTGAAGTGGTAGCAGATGTTGCGGAAATATGTGAGTCGAGGGAAAGCACAGAAGCAAAGCCACAGCCTTCTACATATATGCCGAATGCATATACATCGAATAGTCAGAATTTTGAGACAATTCCCGATGACCAAGACCTTCCTTTCTAAGGAGGTGAGGGTATGAAGGTAGATATTTTCAACACAGATAAGAAATACAGCATTATCTACGCTGATCCCCCTTGGCTATATAGGAACACTCTCGGTGGAAATGCAAAAATGGGAGCAGCACCTTATCCTTTGATGAAACAAGAGGATATACACTCCTTACCTGTTCCTCAAATAACCGCCAAGGACTGCATATTATTTTTATGGGTTACGATGCCAAAACTTCAGGAAGGGCTTGACACGATCAAAGCGTGGGGATTCAAGTATAAGACTTGTGCATTTTGTTGGGTTAAACAGAATCCTAAAAGCAAAAATATATTTGCAGGTTTAGGGCGTTGGGTTCAAGGAAATGCTGAATTATGCTTATTAGCGACAAAGGGAACACCACACCGTGTGAGTACATCAGTGAAACAAATCGTATTAGCTCCACGAGGAAGACACAGTGAAAAACCTGCAGAGGTGCGAGACAGAATTGTTACTCTAATGGGCGACCTTCCAAGAATTGAACTATTTGCCCGACAATATGCAGAAGGTTGGGACTGTTGGGGAAATGAGGTGTGATACATAATGGCTGAAGTTCAATGGATAAAAATCTACATAGATATGTTCGACAAGCGAAAGATTAAGAAGCTTCGCAGACTCCCGGCAGGAAACGAACTACTTCTCATATGGATTATGCTCCTTGCTACAGCAGGAAAGTGTAATGCAGGCGGTATGATCTACATCACAGAGAACGTTCCCTTTACTGAGGAGGACCTTGCCGATGAGCTTGACTTTGAGATTGGAACAATTAAGCTCGCTCTGAAAGCTTTTGAGGAACTTGATATGATTACCACCACAGGAGAAGGATATATCTCCATCAACAATTGGGAGGAATATCAAAATGTGGACAGGCTTTCGGAGATAAGAGAATATAATCGTCTCGCAAAGCAGAAGTCAAGGGCAAAACAAAAGCTGCTCCAAAGCGGATGTAGTGATGTCAATGACATGTCAATGACAAGTCAACGATGTCAAGACACAGAAGAAGAAATAGAAGAAGAAAAAGATAAAGAAAAAGAATATCATTCATTCATTCAATCTGACGCAGAGACAGCCAAAATGGAATATATGAACGGTACTCTCGGAGAAGGAGTTGTGCTGATTAGTTATGAGCAATTCGATGATCTTGTTGACAAACTGTCTCTTGATGAGCTGCATAAATACTTTTCCATCATAGTCGAGTGCGAGAAGAATGGCAGACACTACAAGAAGAAGTCACACTACCAAGCCATACTGGATATGGTTGCTAAAGACCGGAAGGTACATAAGTAAAGGAGGATACACATGACACTAGGTGAACTTTTAAGAGAGGCTAGGGAAAAGAAGGGCTTAAGCGTCAGGGAACTAGCCAAAATGGTGGGGATCAGTCACCCCACCATATACAAATACGAGTCAGACCAACACGAGCCGAGAATATCCCACCTGAAATGGTTGGCTCAGGCTTTGGACTTAACACTTTTGGAAATAGTAGAAAGGATTTAATACTATGGGAATATTTAAGAAAATCAAGGGACGCAAATACTACAAGGAACTCGCTGGGAAATATAGAGAAAGCTATTACCGGGAGATGGATGCAAAAGCTAGATTATTTAGAGATTATTCTGATCTCTTAGAAGAAGCAGCAGAACAAAAAGCCGCTAAAGAAGAGTGGATAAAAAAATATCACGATCTCCTGATGACACGTATTGAACTGGGAGAAAACATCCTAAAAACAATTGTAGAGAAAGGAACAACAAATGATAACACTTGAAAAAACATTGGTATGTGGATGGGAGCCAGCCATCCGAGGAATGAGAAACGCATTAAACAGTTGGCATCTGATCGACAGTACCTTTGATGGAGAGGTAAAGATCGGAGAGAACGATCATAACCTAATGATGAGGCTCGCTAAAAGTGGCTCGTCTCATGCTAAATACAGAAGGCAGATCATTGTATGGGTAGACATCACAGCTCCTCTGTATTGGTGGAAGGAATTCGATACATATAAGGTCGGTACGGTTGCTAACTCTTGCTCCACTATGCATAAGATTCATTCAAGGGAACTAACTCTTGATGACTGCAGCCACGAACACTTACGTCCTATCGCATTAAATGCTCTGAAGCGAGTAATCGAATGCATTAACGATGCACGAGAGGACTTCATCGAGACCAAGGACAAAGAGGATTGGTGGCAGATGATCCAGTTGCTGCCGACCTCTTTCAATCAGAAGCGAACTGTGCAGCTTAACTACGAGGTCCTTGCCGGGATCTATCCTGATAGGAAACATCACAAGCTGGATGAGTGGCATACGTTCTGTGACTGGATTGAGTCGCTTCCATACAGCGAGGTTATTACGGTTGGAAAGGGGAGCGACAAATGACAACATTAGAAAGAGCCATTGAAGTATATGGAAAAGATATGCAGTTAAATGTGGCTATCGAGGAGTTCTCCGAGCTTATCAAAGAGATATGTAAGCATAAGAGAGGCGAGGATAACCGTGATAACATCATTGAGGAGATAGCGGATTGTTCCATAATGATGGAACAGTTACAGATTATCTTTGGAATTGAAGATGATGACATAATTAGGATATACAATGAAAAACTTGACCGCCTTGAAGAAAGGCTTGCAGAACAGGAGAGCAACCAATGAGCAGAGATAAGCAGATTGAGGAGATGGCAAAAGAGATATGCTCAGAATACGATTGCGTAATCCCGTGTCAGAGTTGCGGTTATTATGGATATGCAAATTGTAGAGATGTTAAATCTGCGGAAAAACTCTACATCGCAGGCTACCGCAAGGCTTCCGATGTTGCGAGGGAAATTAGTCAAGATATTATCGAGCCGCTTTGGAATGCCTATAAAAATAGCACTTGTCAAGAAACTGTGCTTTTAGTTGCATTGATATGCGAAACGATAAACAACCAACTCAAAAAGAAATACGAAAGCGAGGGCGAGGGATGAAAGTATCTAAAGAAAAGAAAATTCTTGATGTGACTTGCGGATCGAGATCCATTTGGTTTAACAAAAATCATCCTTTTGCGATATATTGCGATAAAAGAAAAGAAAAATGGGAAGGACACTTTGGTAATGCTTTACGCAAAGACGGTACAAAAAAACATAGGCAACTTATTATTGATCCCGATATTCAATGCGACTTTACAGATCTTCCATTTGACGATAATTCTTTTACATTGGTTGTTTTTGACCCACCACATATAGAAGGTTTGGGGGATAATTCGTGGACTAAAAAAGCGTATGGGAGTCTTGATATGAATTGGGAACAGATGCTTCACGATGGATTTGCCGAATGTATGCGAGTGCTTATTCCTAACGGTATATTGATTTTTAAGTGGAGTGAAACACAAATACCAACACCAAAAATAATTAAGGTGCTTGGATATCAACCTCTTTTTGGTCACAAATCTGGAAAGAAAATGAACACTAATTGGCTTTGTTTTATGAAAGAAAGCGAGGGTGAGGGATGACCACAGAACAGATAATTAAGGCTTTGGAGTGTTGCTCTAAAGATGATTGCGATAATTGCCCAAATGGCTTTGGGAACTGTTACGCAAATCTTGCAGGTTATGCCCTTGCTCTTATTAAGTCGCAACAAGGACAGATTGTAGGGCTTAACTCCGCAATAGAAACCTTACAAGGCGTAGCAAAGGATTACGAGAACCACAACGAAACTCTCAAAAGAGAAAACAAATATCTCCGAGAGCGTTTAGCTGAAGAGATGGAACACAAAGAGGATATGTCGGTAGAGTTTACCTGCGTTTTCAGTCAACCACATAAGGTATCAGATTGCCCTATCACCGAAGAAATTGACAAAGCCAAAGCCGACACCGTAAAGAAGATGCAGGAGAGGATACACGAAGCGGCGTGGTACTTCCCAATGTACGAAGAAGAAAGGCATCTCATTGACATTGGCGATATAGACCAAATAGCAAAAGAGATATTGGAGGGCAGCAATGAAGTGCAAGAATAAAGAAGTTAATGTAAAAGGTCTCGTATATAACGATGCCTCACAGCAGATGCGGAGCTGCAATCTCCGAGTCATCTGCAGCAATGATGAGAAGGGTAAGACCTTATCTATTGATAATGGACTCTTACAGTATACGATACCATTTGAACCAATAGCTAAGTATTTTGAGGGGAATTACAAGAAACAGTAACCACAAGCCACAATGGAGGTGATTGTATGGCAAGATGTTTACCGAATACATGGGGAGCGAAATTCGTTAAGTGTCCCTACTACAAAAAACACGATCAGCATCAAATCGTCTGCGAAGGTATCAATGATAAGTCTACCACACACATTGTGTTCGGAGCTGATTATGATCTGACGAATTATATGCACAAATATTGCAACGGTGTTGGAGACTGCAAAAAATGCCCTCTACATAGTCTCTTGGAAAGGAAGTATAAGGATGAATAAGTACAGGAACATTAAGTCCAACGGTTGCGACAGCCGAAAAGAAGCGAGACGTTTGCAACAGCTCCAACTGCTTGAGAAAGCAGGGAAAATCAGAGACCTACAGACTCAGGTTAAATTCGTTCTGATTCCGGCTCAATACGAGACCTATGAGAGATATTCAAAGAATGGCAAGAGGCTTAAGGATGGAGTGAGATGCATTGAACGAGAATGCTCTTATTACGCAGACTTTACCTACACCATATCTGAAACAGGCGAGAACATCGTTGAAGACACAAAGAGCAAGATAACACAGACAAAGGACTTTGTTATCAAGCGAAAGCTGATGCTTGCAGTTCATGGCATCAAGATTCGCATCGTTTAAGTACATAGAGGAGTGCTTCGGTACTCCTCTGTAATTTTTTTGAGGGGGGGTAGTATCACTTTTAGCTAAAAATATTCTAAAATACTCATATCAAAGTGAAGGGAGGCTTTCTGTGGATTGGGAGCTGATAAAAGCGGAATATATTGCAGGCGGTACGAGCTACAGAAAGCTTGCCGAAAAGTATGATGTTAAGCTATCTGCTTTAAGGAATGTTGCTGAGAAAGAAAAGTGGGTGGAGCTTAAAACACAAGCACAACACAAAACCAACACAAAAATAGTTAATTCCGTCAGCAAAAAGAAAGCTAAGAAGGCTGTTGATAAGCTGAAAAGAGTATCAGACCTAACTGACAAGCTGCTTGATAAACTTGAGCAGGCTATCTCCGAGTTGGATGTTCAACTTTACAAGAGGGTTGATAAGACAAAAGTTATAGAGTACAACAATGAGTTACGCCCCGATAAGCCTACCAAGGAGATTATTCACGAGGAAGAAAAGGTTTTAGAGGTAACTACTATTGTTGACAGAAGCGGTCTTAAGGCTATTGCCTCAGCTCTGCGTGATATTAAGGAAATACAGATGCTCAAGAGCGAACTTGATAAGCAGGAGCAGGAGGCACGAATCAAGAAGTTGCAGAAGGAAGCAGCAGATGATGATAACACTGTCAAGGAGATAGAGGTTACATTCAGTGCCGGTAAGGAGGATTGGAATGAGTAAGATCACCCTTGCACTTGGTACACCTAATGACAAGCAGATACAATTCCTTGAAGCAAAGACTAAGGACGTTGGCTTTGGCGGTGCGAGAGGAGGCGGCAAGTCTTGGGTAGTACAGAACAAGGCTATAAGGCTCTGCTTATGGTATAAGGGCATTAAATGCCTTATCGTAAGAAGGACATACCCTGAGCTTATGAATAACCACATAATGCCTTTACAAGATAAGCTGCCACGAACTGTAGCAAGGTATAACAAGACAGAGAAGCTCTTTAGATTCTTAAATGGCAGTACAATCAAATTTGGCTATTGTAATAACGATAAAGACCTTGACCAATACCAAGGTGCAGAGTATGACATCATCTTCCTAGATGAGGCTACACAGCTTCAGGAGATGTGGATCAAGAAGATTAAAGCCTGCCTTAGAGGTGCTAACAGCTTCCCGAAGAGGATATATTACACCTGCAACCCCGGAGGAGCTTCACACGGATACTTTAAGAGGCTATTCATAGATAAGAAGTATGAGGATGGAGAGAATGCTGAAGATTATACCTTCATTCAGTCTCTTGTAACAGATAATAAAGCTCTTATGGCAGCACAGCCTGACTATATAAAGCAGCTTGAAGCACTCCCTCCCAAACTGAGAGAGGCTTGGCTGTATGGTAGATGGGACATCTTTGAGGGACAGTTCTTTGAGGATTTCAGAGATACACCTGACCTAGACCTATGCAATAAGGCAGGAATCACACCGGAGCAGGCACTTGAACAACGTAGATTCACTCACGTTATAGAGCCTTTTGAGATACCAAGAGGCTGGAATATAATGCGATCCTATGACTTTGGCTATAATAAACCGTTCTCCCTTGGATATTGGGCAGTAGATTATGACGGAGTGTTATATCGCATATTAGAGATGTATGGCTGCACTCAGACTCCTGATGAGGGAGTTAAATGGACTCCTGATGAGCAGTTCATGAAGATAAGCCAATTTGAACGTGAGCATCCTTGGCTCAAAGGAAGGAATATTGTAGATAGTGTTGCCGATCCTGCTATATGGGATACCTCACGAGGAGAGAGTATAGCAGAGACCGCAGCGAGATATGGCGTATACTTCACACCGGGCGATAACAATCGTATTCCGGGTTGGATGCAGGTACACTATAGGATGCAGTTCGATGAGAATGGATATCCTCGGATGTATGTATTCAATAACTGTAAAGCATTCAGAAGGACTATCCCTCTCATGATGTACTCAGAGACTCACCCTGAAGACCTTGATACTAAGCTTGAGGATCACTGCCCTGATGAGGTTAGGTATATGTGTATGTCGAGACCTATCAAGCCTATAATTCAAGAGAAGAAAAAGATAATCCTATCTGATCCTCTCAACCAATTTACCAATTACTAAGAGGAGGACTTTATGTTTCCACCTGAAAACAATCATATTCCTATAGCCGAGAAGAAGGAACAGATCAAAGCTCCTGAAGCAATGGTCGCAGTTACTCCCATCGGACCGGAACAGTTAAAACATTTCACAGACATACTACAGAAGTATAAATCAGGTAAGACTAGCACAGAACAGCGTATCGTGGCATCTGAGTCTTGGTGGAAGCTTCGTAACACTACAGAGGAGCAGAAGGTCTCTCAGATCGGTGGTGACGGAGGCTTCACGAGTAAGTCAGGCTGGCTTCATAACGTTATCGTATCCAAGCATGCTGATGCAATGGAAGCTTATCCTGAGCCTAATATCCTGCCTAGAGAGGAAGGAGACAAGGGCGAGGCTAAAATGCTGTCTGCTATCATCCCTTGTGTACTTGAACAGAATAAGTTTGAGAGTACATATGATGATGCTATGTGGCAGAAGATGAAGACTGGTACTGGTGCATACAAGGTTATATGGGACAAGCACAAGCTGAACGGTCTCGGTGATATCACTATTGAATGTGCAAATCTGCTCAATCTCTATTGGGAGCCGGGCGTTACGGACATTCAGAAGAGCCGCTACTTCTTCCATACAGAGCTATGTGACAAGGATATCCTTGAACAGAAATACCCTGAGCAGTTAAAAGACGGTCTCAAGGGTGATACATTTATCAGCACTAAGTTTCTCTACGATGACCACGTTGATACAGAAAACAAGGTTACAGTCATTGAGGTATATTACCACAAGTACATAAACGGAAAGAATACCCTTCAGTATTGCAAGTATGTCAACGATAAGGTGCTTTATTCTACAGAGAATGACACACAGCCTATCGATGATATGATGAGTGGTACAGTTAAGCCTCCTCTTGCTGTAGCAGGCTTATATGACCACGGTAAGTATCCATATGTATTTGATCCTCTCTATCCCATTGAAGGCTCTCCTTGTGGTTATGGCTATGTAGATATATGTCAGAACCCACAGATAGAGATTGACCTACTCAAGACAAGCTTTGTTAAGTCTGCTATGGTAGGCTCTGCTCCTCGTTATTATGCAGATAACAGTGCTGGAGTTAATGAGGAAGAGTTCCTTGACCTATCCAAGCCTATTGTACATTGCAATATGGCTAATGGAGATCACCTTGTCCCTATTCAGCACAATACTCTTGATGGCAACTACATCAACGTATTAATGCAGAGTATTGACGAACTTCGTGAGACTAGTGGTAACACAGAGACTAGCACAGGCAATACAAGCTCCGGTGTTACTGCTGCATCTGCAATCGCTGCACTTCAGGAGGCTAGTGGCAAGGGAAGCCGAGACAGCACACTTGGAGCATACAGAGCATACTCAGATATCGTTGATATATGCATAGAGCTTATCAGACAGTTCTATGATATGCCTCGTAAGTTCCGCATCCTCGGTCAGTATGGTATGGAACAGTATGTAACCTATACCAACCAAGGATTACAGCCTCAGCATCAGGGTGTTGACTTTGGTCAGGATATGGGATACAGGCTCCCCACATTCGATATTAAGGTATCTGCACAGAAGAAGAATGTATATACCAAGGTATCACAGAATGAGCTTGCATTACAGTTCTTCCAGCTAGGCTTCTTCAACCCTCAGATGGTGGATCAGGCACTAATGTGCTTGGATATGATGGAGTTTGATGGTAAGGATAGCATAATGCAGAAGGTTGCTCAGAACGGTACACTAATGCAGAAGCTGATTCAGTATATGCAGATAGCATTTATGTATGCTCAGCAGAATGATCCAATGTTAGCACAGCAGATCATGAATGATATGGCTATGATGGGTGGCGGTGCAATGCCCGGTGCTATGATGGGTGGACCTGCTCCACAGATGCCTCAGAGCGATGCTATCTCAGGTATGGCTAAGAAAGAGCATGGACTTGTAACAAATGCTCGTGAGAAGGCTTCAAATGTGGCTCAGCCATCAGAGGGAAAGGTTATAGGTGATAAGAAATGATCACAGTAGTTTATCACAGAGACTATAACCGACTCACAATGGAAGGTCACGCTCAAAGTGCAGAGAAAGGACACGATTTAGTCTGTGCTTCTGCTTCTATCCTTGCATATACTCTCGCTAAGTTCGTAAAAAATATGAAGGATGCAGGGCAGGTGTATTATCCCACAGTAGAGCTTACAGAAGGACACACTACTATCTCTTGCAGTCCACCTAAGCGAATTCAAAGCTCTGTAAAACTTGCATTTGATACAGTATGTGCAGGATTTGAGCTTCTTGCAAGGGACTATCCCGATAATATCTCTTATGAGATCAGAGGGATGAAATAAGTATATAAAGCCTTATGGCATCATATAGGATTCGCCAACCTAATTGGCAGATTATATCGGAGGATTTACTCATGAATGAATTAAAAAGGCTCAATCTTCAGCTATTCGCAGGTGAAGGCACCGGAGAAGGTGGAGACGGAGCAACACCGGGCGTTACTGCGACTGCTGACGCCGAGCAGAGACTGAGGGAATTGGGTGTTCCTGAAGCCAAAGCAAAACAGAGAGCGAGTAAGGTAGCCTCTAGGATGAATGAATCGGTTAAGACCGAGCCAAAGCCTACAGAGGAAGCCAAAGTGGAGTCCGTTCCTCCCACAACAGATAACCCCACGGAAGAAACACAGGAAACTGTTCCAAGTCGAATGAGTTGGGATGAGATTATGAAAGATCCGGAGTACAACGAAAAGATGCAGGCTATGATGAAGTCTCGCCTCAAGTCCGCTAAGACTGCCGAGGAAAACCTTGCAAAGTTAGCTCCTGCTATGGAACTGCTTGCGAGAAAGTATAATCTTGATCCCGAAAAGATGGATTATGAAGCTCTTAACAAGGCTATCAATGACGACGACGATTACTACGAAGATAAGGCTCTTGAGATGGGCGTATCAGTAGAAACCGCACGAAAGATAGACAAGATGGAGCGAGACAATGCAAGAGAACAGGCACAAGCCGAGAGGACCTTGCAGGAACAGAAGATTCAGCAGCACCTGATTAAGCTTGAACAGCAGGGAGAGGCATTGAAGAAGCTATTCCCTAGTTTTGACCTCAGAACTGAGCTTCAGAACCCTGCCTTTGCTAGAATGACGTCTCCCAATGTCGGCATAAGTGTAGAAGATGCATACTATGCTGTACATCGTAATGAGATTCAGACTGCTTCAATGCAGATTGCAGCACAGAAAACTGCTGAGAAACTTTCCAATGCGATTCAGTCAGGCAGCAGAAGACCTGATGAATCAGGCGTATCAAGCCAAGCTCCTTCCGTGAGTACATTCGATTATCGTACCGCAAGCAGAGATCAGAGAGAAGCTCTTAAGAAGCGTATCCGTGATGCAGCGGCACGAGGGGAGAAATTGTATCCCGGACAGTAAACCGCTTACATTTCTCCTAGAAACACCACAATATTTTATAAGGAGAAATAAAAATGAAAGAAATCTTTGAAAGAATTAATCTTCAGCTTTTCGCTGAAGCAGGTAACGTTGTAAACACACTTACCAATGGCTATGTAAACGCATATACAGGTGCTCAGGTAGACGCAGGTGGCAATTCCCTTACAGGCGAGCTTAAAACCTTCTATGACACCGAGCTTCTTGAGAACGCTCGTGTTGAGCTGTTCTATGCTCAGTTTGCAAAGAAGCAGACTCTTCCCAAGAAGCATGGTACTACCGTAGAGTGGAGAAAGTGGAACACATTCGCTAAGGCTACACAGCTTCAGGAAGGTGTTATCCCCACCGGTCAGAAGTTCGGTATGAGTTCCAAGACTGGCTCTATCGCTCAGTACGGT
>ERZ808048.137-NODE-137-length-14945-cov-3.902072_pt1 | contig 14945 bp, 25 predicted proteins | sample MGYA00380197_ERZ808048 | MGnify/ENA primary metagenome ERZ808048 (study PRJEB31490, sample SAMN06133377) | cow dung metagenome | isolation source: M1 | host: cow | place: China: Chengdu | collected 2015-05 ... | reverse complement strand
CTGCTCCACCGTGCGCTCGGCGATCCCCATCGTCATGGCCACCTTAACCGTGCTGTATCCCTCCACGTATTTCAGCCGGATGGCACGGCGCTGCTTGGGACTACGCAGTGCGGAGATCTCCGCCTCGATCTGCGCCAGCCTTGCGATCTGCTTGTTGGCACTGGCTTCGTATATGGCCCGCTCTGCCAACGCCCTCTCCCGATCGGTGGCCCGGTCACTCCTTGCGGCCGCCAACTCTGCGGAGCGCATCTTGGCACGCAGCTCCATCACTTCTCTTTTTCCTGCCCGGAAATTCCTCAGCATCTCCCGTGTCAGCACTCCGTCACCTCCTGCACTTCGATCCCGTACTTCTCCCGCATCATCTTGCAGTTGTTGATGTACACCCTGGTGCGCGTGGCGGAGGATTTCACGTCCTCCACGATCAGAACGCCGTCCCGTTTGTAGGAAAAATCCGCCCGGTACCGCCAGGCCCGCACCCGCTCCCCGTCCGGCGTGGTGTACGCCTCGGTCAAGGTGAACTCCGGCTGGATCTTCAATTCGGTGATGGCCCCGGCCGCAAGCAGCACCAAAAGCGCGTCATAACGGCGCGCTTCTTTTTTGCTGTCGAAACGAATCTTTCCCCGATCCTCTTTTATGGCGCCGAACTTTCCGCGCCTCTCGCGGACGTCCGGCATTTTCGTCTTGCATTGCTGCCGGTATATTTCCCATGCCTTTTTGGCCGCACGATCGGATAGATCGCTCGCCTTGATCGCCATACCCACACCTCCTTTGTGGTACTATAACTTTACGCATCTACGAGGATTCCTACGGCTGCCTGCGCAGCCGCCCTCCTCTTTCTGTTCCGGGTCTTTTATGTACTTATAATATAGGTAGCCGAAGGACGTGGCCTTGGCTTCCACCAACGTATATCCTCGCGGTGCACGCGGCGGCTTGTCCACGGTGTACTCCCGCTTGACCTCCTGCGGTGTCTCCGCCTCCGGCTTCTTGTGATTGCGTGTGGCCATATAGCGGTGGCCGCCCTGCTCTTCCGTCCAGTGATCGAAAAGATAATTGGCAAGGCCTGTATAATCCTGGCCGTGGTCTATACCGTTGTATCGGTTGTGACGGCGCAGGTGCTTGCTTTCCACGATACTGCCCCACGTCCACGCCTTTCGGATATCCTCCTCCGTCACGCCGAGGGAGATCACATGGAAGTGGATGCGGCTGGTGCTCTTGCCCCGCCCCATCACGATAATGATCTTGGCGGACGGATTGATTCTCTGCAGGCGGCGGCGGTAGATCGCGCGGATGCGGCGGGCATCCTTGAAGCTATACAGTTCGTTCTCATCGTCGAAGGTGAGCGTGCTATACAGCGACGCGGGCGAATGGTTCTCATTGACCATACGCACGAAATTGGCGCGGGAGATGCGCTCCTTATGCGCCAGCCGATCCGCCTCGGTCTTAAAGCGGAGGCGCTTTTTGTAGGTTTTTATATCCGCATTGTCCGGCACAGGGTATACGATCTGCTCGCATACACATCCCGAATCCATCCGCTTTTTTACTCGTCTCATTACTCCTCCGCTTATGCTCCAAATCCGCACGGCCTTTTTCCGTGCGGATTTCTGTGTTTATTTATACCTGCATCTGTTCTTGCTTCGGCGGTATTTCCCTCTCCCCTGCGGTCAACTTTGCCGCCACGGCGAGGATCGCGTCCGCCAGGTTCTCCCGTGCCACGGCAGTGGCGATCACCGCCTGGATGCTCATACCGTCCACCACGGCCACGCAAGGCGTTCCGCTCTTCGCTCGGCGTAGAACGTACCCGATGGCACTCAGATCCGTGAGCGGTGCAAGGAACATCTCATTGATCCAGTACACGGCGGGATCCTCGGCGGCGGCAAGCGGGGTGAGCGTGCTTGACCCGTACACGAAGGATACCGGGCTTGCATCAAGCTGGATATCATCGGCGGTTATGTCGCCGTACATATCGTCCGTCGGATCCTCGAAGAACACTTCAAAGGATTCCCTCTCGTCTGCCGGCACGTCGATCATAGCCAGCAGCTCGTCCTTCGTGCGAACGGTGGGCATTCCGTACATTGGGTAGGCCGCGGCACCGGTGGAGATCCACTGCGTACCGTTGACTGTGAACACAGTCAGCACCTTCCGCTTTTTACATATCTGCCATATCTTTGCGTATTTCATCTTGGTTTCCCTCCGTCATTTCCGCTCGCAGGCTTTCTTTGATGTAGTAGGATCTCCTCTTGCTCTGGAGTAATGATTCGGCGGCTTCACCAAATCGTTTCCAGTCGATGGTGGACGGGTGATAGTTCAGTTTACCGATCTTCCACAGATCCACGTAATCGGCGGAATCGATGAAATCAAGCACATCCGCGTCGTTGAGTACCGGCTCGGCAGATACCCATGTTTTTATGCCTATATGGTGCGCTGTGGCGAGTGCAAGGATACGGTCGTGCGGTGATCCTGAGCGGGGTTCTTCCTGCGGGATGTAGTTTCTATCAAACGTATGGCCGCTGTATCCGGTATAGGTAATACCAAACCAGTCGCCGCTGTCCAGGAGGTCGAAATCACGTGCGGCATCCGCTCCGTTTTTGGTGAGGATCTGCACATGGTTTCCGCTGTCTTTGAGGATTTTGATGATATCCCGCGTGGGGGTGCTGTCATATCCCTTGGGGTATGGATCGCACGTGAAGCATAGATGGATGAGCTTGCCTGTTATGTCCTCTCGTTCGATCTGCTTTCGTGTTTCCTCCACGATGTTTTCACGAGGGACGACGCATGAATGGAATTTCTCTTTTTCTCGGTGGAGTACGTTCGGGGCAAAGCAGTAGTAGCATTCGTGGGGGCAACCGGTGTAGATGTTTATGGCGTAATCGCCGTATTCTTTGGCTTTTCCTTTGGGGACGTAGATTGGTTTCATGGCTTGTCCTCCGTTAATTCCTTCAGCAGTGCCTCTGCCGCAATAACAACAGGATCGTTTGAAACCCTGCCGTCACACAACCTCTTCGCAAACGATATGATGGCTTCGGCTTTGGCTGTTTTTAATGCTCTGCCAATATCAATTACTTTTCGTTTTGCCTTTGCGACTTTTTCTTTTTCGTTTTGATACAATTCATGCAGATTTATATTGCTGTCTTTTAATATTTTGATTTCGCTTTGTAGTTCCTCAATCTCTGCATTTTGGCGTTGGATGAAATCAGCTGCTTCGTCACATACATTTGCAATACCAAGCAACACTTCTATATCGTATTCGTTAAGCGATGCGGTCTTTGATGTCGCTCTACCTCGCAAGAAAACATCTGCTCCGTCCAGTTCACTAACAATCTTCTGATGCGTGAGTTTACGTGCCTCGGCGACGGGCTTCCAATGGCTACACGTCACAATATGATCGTCGTACTGATGTCTATATGCGCACACGCATCCGTGGGAGCACTTGTCGCAGTCTATGTATGCCATCACCCCTCACCGCCTTCCAAAATTCGTGTTATCCAACCTACCCATTTGAACTCTGTTTTGTCGGAATATTTAATGTTTAAGTCAACAAATCCGAGAGTTAAAACACAAAACAGAAACGCTGTTGTATTATAAATTGCTTTCATTCCTGCACACCGCCTTTCAAGCGATCAGCCACCCGATTAATGCTGAAACACCGATAACAAGTGCCGCACCCACAAAAGTTCCAAGTGGAGCAAAAACAATTACAGCCCAATGGCAATTCCCAAAAACAAATATAAGAGCTTCTCCCACATAAAGTAACGCCAAAACCAAAGCCAATAAAAAGTAACCTATAATCTTCTTCATTTTACTCATCTCCTTTCAACGCCCGTTCTGCTTCTTCTCTTGTGAGGAATACGGTTTTGCCGAAATCGCTAAAACCAAATCTGCCATAATTGTATCTGCTCAAAAATTCGTCGCAATCGGAAAATAAGTCTGTTTTGATAAATCCGTATTCGTAGCAAAAATAAATCCCGATCACTTCAAGAATGGCGATGCCTTTGTTTTCGTCAAATTCCCACGGCATATACACCGTGTCCCCCACCTTACAAGGCGGAACAACAACGCCGTTTGCAAGGAGATATTCTGCGAGCGTTCTCACGTTACGGTTGCCTGCGGGATCGGCCGGGGCATTGTCCAGCAGTTCGATCAATCTTTCAAGGTCTGTCATATCATTCCTCTTTCCTGGGATCTTGCCAAGGCGGCTTCAAAGAAATCGTCCGTGTCGAAGTTTCCCATCGGCTGGGCGGCCCTCGGCGTGGGATCGTCATAGGTGCCGCCCATCACCTTGGCGAAGTTCTGCGGATTCATAAGCCAGTCAAAATTGGCTCGCCATCCGCGCCCTTTCTTCCCTTGCAGGAAGTCAGAGGCTTTTACGTGCTCAAACAAACGGCGGAACGTGGCGAAGATCTGCCCCGGCTCCTTCTCCTCGATCTCCTCAAAGCGAGCGTGGAGAGCGGAACGACGTGCATCGGTGATCTTCGTTACCTTCGGCAGATCCGGGCACATAGAATGGTACAGATCTACGATCTGCTGATACAGGAAAGTTTCCTCGGCGGTGGGCGTCGCCTTTGTCTTTTTCTCCGCCACCTTAACCGTGATAGTCGGCGCGGCGGCAAGCCTGTCCAGCAAACGCTTGTATATTCTCTCCTCGGCAGGATCGGCACACAGCATCCATCCCAGGATGTCTTTTCCGATGGCGTCCCCGTCGATCAATCTCATTTCTCTTGCCATATCTTAAAACGGCAGATCTTCGTCGCCGTCTCCTTCCTGTCGGAATCCGCCCGACGTATATTGCTCCGGCACGTACTGCGAGGACGGCTGTGCGGATTCTCCCTTGGAATCCACGAAGTACGCCTCATCCGCCACCACTTCGGTAGCGTAATGCTTCTGCCCCTGCGGATCCGTCCAGGAGCGCGTCTGAATCGCTCCCACCACGCAGATGGAAGATCCTTTACGGAAATGCCGTGTGATGAACTCGGCCAGGCCACGCCACGCGGTCACATTGATGAAATCCGCCTGGGTTTCTCCGTCCTTACCCTTACCGCGGCGGTTGACCGCCACGGTGAAGGATGTAACCGATACGCCGGTCGGCGTGGTTTTCAGTTCCGGATCGGCGGTCAGGCGCCCGCCGAGGATGGTTTTATTGAAGTTGAAGTTGGCCATGTGTTATTCCTTTCTTTTCTCACGCCGCCAGATCGCAATACTCGGGCAGATTGGCTCTCACGAGAGCGGTTGCCACGGGCGGTGTTACCGCATTGCCGCAGCGTGCCACTTGCTTGGATTTCGGATACGGGTTGCCGTTTGAGTCCGTTTCGATTATGTAATCACCCGGGAATCCCTGCGCATTGAACAGCTCACGCGGCTGAAGCATACGCATGCGGATGTCGGTGATGATGTACTCCTCGCCGTGGATGGTCACCAGGGCAAATCGGTCTTTGGTTGTGACGGTGTCCAGCGGTGTGTCAACGGATTTGGCGGCGCCGTTTGAGAAATACTTCACCAGGAATGCCTGCACTTCCGCGTGGTGTGCTCCGCTCGTGGATATAGTGGTAAGCGGTTCGTCTGCAGGCTGACCGTCCATATTGTTGCGCATGGTGAGGATATGTGCGGTCACGAGACTGTTGTGATCCTTGGCGGTTACTGTATCAAGTGGAGCATCCGCTGCACTGCCGGCGCCGTTGTATCCACCCGCGTAGTTTTTCATAATATGAGCCACAGACAGGGCGTATCGGTTGGATGTGTCCTGCGTCATCAGCGGCTCATCGAGCTCTTGACCTCTGACCTCGTCTTTTGCGGTTTCGGAATGATACTGGATCAAGGTGGGAGCGACGAGTCCAAATCTCTGTGCACCCGGCATAACGGTATCGACAGGCTGATCCATAGGCTGTCCGCTACTGTTCTGCTGGAATTTTGTGAGGATTGGTGTAGTAAGATAGTTGCGATTGCCCGTAGTTACCGTTGGCAGGGGTGCATCTGCGCTCGCGCCCAGGTTTCCTGTGTTGTTGCACATGATGGTCGGGGCGACCACACCGTAGCCGTGCTTGGCTGTAACCGTATTCAGCGGATCGTGGATGCTTTGCCCGCGGAATCCTTCGCCCGAATGATTTACTTGCACAATGAACGGCTCGGGATTCTCGATCACGAATTTTTGTATACCTCGGGCGATGCGGCGCAGGGTGTTTTCCGCGAGGGGCTTGTCCCGCTCAAAAATGCTCTGTGCCGGGATGCTCCAATCGATACATTCCGCCGCGGTGCGGTAGGGGAGCAGTTTTCCGGAGCGCACTGCGTCTGCCTTTTTCGGTCCGTGTGTCGGCTTCGGCCAAACGATGGCTTTACCGTCGCATCGGCCGATTAGATAGAATCGGGTGCGCGTGGTCGGAGCTCCGTAATCGCAGGATTTCAATGTGCGGTAGTCGATGATATAACCGAGTCCCTGCTGCAGCGCGTATGCCATTTTGGAATCCGCTTGAATATCCAGCGCACTGCACATCTCGTGGAATGCGGGGTGATCTGCCTGGATGCCTGTGGTCAGGGCAAGTATGAAGCCCTCGAAGGTTTCACCAGAGCGTTCCTTGATCGGTTTGTTATCCTCGCCCAACGGTCCCCACGTCTGAATCTCGGGGACGTTCTCCATCATCAGCACACGCGGGCGGACGTGGTATGCCCATTTGACGGCTACCCACGCAAGGCCGCGGATATTTTTGTCCACCGGCTTTCCGCCTTTGGCGCGGGAGAAATGTTTGCAATCGGGAGAGAACCAGGCCAGGGCGACGGGATGGCCGCCGCAGGCTTCCACGGGATCCACCTGCCACACGTCCTCGCAGTAGTGCTTTGTATTCGGGTGGTTTGCTTTATGCATGGCGATGGCATCGGGATCGTGGTTTATGGCGATATCCACGCTGCGGCCGATGGCTATTTCTATACCTGTGGACGCTCCGCCGCCTCCGGCGAAGTTATCGACGAACAGTTCACATTTCATTTCTCTTTCCCCTTTTCTATTTCATTGTCAACTGCTCCGGGTGCGGATCGTGTTCCCGGGGCGACTCTGCCTCCCGTCGAGGAACGGTAACGTCCCTCTCGTCCAGGATCAGCTTGCGCATACGCCGCAGAGTGCTCTGCCGCAGGATGGGATACAAACGCCACTGCCTTTTGCGAACGTCGTACCAACCGTCATACATTCCGCGGATTCTCCCGCCGTCGATTGCCCGGATGCGGCATCGGCCGCACATCGGATGCCCTTCGATCACTTCGTAACGCATAACGCTCTCACGATCACGTGGGATGGGATCACGCCCAGGCGCTTCGGCTTTCTTGCACGGAGGATGGCTTTGGCAATCCCTTTGACTGCGTATGCAACGCCGACAATCATAGGCACAGCTATTACGATTTCGAACAAGATCACGTACCCTTCGCGGTACGATGCGCCGTACATCATAATTGCTCCGAAGATGTATAGTGCCAAAAGCATTGCTGCGCCATACATAAACGCGGCTGTTTCGGCGATTGTATGTATAATTCGTTTCATTACAGTCACGATCCTTTCCTCGTATATTGACAATTTACATGTTGTTTGCTATACTGATAGTGGATTTCATTTCTCTTGGCTCGTAACCGTTCCAGCGGTTGCGGGCCTTTTTCTTTTCTCGCCGTACACCGGATCGCCCTGGATGGTGATATAGATACCACGGTCCATCAATTCCGCATCCATATTGTCCAGCATCTTATCGCGGCCCTCCGGGTCGATCTCGTTCCGATCGTACACGTCCTCCGCTACGCCGTTCAGTATCTCTCCGATGCCCTCTACGGCCCGCTGACACCGTTTCTGCCCGAATCCGTGCTGATCGCTGAGGATCAAACAGAGGGCAAACGTGACGCGCCGGGACAGCTTGTACTGCAGTTTCTTTATGTAGTCGTCGATATAATCGTCAATGAACTGCCTGGCGGCTTTCTCCAGATCGCTCTGCCGTTGTGTCGGCAGATTGTGTCCCCGTATCTTCGCTTTCATCTTTCCATTCCTCCGAAAAATAGATTTCTTTTGTGCCCCACGAGAGGCACATAGCCGCGCCCTTTCCCGTGGCATCGAATCGCAGTTTGATGGGCTCGTCCGCCAGCTGGGCGATTTTCGTACATGTGGCCGCGAACTTCTCCAGCCGGTCCAATGGAATCAAATTTTTCCCCGTTTTTTCCATAATCTTTTCCTTTCACTTATCGATGAGTGAGCTCTTCCCAAGCTCACGCAGATTTCTTTAGTGGATTTCCCCGCTTTCACCATACGGATCAGCGTCCGATCATCTGCGGCGGTCCATTTGCGGCACGTGCGCATTTTCCCGTCCTTCGTCAGCTCGTCCTGAAACGGATCCGGCCGCCGCTTGATCTTGAACCCGGCGGCGATCAGAATATCCTCCACCTTGGAGCGCGGGATGGCGTTCAGCTGCGCGAGGGTGCTAATTTGCCGTGCCGGGCTCTTCGCCTGTCGGTAGGAGGTGATGATCTCACCGTCCGTCATATATCTGCCAGCCATTGCTATGCCCTCTTTTCTTCCCGCGGTTTCAGTTTCTGCAGACGTGCGTACCGCTTTTCCAGATCGTCGATATCCAACCCCCACGCAAGGTACGCACAGTGCGTAGGTACTCGGGTGGGATTGGTTACGAAGGATTTCATCTCCCGCATTTTATCCCAGGCGACCTTCTTCAACTTGGAGTATGTATTCGGCGATCTCTTTCCGAACAGCATCTCCAGTTCTTTGTTCGACAGCTCCGGGTATTCCCAAAAGATGTGGATGGCTTCTGCTACGCCGGTGATCGGCGGAATACGTACATTCGGTCTTTCCATAGATTTCATTCCTCCCCTCTCGCCATCAGGCGGGAGTTTCTTTTGCTTCGGTTTGCGGGCGGAGCAGTTCGTCTACAGTACAGCCGAGATTATCAGCCAACTGAGGGAGCAGATCAGCCTTTGGCTGACGCACGCCACTCTCCCACTGATTGATCGTATTCGTGCTTTTTCCCATCTGCCTTGCCAATTCCGCCTGGGTCATTCCCTTTTTTTGTCGATAAGTTTTGATATTCATTTGAATTACCTCCATATAAATCATTGCGTAATGTTGCATTTTGTGATACAATATGCTTGATACTCATTTGTCTTGAAAGGAAAAAACATATGAATGGTTCCATTACCCCCATTGATGTTGTTAATACCATCATTGCGGGATTTGCGCTTGCACTCTCGATACTCTCGCTGGCAATGCAATACAAACGATCTCGCTTCAATTTGAAAGTGTTTCCTGATCGTCAAGGCAGTTTTTATTTTGACGCTCTTTGCACTGCCTATGGAAACAGAGAATCTCTCATTGTAAGTGCCCGGATCGCCAATAATTCCAATCAACCAATTCACATCTCTGATATTCAACTCATCTTAAATGAATCAATGCATGTTTCTGCGGCACAAAACTCACAGATACCGTACCCCGCTGAACTCCCCTCCGAAACATATGCAACCTTAAAGGGCGAGGATGGCAACGTGTATTTTAAGTTTCATAACAGCGATGGATACAAAATCATTGATATAAAAGACTCATTGATTACGTATCCCTTATATTTGAATGCATACGATAGCATCACTGGCTATATTCTGTTCCCCATCGCTGGCGAAAGCAGAAATCAAACCACCTTGAGATTTGTAACCTCTCGAAAGAATTTGGACATCTCGTGTAATTTCATGACGAAGAACGAATACGAAACAAGTTTAGATTAAATCGCCCAAAATAAGCACCAAAGCTATAATAAGTGACACGGTTCCAACTGCTCCAAGGATGAATCCAATAATATATTCTATATCCACCGCTTCCTTCCCTGTCGCAGCCGTGGGCGTCCAAACTTTTGTCTTAAACTGTTTACCTTTGGTTTTATTGCGTACACGCACGCTAACACTTCCTTCCTAAAGCAACACTTTGGAGTGTTGCTTTTTTGTTTTCACGTTTTATGATTCTCATTGTGTGAATATATTATAATTCTCATTCTGTGAATTGTCAATAGAAAATTCTCAAAAATAATATTTTTCATTCACTTTTCGAGAAAAACCATTGAAATGTCACAATTTGAGAAATATAATAGAGGTGGTGGTGATATTAATGACAAGACTTCGCATGCTAAGAGAAGCCTCCGGTTACAAACAAAAAGAATTCGCAACTCTAATCGGAGTACCAGCAAATACTTATAACCAATGGGAAACAGGAAAAAGAGCAATCGACAGCACTATGCTTGTGCGCATATCCCGTGCTCTTCAAACGTCTGTAGATAATCTTCTTGGTGAAGAAACCGTCGCTCCTCGCACCCGTGCAACACGCATCCCGGTATACGGTGATGTGGCAGCGGGTATTCCAATCGAGGCGATTGTCAACTATGATTCCGATGATCCGGACGATTGGGAAGAAATTCCCGACACAATGGCATCGAACGGTGCCCATATTGCCCTGCGCATCAAGGGTGATAGTATGGAACCCCGGATGCGCACTGGTGACGTCGTTATTGTGCGCTTACAGGATACAATCGAATCTGATGAGTTGGCTGTGGTTCGCGTGAATGGCGATGAGGCCACCTGCAAGCGCGTTAAGATCACGGCGGAGGGATTATTTCTGATCTCCTTGAACCCGGCTTATGAGCCTATGTTCTACTCTCGTCAAGAGGTTGAATCTGTCCCCGTGCGCATCATCGGCAAGGTCGTCGAGCTGCGCGCAAAATTTTGAGTGATAGGAGGAGGCATGTCCTATGGGGCTTCGTTTTCGTAAATCGATTAACCTTGGCGGCGGCGCTCGTATCAATTTGAGCAAATCCGGCATCGGTTTCAGCATAGGCACTAAGGGGTATCGGTATACCAAAACAGCAACCGGCAGAGATCGTACCACGGTATCCATCCCCGGTACAGGTATCTCTTACGTTAAGGAATCCTCCTCAAAAAAGCACCAAAATGCAATCGGTCCTTCTTCCGCACCTGCTGTAACTTTGCGCCTCCCCAAAAAAGTGTATATATACCGCACGCTATCTTCTGCATTTATTATCTTGGCTCTTATAGGTCTTATTGCATTGCTTTCCAGTCAACGAACAGGGTTTGAATCCGTACCATTCTTGAATTATTCCGGTGGCATAGCATTGGCAACAAATATTCCTCTGGAGATTTCCCCCAATTCTTCTGGTGAAGTGGCCGTATTCTACCAAGATTCTGTAAACGAACCATCAGAGATACAGTTGTTGTCCAATCCGCCAAACGCACTTCCGTTCACACTAAAGGATTATGGCAACGGTCGCGCTGTCTTTATGCTTTCTCCCTGTAATGCATTAGAAGGGGTATATTCTGTTTATGCAGTGTATAATGGCGAGCAAACCGCCCCTTTATCTGTCACTGTATCTAATGATGGTGTCACTTCGTTTACTATTCTTACGCCTGAAATGCAACGTTCTCTATCACAAACATTTCAAATTCCGCTGCTATTTCTGCTGACTATAGCCTCTGTTATTGCTGGAATTATCTTTTGTGTTATTTCAAATGAATTAAAGAACAAGGCTTTGCGAGAACACAAACACGCATGTGCAGTGAAATTAGAGGAACTACGGACAAAAGCGGATCTTTTGCGCCAAGAGCAAGCCAAAAATGAGAAGCCCAAAGAAATGAAATCTATTCCCATTAAAGACCCCGCTGTCGAGATTGCCAAGTACAAATACCTTCTCGATTCCGGCGCGATCACGCAGGAGGAATACGACGCAAAGAAAAAACAGTTTCTGGAGATGTAAGGAGGTGACTATATGCCGATCTACAAAATGGATGGCAGCAAGGACGGTCTGAAGCGATACCGTGTCCGCATCAATTATGTGGATCAGGACGGCAAGCCTCGCCAGATCGAGCGTGTCGCATACGGCAATGCCGAAGCGAAGGAGCTGGAACGAAAACTATACGAGCAAATAAAAAACGAGGCTCCCACCGCCCGCGTTACCTTCGATTCGCTGTGCGATGATTACCTCGTTGCAAAGAAAAATTCCGTCCGTGCTACCACCTACGATAAAACACGACGGAATCTGGAATTATATATTCGCCCCACGCTTGGGAACCTCAAACTGGATCGCATCACCCCGCAGCGGCTCCAGACGTGGAAAAATACAATAGACGAAACAGATCTTCTCCTCCGCACCAAACAAAATATTTACAAAGAGTTGAATGCGGTTCTGAACTGGGCAGTCAAACTGGAGCGTATTCCCAAAAATCCGCTGACTCCCGTTGGAACCTTCCAAGAGGTATACTTCGAGAAACCGCAGGATAAGCTGCACTACTATACCGCAGAAGAATTCCTGGCGTACATCGCCACTTCCTACGCCCGGCAGGATTGGCCGTATTACGTTTTCTTCTCGATCGCGTTTTATACCGGCATGCGTAAGGGCGAGATCAACGCCCTGAAGTGGTCCGATATCGAAGGCACCACCATTCACGTTCGCCGGAGTATTTCGCAGAAGGTAAAGGGAGACGATCTGGAGACCCCTCCGAAAAACAAATCATCCTACCGCGATCTGCAAATGCCCGCCCCTCTCATTGATATCTTAAAAGAGCACAAAGCGCGGCAGACGTCCGATCCGCGCTTCACCGAGGATTATCGTGTATGCGGCGGCGCCGCTGTGCTGCGTGATACGTCCATCGAGAACAAAAACAAGGCCTATTGCAAAGCAGCAGGTCTCCCGCATATAAAAATACACGATTTCCGCCACACTCACGCCTCTCTCCTTGCCAATGAAGGAATCAGTATTCAAGAGATTGCGCGCCGGTTAGGGCATAGCAATGTGGTCATCACTTGGAACACTTACGCGCACCTTTATCCACGCGAAGAAGAGCGTGCAATTTCAATTCTAAATCAAATCAAACCACAAAACGTGTAAAAATCGTGGATGAAAACAAAAAGAGCCTGTAAATACAGGCTCTTTTTATGTTCTGGTGGAGGCGGTGGGGAGTGAGTGCGCTTTTCTCTTGCTTACTCTCACCAATATATTGTTATCTTCCAATACAATTAAACACTATATATTGTGCCTAACTGCATCCACCTACTCACTGCATTTCGTGATTTTCACATTTTTCGTGGAAAAATCGTGGATGATTATGCTGTATATTTACTGACTTTCCACGGGAGGAGCGCTTCCGGGTTCCTCACTGGTATTAGACACTATATGTTCCGGATTTGTTCCATCGTTTTGCAACTTTTCAAAATCCTCCCCGACGACCTCATAGGCCGCGGCGTAGGCACGCTTGACTGCCTCTGCCACGATGCGGGCGATGTCCACGGCGCCCTCGCCGAAGATGTAGGCCACGGCGGCGCCCACCACGCATTCCAGGGCAGACACGATCTCGGGGGTCAATTCCTCCCCGAGAAGGGATACGGCCAGCACCACGATCACGGCAATGACGGCCGCCCACAGCTTGCGGGAGGACAGCTTCTGCTTCAGTTTTTCCATATGTAACCTCTTTCTGCCGGACGTCCGGCGATTTAATAATCTCTTTTGCCTGCCCGGCGTATTTTTTCCTTATTCTCCCCCTTGGCCTTGTTGAAGTAGAAGGCCAGGATGGTGGCGAAGGCCGCCCAGGCGGGGGTGATAATGGCGGTCAGGTACGGCAGTGCTCCCGTGAATTTCAGAGTAATCGCCATCTCCGCCAGATACAGAACCCGACGGGAGAGCAGGATCACCGACGGATACACCAGCAGGATCGTCACCGCCACGATGATCTTGGAAAATTCGATCTTTGGCAGCTTCATGATCCACCTCCTACCGCACGGTACAGGAACACCAGCATCATCTCCCGGGTGCAGTTTTCGTGCAGACGGTAGTTGCCGTTCTCGTCCCCGTAGAGGATGCCGTTTTCCACGGCCCACGCGACGGCCTCCTCCGCCCATGCGGCGGGGATGTTGTCCATCTCCTCAGCGGGGATTTCCTCCGGGATATCCTCCTCACCGAGGAGAAACGGCAGGGGATCCACGGGCTCGCCGTAGATCTCCAGCTGGAAATGGAGATGCGCCCCGGTGGAATACCCGGTGGAGCCCATCTGCCCGATCACCTGTCCGGCGGCGACGGAGTCGCCCACCTGCACCGGGATGCTCCCGTTTGCCAGGTGGTAGTATTTTGTCACCACCCCGTCCCCGTGATCGACGGTGACCCGATTGCCGTCGGAGCGGACGGTGTCAAAGCCCTCCACCCCATCCCGCACGTCGGTGACGGTGCCGTCCCAGGCGGCGCCGATGGCGGACAGCGCACTGTATCCCCGCCATAGGGTGAGATCGATGCCCTTGTGCCCCTGGCCGTCCTCTCCCGTCACGGGATCGGTGCGGTAGCCAAAGGGAGAGGTGACGCGGAGGGTTGTCCCCTCCGTCAAAACGGGGAGTACGGATAGAATCGTCATGCTCTCTCTCCTTTCGCGGGCGGTTCGGTATGCAGAGCCATCAGCTCTTTATACAGAGCGGTGGCCACGTCATTGCCGCCCAAAGCGTGATAGGCGTTGTACGCCTTTCTTATGGATTCCTTTGCGTAGATGGGGCAGTAATGCTTCTCCTCCACATACTTGGCGTGCTTTTCGATGATCTTCTCCCGAAGCAGGCACTGTACGCCGTCGGCCACGGCGTTGTCCTTCTTTTTCCGCATCCGGAACCACACCGCCACGCCGGATACTACGCCCGACGCGACGGCGGATAAGATTACGCTTATGATCTTTGATGCAATCTCGTTCATGTTTCATCTCTCCCCTTACTTTTTCAAAATCCAGTTTGTCGGAACAAGTTGTGGTGTGTAAACATTTCCGTTCACCTTGCTTGTGTAGATCATCCCGTCCACGGCGGAGTATCCGTCCTCACCCTCGGCGAATGCCAGGGTAGCGTCAAAGATACCGCTGTCCGTTTGGGGAATCTTCCGCACACCGTCCACATAGTCCATGTC
>ERZ808048.136-NODE-136-length-14953-cov-6.939970_pt1 | contig 14953 bp, 20 predicted proteins | sample MGYA00380197_ERZ808048 | MGnify/ENA primary metagenome ERZ808048 (study PRJEB31490, sample SAMN06133377) | cow dung metagenome | isolation source: M1 | host: cow | place: China: Chengdu | collected 2015-05 ... | reverse complement strand
ATCTTGCGTTGTGATATTACCACGATTTCATGAATAAGGTCCTGTAATAAATGCCGGAGTGTTGCTCCAACGTTTATTACAGGACCTTATTTTATTGCGTTTAATATTCTTCGGTTACAATGGCCCCTTGACGGTCGATTTCGGGAGGGGCTTCGTAAAAAAAATGTGATTTTTTTAGATAAAAATGGCTCAAAAGCCTTTAAAAATAACAAAAAACACTCAAAAAAGACCTCAAAAGCTATCAAAATTCAGGCAGGGGTCTTTTTTTATGCACAAAATGAGATGAAAACAATGGAGAGGTGCAGTTATGGAACATGACAAGCTACATGAAAGAGTGGAGGCAATCAAAAAGCTTGCTGATGAGAATGGTTGTGGTGACAATGTCTTTTTCACAACGACACTTGACAGGTATTTAGTCCAGATCGAGATGCTTGATGCTCTAAAAGAGGAGATTGATGAGTCTGGACTCACTGTTAAAAAGAGTTATGTCAAAGGCAAGACCAATCTTTATGCATCACCATGCTTGCAGGCCTACAATCGGACAACGGATTCTGCAAACAAGACTGTTGCAACATTGATGAGAATCATCAAGAGCTTTGGCTCTGGTGAAAATGAGGACAGAGACCCTCTGATGGATTTGATTAATGGTGGCGATGGTGGTGATGATGCTTGAGCAAGGCAGTTGAATACTCACGCAAAGCAATAAGGTGCAAGAGCACTCCCAAATACGTCAAAAAGCAGATGAAAGTCTTTTTGAAAGACTATGATGGCAAGAATAAAAAATATTTTGTTGATGAGTCCAAGGTCAAAATGATTGAGGAGATTTTAAAACTTTTAATCATGCCCAAAGGACTCAAAGCCGGTCAAACATTGTATGAATGCTCAACCGGTTATCAGTGGGTTTTTTACACAGCAATAATCTGCACAGTTCACAGGGACAATCCCAAGCGCAGGAGATATGAAACAGGGATTCTTGAAATATGCAGAAAGAATTTCAAAACCTTTACGATTGCAACAATATTCATATTGCTTTTTCTGACAGAGCCAAAGTTTTCAAAATTTTATAGTGTTGCTCCAGACGGCTCTCTCTCCAGGGAAATCAGAGAGGCCATGTCAGAAATCATCCGCTCATCTCCAAAGATTTATGAGTGGAGAGGTGAAAAAAGATTTAAGATCCTCAGAGATTACATCCTTTTCAAGCCATTACAAAGCAAATATGAGCCTCTGTCCTTTTCCACATCTAGGATGGATGGCAAGATGCCCAATGCTTTTTGTGCTGATGAGGTTGGAGCTTTGCCAATCAGCTATCCCATTGATGCAATGGAATCTGGACAGCTCAACATCCTCAACAAGCTTGGTTTTATCATTTCAACCAAATATCCAACGATAGACAATCCTTTTGAATCAAGGGTTGCCTATGCAAAAAAGGTGCTTGATAACCTCATCAAGGATGAAAAAATTTTTTCGCTCTTATATGAGCCAGACAATCCTACTAATTGGGAAACAGATGACCTGGTGCTAAAGCAGGGCAATCCGGTTGCTTTGGAAATCAAAGAGATCTGGCAAGACCTGCTCAAGAAAAGAGCCTATGCAATAGCAGTTGAGGATGCCAGGGAAAACTTTGTGACAAAGCATTGCAATATTATCTATCAAGGTCAAGGCACAGAGACCTATGTTGATGTTAAAGATGTGCAGGCTTGCAAAGTTTCACATATTGATTGGACAGGTAGAGTGGTCTATCTGGGACTTGATTTCTCAGAAAGCAATGACAATACCTCTGTTGCAATGGTGTCCTGCGATGATGACAATGAAATCCTTGCAGAAGTCTTTGCCTTTGTGCCAGAGGGCAGGATTGAGCAAAAGACAGCCTATGAAAAGGTGGATTATTATGAGCTTTTAAAGACTAAAAAGGTCTTTGCCTGCGGTGACAAGGTGGTTGACTATGCATTCATTGAGGATTTCATCATGGACATTGAGAAAAAGTTCAAAGTCAGTGTGCAGGCCATAGCCTATGACAGATGGAATGCTCTAAGCTCTGCCCAAAAGCTTGAAAGAGGCAGAGATGATGACCATGGTTACAACATGATTGAAGTGCGACAGCATTCCTCAGTCCTGCATCCACCTACAAAGCTATTGCGTGATTCAATTTTGGAGAAAAAGTTTAAATATTGTGAAAATCGATTACTTGAAATCAATTTTCAGAATGCAAGATGTACAAAAGATACAAATAAAAACCTTTATGTGAACAAAAAGAAATCCAAAGGCAAGGTTGACATGGTTGTGAGTCTAATCAATGCAACCTATCTTTTGCAACAGGATTGCTTTTTAAATCAAATGGATTTTGTAATCCAAACAATTTAAAAGAGAGGAGTTCAAAATGGGATTCTTTGATGCGTTTAGATCTAGAGATTCCACTCCAAACCAACAGCCCAACACAGAGCCACCTGTTGATGATGTGCTCTTGAGGGCTCTTTTAGATGGTGAAGTGATTGACAGGCAGAAAGCTTTGACGTTGCCTGCGGTCTCTGGAGCAGTTGACCTCATCACAAGTTGTATTGCATCCATGCCTGTTAAGCTCTACAAGGTCAAGCAGGGAGATGTTGAGGAGGTCACGGATGATTCAAGAGTGAGAATGCTCAATTCAGACACAGGAGACACTCTTGATGCCTACCAGATGAAAAAGGCCATGGTTGAAGATTATCTCATGGGACAAGGTGGCTATTGCTACATCCAGAGAGAAAAAAACCGCAATAAAGTGACCGGTCTTTTTTACGTTGAGGACAGATTTGTTGAAATCATGAAAACCTATGAGCCTATTTACAAGCATTATTGGCTTTTGGTTATGGGCGCAGAGTATTACCCAGAGGATTTCATCAAGCTACTGCGAAATACAAAGGACGGGGCCAGAGGAATTGGACTCACGCAGGAGGTATCAAAGGCAATTGAAACAGCTTATGAGACTTTGCGCTATCAATTAGGGCTTGTAAAATCCGGAGGCAATAAAAAAGGATTTTTAAAATCCAACAGAAAGCTTGGACAGGAGGAATTGAACATACTTAAGACAGCCTGGAGAAAGCTCTATCAAGGCAACAACGAGGAGAATGTTATTGTTTTAAATAATGGTCTTGAGTTCCAGGAGGCAAGCAATTCATCTGTTGAAATGCAGTTGAATGAATCCAAAAAGACTCTCATGGATGAAATCAATGGGATTTTTCACATCTATGATGATTTTGACAAGACGTTTAAGCTTGGAATTTATCCAATTGTCAAAGCTTTTGAGACAGCTCTCAACACAACTCTTTTGCTAGAAAAGGAAAAAGACAAGTATTTCTTTCAGTTCGATGTCAAAGAAATTATTAGAGCATCACTCAAAGAACGTTATGAGTCTTACAAGCTTGCAAAAGAGACAGGATTCCTCACAGTCAATGAAATCCGCAGAGAAGAAAACAGAAACAAGATTGAGGGACTTGACATTATCAATGTTGGTCTTGGCGCAGTGCTTTATGACACTAACACTCACACATATTACACTCCAAACACAGGTGACACACAATCTCTGGAGGCAAAAGAGGATGATATGCTTGAGGGTCATGAGCTTGCACATGAGTTTGATGAGAGTGGAAACTCTAGTGATGGATAGGAGGTGCAGGATGTCAGTCACAAACAAATTAAATCATGGAACCAACTATGTTGAGCTTGAGGGTGTTGCTGATGATAACAAGCCAACAGAAAACATTGGAATTAATTCAAAGTTTTTTGAGCTAGACACAGGAAAAGAGTTCTATTTTGATGGCAATGAATGGCAGGAAAAGGGAGGAGCAAGCTCATGAAAGTAACAATCAGAGCAGACTCAGTTGAGATTGATGGCTATGTCAATGCAATTGAGCGCAATTCCAAACCTCTTTGGTCAAGAGTAGGTCAGTTTGTAGAAAGAATCTGCAAGGGAGCCTTTGCATCCGCATTGTCACGAAACCACAATGTGCGCATTATGCTCAACCATTCAAAGGACCTTGGTGGTCAACAGGATGGAAATCTTGAGCTCACAGAGGATGCAATTGGTCTGAGATTTCACACAGTCATAGTAGACAAGGATGTCATTGAGGATGCCAGAAATGGCAACCTTGTTGGATGTTCATTTGGATTTTATGACAGGGATGTTGAAAATAATATTGACCCAGACACAGGTCTCCCTCTTAGGAAAGTCAGAGACCTTGACCTTGAGGAGGTGTCTATTTTGAATCGTGATTGTGTGCCTGCCTATGATGGCACACTTGTGATGGTTCGAGCAGATGGTGACAAGCCACAGATGAGAGCAGAGGTTTTTTCTGATGATGTTGAGCTTGTCGATGAGGCCAAAGATGAGCCTAAAACAAATGATTCTGAGAATAGCTCAGAGCAGGATGCTCAGGAAAGAAATGAGCCAGAGCAGACCGGTGAGTCTGATGGTGATAAAACAATTGACTATTCAGAATATGAAAACATGATTTCAGAGATGAAAGGAGACTAAGTCATGAACAGAAAGAAAATGATGGAACACAAGAATGAGCTTATTACAAGAGCTGATGAGATTCTTGACACAGCAAAAGCTGAAAACAGAGAGCTCACAGATGATGAGGCTCAAGAGCTTGCTGAAATCCGTGATGATGTTAAGAAAATCAAAGAAATGTTACAGCTTGATGATGACATTGCAAAGCTCAAGGTTGATGATGCAGGCTCAGAGCCAGAGGCTCCAAAGTCAGATGATGAGAGAGCTTGTGAGGATGAGGAGCGCAGAAGTTTTGAGAATTACATCAGAGGCAGAATCATTCATGAAAGAGCAGGTGAGCTTTCACCATCAACAGACCCTGCATCTGGTGGAGCACTCATTCCAAAGACAATTGCAAAGAAGATCATTGCAAAGGTTTACAACATTTGCCCAATCCTTGAGAAGTCAAGCAAGTACAATGTTAAGGGCAATTTGTTAATCCCTTACTATGACACAAGCTCAAGCAACATCACAGTTGCTTATGCATCAGAGTTCTCTCCACTTGAAAGCTCATCTGGACAGTTTAAAACTGTTGAGCTTGGTGGATTCCTTGCAGGAGCTCTCACAAAGATTTCTCGCTCACTTATCAATAACACAGATTTCAACATTGTTGACTATGTTGTTGACGCAATGGCTTATGCTATTAAGAGATTCATCGAGAAAGAGCTTTTAATTGGCACACCTGCAAACGTTGGCGCAGGCACACCTGCAAAGGTTCTTGGTCTTTCAACTGTTGCAACCACAATTACAACTGCGGCAAGCAATGCGATCACAGCAGATGAAGTCATTAAACTTCATGATGCAATTATTGATGACTACCAGGAGGGTGCAATGTTCATCATGAGCTCTGCAACAAGAACAGCTCTCAGACTCTTAAAGGATTCTATGGGCAGATATATGCTCCAGGATGATGTTTCTCTCCCATTTGGCTCAAGCCTACTTGGAAAGCCTGTTTATGTATCTGACAACATGCCAGAAATCGGTGCAGGAAACACTGCAATCTATTATGGCAACATGTCTGGTCTTGCAACCAAGTTCAGTGAGGACATCAACATTGAGGTTCTCCGTGAAAAGTATGCTGATGAGCATGCAGTTGGTGTTGTAGGATGGTTTGAGTTTGATTCTAAGGTTGAGAATCAGCAGAAAATTGCAAAGCTTGTTTGCAAGTCAGCATAAGACAAGGAGGATGAGACAATGGAATACAAAGCAATTGTCTCTTTCTCTGGATTAAAACTTTCAATGAGAGCAGGAGAGGTCAGAGATATATCAGAGGCCTCTCTTGCTGATGATTTGGCTCATGCAGGCTACATCATCCCTCTTGAGGCAGATGCTCCAAAGGCAGATGCGCCAGAAAAAGAGGTCAAGGTTGAAAAGAAAACATCTACTAAGGGAAAGGGGAAAAAGAAAAATGAAAATTAAAGCATTAAAGCCTTTTACTTTAAGAGATGCAGACAGTGGTGAGCTCACATCAATTGCTTGTGGTGCAGTTGCAGTTGTTGATGATACTCTAGGCGCAAGCCTCATCAGTGATGGCCTTGCTGAGGCATACACACTCATTTCTCCAAGCGGTTCTGTCACTCTGACAGAAAACTCTGCTGAGAATGATGTCACACAGTATGCCAATGCAGTTGTTGCTGTTCCAGAGCCAACCGGCTCACAGTCAATCACTGAAAATGGAACCTATAACATCACAGACAAGGCAGAGGTTGTTGTCAATGTCGGCACATACACTGTTGCATATAATGTTAATGGTGGCACAGGCTCAGTCTCATCTCAGACAGTTATTGCAGGAAATACAGTCACACTTGACAATGGTGCAGGACTTACACCTCCAGAGGGCAAAGTTTTTGCAGGATGGGGAGACAATGCAAGTGCAACAGAGGCACTTGAAAGCCCTTACAAGCCAACCGCTGATGTGACAATTTATGCAATTTGGAATGATGCATCTTAAACCATCCCCACATAAGGAGGTGGTCAAATGAATGAAATAACAAAAGTTTCAGACATCACAGCAAATGACCTTGCTGAATACATCAGACTAGATGAGGTCACAAGTGATGATGAAAACACGCTCAATACACTTTTGAATGTCGCAAAAACTTTTATTAGTGAGTACACAGGCAGGACCTCAGAGGAGCTTGACAATTATCAAGATTTTGTGATTGTGGCTTTGGTCTTAGTTCAAGATATGTGGGACACAAGAGCTCTGTATGTTGACAAGACCAACCTCAACAAGGTTGTCGAGGCTATTCTGGGACTGCATTCGGTGAATTTGTTATGACAGATTATCCACAGATTAATGCAGGGAAATACAGACATAAAATCCAAATCTGCCAGGCTGAGATTGTGACTGATGCAAACGGATTCCAAACAAAGGTGTTGAAAGAAATTTTGAGTCCTTATGCAGACATCAAAACAACAAAGGGATTTACCATCATCAAGAATAATTCTGACTTTGAGAAAGCTCTCACAAATTTCACAATCCGTTATCCCCAAACGGAAATCACAAGAGAGATGGTTGTGCTTTTTAGAGGCAAAACCTATGAAATTCTATATCTCAATAATGTGAATGAGGCTTGTGTTGAGCTTGAAATCCAAGCAAAAGAGGTCACACACTGATGGCTAAATTTGAAACAGAATTACCCCTTGATTTGATTGAGAGTTTCAACCGGCTCAATCAAAATACGGAAAAGATAATGGGAGACATGACCAGGGCAGGAGCACAGGTTGTGCAGGATAAGATTAAAGTCAAATGTCCTGATGTGCTCAAGAACAAGGTCAAACTCTCTGTCACGTATAGGACTCCTAGCGATGGTGGTATCAATACCAAAGTGTATTTTTCTGGGTATGTTCCTTTTAGTGACCCAAACAGAAGATATTTTTCATCTGTTGTTAAGGGACACAGATATGACAATTCAAAGGGAGTCCCTGCAACGTTTTTGGCCATTCTCTATGAATATGGCAGGAGCAATGCACCTTTTCCTAAAAGACCATCACTGCGCAGTGCAATTGGTTCCAAATCGGCCATTGAGCAAGCCATGTTGGAGGCACAAGAAAAAGGTTGGGAAATCCTTGGAATTTCAACAAATTGAGGTGAAAAGCCATGATGAATGCAACGATTGAAACAATTTTTCAAAATTTTACTGTTGATGGGGTCCAGATTCCGGTCAAATTTCTCAGATACAATGGCAACAAAACCACATATGTCACCTATATGCAACAGGATGCAAATGCATCTTATGCAGGTGATGATGAGCTCCTTGGATTTGTTGGATTTTATGATTTTGATGTGTATTCAAAAAGTGATTATTCAAAAGTAATTGAGCAAATAAAAGAAAAAATGAAAGAAAATGGTTTTGTGTGGCAACCTAACAGAGATTCTCAAGACATGTTTGAGGATGACACAGGTTATTATCACAAGACCTTATGTTTTGCGATTCATGAACAGATTTTAGAAAGTTAGGAGGCAGATAAAATGGCAAAAGTTGGATTGAATAATTTCCGCTATGGCATTTTGACTGAGGCAGAGGATGGCACTCCATCTTATAATGGTGCTCACAAGCCTGCCAAGGCAATCTCATGCAATGTGTCCATCACCAACAATTCTGCAAAGCTTTTTGCAGATGATGGTCTTGCAGAGTCTGACACATCTTTCCAGAGTGGCACTTGTACAGTTGGGTTTGATGATGACAATGACCCTGTTATGGCTAACATGCTTGGACATACAATCTCACAGTCTGGTGAGATGATCAGAAACGCAAATGACTCTGCTCCATATGTTGGTTTTGGCAGAATCCTTGTGAAAATGGTCAATGGTGTTTACAAATACAAGGTTGAATTTTTAAGCAAAGTGAAGTTTTCTGAGCCATCGCAGGAAAACAGCACCAAAGGTGAAAACCTTGAGTTTGGCACCAATACCCTTGAGGGACTTGTTTCACAGCTTGCCAATGGTGATTGGTCACGCACAGAGACATTTTCAACACAGGCAGAGGCTCTTGCATATCTGGAGGGCTTGCTTGGTGGTACACCATCAACAGTTGAATACACTGTCATTTATAATGCAAATGGCGGTGAGGGTTCAATTGCATCCGCAGTTGTTGAGTTTGGCGATGCTATCACCTTAAATGATGGCTCAACACTCACTGCACCAACAGGCAAAGTCTTTGCAGGATGGGCAACCACTCCAACAGCAGAGGCTCCAAACGTAACAAGCCCATATAAGCCAACAGCAGATGTAACACTCTATGCAGTTTGGATTGATGAATAAATGGGATTAATAATGATCTATATGGATTAGAGCGGATTTTAACATCCGCTCTTTTTATTTGAGGAGGGAAATGAGATGAAAGATATTGAGAAAGTCCTCAATTTGAATGGGGTTGAATACCCTGTTGTATTCAATTTGAACGTAATGCAGGCAATTCAGGATGAGTATGGTTCTCTTGATGCCTGGGGAAATCGTACCGAGGCAAAGCAAGAGGGCGATAAGCTTACAAAAGAGCCAGATGCCAGAGCCGTTATCTTTGGATTTACTGAAATGATTAACGAGGGCATCGACATCCGCAACGAGAGAGAAAAAAGAAATGATCCATTTCTTTCAAATAGGCAGGTGGGCAGAATAATCACAGAATATGGCCTTGCAAAGGCAGTTAATCTGCAAAATCAGACTGTGATTGAGAGCTCTCAGAGCGTCGAAAAAAACTGATTATCCATGAGAAAGATGAAAATGATGACCCTGCCATTGATTTCTCATGGTTTTACTACATAGGCAGGGCGAAACTAAATTTGACAGACAAAGAGGTGGGCAGGTTGACGCTCACCTCTTTTCATAAACTCTACAAGCACTATAAAAACAATTTTGACATTGAAATGCTCTTGAAATCTAAGGGCATCACTTATGAGCAGGCATTCCTTAAATCCCAAGAGGATGAGGAATGGCTTTAATTTTATAGGAGGTTTTTATGGCCGGCAATTCAACTTTTGGTGGCTCAGTCAAGCTGACAGGTGAAAGTGAATACAAGCAAGCACTAAGTTCAATTACACAGAATCTCAAGGTTGTTTCCGCAGAAATGAAAGCAACAACCACAGCATTTGATGCAGGAGATAAGAGTGAACAGGATTTGACTCAAGCATCCAAGAGCATGTCAGAGCAGTTGTCAAAGCAAAAGGATGCAATTGCAGGTTTAAAAAATTCTCTTGCACAGGCATCCGCAGAGTATGACAAAGCCAAAAAGAGCAATGAGGATTTGGCCAAAACATATGACGCAGAAAAGAAAAAGCTTGAGGAAATTGAAAAGACCTTGGGCAAGGATTCTGATGCATACAGAGAGCAGGAAAAGACTGTTGCAGGTTTGAAAAATGAGCTTGATGCATCATCTAAGGCTTTAGATGCGCAGGAGAAAGACTTAAACAAAGCAAGGATTCAAGTGGCAAACGCAGAAACGCAGTACAACAAGACCGCAAAATCCGTTGAGGAGCTTGGACAGAAAGCAGAGCAGTCTGGTGAGGAGGCTGTCAGAGGCTCTGATGGATTTACAGTCATGAAAGGTGTTCTTGCTAATCTTGCAACCCAAGCAATTAATGCCTGCATTGATGGTCTCAAGAATCTGGGCTCTGCAATGGTTGACGTTGTCAATGACGTTGGAGCAGTTGGAGATGAAATTGACAAAAGCTCTCAAAAGCTTGGAGTCTCATCAGAAACTTATCAAGAATTAAGCTATGCCATGGAGCGCAGTGGAACATCAATTGACACAGTAAAAAAAGGCATGGTTAATATCACCAAGGCTTTAGATGGCACAGCAAATGGAGTTGCAGGTGCATCAGATGCTTTTGACTCTCTTGGTGTATCTCTCACAAATGCAGATGGCTCAATGAAATCATCGGAGCAGGTGCTCTTGGATTCTATCGATGCACTTGCAGGCATGGAGGATGAGACCGCAAGAAATGCAAAAGCCAATGAGATTTTTGGAAAATCTTATCAAGAATTAGCTCCACTTTTAAACTCTGGAGCAGATGGAATCAAAGACTTGATGCAGGAGGCCTCTGACTATGGCATGGTTATGAGCCAAGATGCTGTCCTTGCATCTGCATCCTTTGAGGATTCCTTGACCAAGTTGCAAGGAACCTTTGGAGGCTTAAAAAATAACATGGTTGGAGCTTTTCTGCCATCCGTGACGCAGGTGATTAATGGATTTACTGATTTAGTTGCAGGAGCAGATGGTGCAGGAGATTCAATCAGAGATGGCATTGAGGGCATGATTGATGAATTTAAAAGCATGATTCCAAATGTGACCTCAATGATTAATGAGGTTGTGGACATGGTGCTTGAGATAGCTCCAGACATCATCACAGCTCTAGCAGATGGCATCACAACAGCACTGCCACAGCTAATGCCTGTTATTTCAAAGACCATCACAACAATTGTCTCTCTGGTGGTGAAATTATTACCTCAGATAGTAAATGCAGGCATCCAGATCTTGACCGGACTCATCCAAGGCATTGCAGATGCGATCCCAGATTTAATTGCAATGCTACCGGAAATTATTCAAACAATAATTGAGGTATTGCTCAATAATTTGCCTCTAATTATTCAAGCAGGTATACAGCTTTTAATTGGTATTATAAATGGATTAATCCAGGCATTGCCTTTACTGATTGACATGACTCCAACAATTATCAGAACGATTGTGACCACATTAATTGATAATTTACCATTGTTATTAAGAGCGTCGTTTGAAATTATTACAACTCTCATCAAGGGTCTTGTTGAAAATCTGCCAAGACTTGTTGCAATGGTCCCACAAATTATAATTACTATTGTCCAGACAATTGGTGAAAATTTACCAAAGATTTTAGAGACAGGTAAAAACATTTTAATGACTTTAATTGATGGAATCCTGTCATTGCTTGGAAATTTAGGGTCAGCTATTGGAGATGTGGCCAATACAATCATTGATGGAATTAAGAATCTCCCAGAGCAGATGGTTAATTGGGGCAAGGACATGATGCACGGATTAATTGATGGAATCCGCTCAATGATTGGTTCGCTTGTATCTGTTGCCTCAGATGTGGCAAACACAATTGCCTCTTATCTGCATTTTTCACGTCCAGATAAGGGCGTGTTACGTGAATATGAGTCATGGATGCCAGACTTTGTGCAGGGCCTTTCAGATTCCCTTGCAAAAGCATCTCCAATGCTCACAGATCAAGTTGAATCCCTTGCAAATGGAATCTCTGATGCAATGACCTTTGATGCATCTATCTCTGGGACAAGATATGGCTCTGTCTCTGGTATGGATTCAATGGTTAACGCATTCAAAGATGTTCTTTCAGAAATGAAAATTGTGCTTGATGATGAGGTTGCAGGAAAATTTGTTGAAAAAACGGTTGCGAGAGCAATCTACACATAGGAGGTTAGCATGAATTATTTGATTATAAATGGGCAAAAATCTCTGTCCATCCAAGGCTTGATGATTCAATCACTGCCTCCAATCACAAAACCAATGATGAGAGCTCAGATTGATGAGGTAGATGGCAGGGATGGAGACATTGTTACTCCTCTTGGATTTCAGGCTTATGACAGGACTGTTACAATTGGTCTCACAAAACATTTTGACATTGATGAGGTCATCAGATTTTTTAATTCTTATGGTGAGGTTATTTTTTCAAATGAGCCTTATAAGATTTACAACTTTGATATTTTGGCCCAGATAGATTTTGAGAGGCTACTTAGATTTAGGACAGCGACAGTCACATTTCATGTGCAGCCATTCAAGCATTCAATTGTTGAGATGCCTTTGGAATATAGCTCAAATTTGGATGATATAGAGATATTCAACAATGGAAACATCTATTCAAAGCCTAAAATTGAAATATTTGGCCAAGGCGACATTGATGTGACCGTTAATGATGAGATGGCCCTTGCAATCGAGCTTGGAAATGAGGGCACAATCATAATCGATGCTGAAAAGCTAGAGGCATACAATTTCACAGGCCTAAAAAACAGGCTTGTGTCCGGTAATTACGACAATATCATCTTTGAGATTGGAAAAAATAGCCTTGGATTTATTGGTAATGTCTCCAGAGTGGTTGTGTCGAACTATTCAAGATGGATTTGATGGAGGTTTTTTATGCACGTATATCCAAATTATCAAATAGACATGGTTAGAGGTGACTCTTTATCCTTTGGCCTTGAATTTGAGGGTCTTGGTCAAGACCTGGACTCTGCTGATTTTACTGTTAAAAAAGATGAGAGCGATGCCATCATCCTGATCCACAAAGAGTTGACCGATGGCATCACAAAATCTGATGAAAACAAATATATTGTGAGGCTTGCTCCAGAGGACACTGTAGACCTTGATGCAGGTTATTATCATTTTGACTGCCAAATTGGAGTCAATGGGGATATTTTTACCATTATGCTTGGCATTCTGGTGCTTGAACAGGGTGTCACAGAGGAGGTGGAACCATGAATGAGATTATTAATCTTGGCAATGGCCAATTTGTCAAAATAACCATGCTTAAAGGTGAAAAAGGCTCTAACATAGCCTCTATTGAATTGACCGGAACAACCGGTCTGGTGGACACATACACAATCACCTTGACTGATGGGTCTACAGAAACATTTACAGTCACCAATGGTTCAAGTATCGAGAGCATCGAAAAAACAAGCACTGTTGGCGCAGTTGATACATACACAATCACACTCACCAATGGTGAGACATCTACTTTCACAGTTACCAATGCAACAGGTGCAGTGGATGACAGTCTCAGTCCTGTGTCAACCAACGCTATTGAAAATCAAGCAGTTGCTAATGCGGTCATGTTACCGGCTATTAAAACAACGACATTCCCATCAGATGGCTCTATTTTGGACACATACAGTCCAACAAAGTCAGTGCGTACAGTATTCAATGCAGATGGCTCCATTTCTGAGATCTACACTGATGGCACTAACACTGTCGAGCACAAAACTGTGTTTAATTCTGATGGTAGCATTTCTGTAGTGGATGTTCCACAGAGCTAGGGGGTGATGTGATGGCAGTTCAATACGGAAAAATCAGAGTATATGCAACCGCAGGCACAGTGATTGACATTGCATCCGGTCTTGGGTCAACTATGCAGGTGACAGTGCCAAGTGGTGAAACTTATGTGGACATTGCTCTTGCAGGACTTGAGGAATACACATTGACAGCTAATAGCAACACTGAAACTGTGTTATTAGATTATGGTGAATTTGTAGAGGTGACGTTATGAGTGACATTTTATATAGCAAACTAAGACTAGAGGTTCCGCAAGAATTAGATGGACAAAATGCAACCATCACAAGTTCAAAGGGCATCTCCAGAAACGTGACAATGTCTAGTCCGATCACTGATATTATGCTTGCAGGAATGGAAAAATACAGAGTGCAAGCAGGAGCTACTGATGAAAATGTAGCTTTTGGCTATGGGGAGATTAAGAAGATTCAAGTATTGTTTGTTCCTGCAAATCTTGATGATGCTAGTTGGGAACTTATACAAGAATTGATTTCAGATGGAACATTTGGAAATTATTACTCTGTGGGTGACACAAAGTCATTTGTAATTAATAACAAAACTTACCATGCAGAGGTTGTGGCTATTAATGATGGCACAGGTAGTGCAGGCTCTTGGTACCCAAACAAGACTGTTGACTTTATTTGTAAAGAATTGTACGAGACACAATATCAATATAATTCAACAGCCACAAATGCAGGTGGATTCCCAAGCTCTGCACTAAGAAATACTCTTGTTAACACAATCTATCCGTTGTTACCAACGGATTTAAAGAATGTAATCATTGCGAAATCACATTCTTATATCACAAGTACAGGTGGAGCTATGGGCACCGATGCCACAAAATTGTGGCTACCGACGCAATATGAGATTTCTGGAGCTACAGCAACTTATGCTCCTGGAGAGACATCGTCAAATAATAAAAAATACACTTTGTCATCTTTGATTAAGACCAGAAACGGCCAGACAGCTGCGGACTATTGGTGGCTTGGCTCTCTGAGTTCGGGCTACTCCAACGGCTTTTGGTTTGTCAACACCTCTGGCGGACTCGACAACTACTACGCTACCTACACGAATGGTGTTCCGCTCGGCTTTAGAATCGGTTAATCGAATAATCGCACACCTTTAGGTGTGCGAACAGGTATAAAAAATGAGTAATGTTTACAAAAGAAATAGAACACAATCTCCACTTGATGTGATCAATAAGTCCAAAGAATTGCTAAAAGATACCTATCAAATCATTATGAATGAAAATAAGGTTACAAAAGATTGGGCTGATAAATTCATTCAAAGTGTTGTTGCTCAATCCGAAGGACGAAAAGGAGGCTCTGGTGGGAGTTTTGTTTCTGCAAAAGTTGTTACAGAGTCAAATAATCTTGGAATTGATAGTACC
>ERZ808048.135-NODE-135-length-15022-cov-3.339177_pt1 | contig 15022 bp, 26 predicted proteins | sample MGYA00380197_ERZ808048 | MGnify/ENA primary metagenome ERZ808048 (study PRJEB31490, sample SAMN06133377) | cow dung metagenome | isolation source: M1 | host: cow | place: China: Chengdu | collected 2015-05 ... | reverse complement strand
TCTGCTGGTGCAGATTCAACAGCAACTGGTGCTGCATTTCTTGCTTTATTTTTAAGAGCTGCTACACAGAACTTACAAATGTTTAATGTCTGACCATCAACTTCTTTTTCATAAACAACTTTGATACCTGTGCTTTTACAAAGCGGGCAAGTACCTCTTCCATGTGCAGGGAGAGTACGGATACCTGTTCCACGATGGTTCTTTGCCATATTCTACTCCTTATCTGCAGCGGCTTCAGCATCTGCTTTTTTTGTAGAAGCTTTTTTTGCTGCTGGTTTTTTAGTTTTTGCAGCATCAGCTTTTGTAGATTTTTCTGCTTTTGCTTTTGGTGCAGATTTTTTTTCATCTCCATCAGAATCAAGCTTATAATCTACTAATTCAAGGATTACCATATCAGCAGCATCGCCCTGACGATATCCAAGTTTAAGAACACGAGTGTAACCACCATTGCGTTCTTTCATACGAGGTCCGATTTCTGTAAAAAGTTTATTTAAGATTTTTTCATCCTGAATAAACTTTGCTGCTTCACGACGATTGTGAACAGAATCAACCTTTCCTCTTGTAATCAATTTTTCAGCTGCTTTACGTACTTCAAGAGCTTTAGATTTAGTTGTAGTAATACGTTCAAATCTAAAGAGTGATGTTACCATATTGCGTGACATAGCACGGCGGTGTGCTGTTGTTCGTGAAAGCGGATTAAAACCATTTCTATGATTCATCTGTTTCTTCCTTCTGCTTTGTTATATTGACAGCATTTTTCAGATGACTGTAGTCTGTCATACCAAGTGTAAGACCCCATTCAAGCAATTTTTCTTTAATTTCAGTAAGTGATTTCTTACCAAAATTACGAGTCTTTGCAATATCATCTTCTGTCTTTTTAGTTAATTCACCGATAGTGCGAATATTAGCGTTCTTCAAGCAGTTAGAAGAACGTACAGAAAGTTCAAGTTCTTCTACAGGTGTACTGAGAATTTCCTTGATTCTTACATCATCTTCATCGTCATCGTCATTACCAGCGATTTCACTGTCATTAAAGTTTACAAAGATTGAGAAGTGATCCTTTGCAATCTTTGCAGCTTCAGCTAATGCATCTTCCGGTGCAATTGTTCCGTCTGTCCAAATTTCAAGTATAAGTTTATCGTAATCATTACGCTGACCTACACGACAAGGTTCAATAGAATATTTTACCTTCGGTACAGGAGTAAAAATAGCATCCATTGGAATTGTACCAACAATTTCAATATAATGTTCATTTACTTCTGCAGGAACATAACCTCTACCAAGATCGATTTGCATTTCAATTTCAAGATGAGCAGCATCCATCATTGTAAAGATAACAGTATCTTTAGTCATAACTTCAACTTGTCCATCTTTTGCAAAATCGTCACTTTTTACAGTTCCCGGTCCTTTAAATTCGTAAAGAATCGTATCTTGCTCGATGTCGTTAGGTAGCCGCAAACGGATCTGTTTTAGACTATTGATTATTTCTAATGTATCTTCTGCAACATTTGGAATTGCTTCAAATTCACTAGAGATAACATGAGGAACACCATCAGCACCATAAGATGTAATGCGAATTGAAGTAATTGCATATCCCTGAATTGAAGATAAAAGTACACGACGTAGTGTATTACCAACAGTTGTACCAAAACCTGTTTCAAAAGGATAAGCTGTGAACTTACCATAATTCGGGTTTGTCTCAAGGTGCTCAAAAGTAATACCCTTAGGTTTCTTAAAACCTTTAAGCAGATTTTTGCGAGCCATCTAAACTCCTTATTTTGAATAGAACTCAACAACGAGCTGTTCTTTAATATCGGCCAAATCAGAAATTTCATCACGTCTTGGAAGAACTGTGAATGTACCTTTTACAGCATCTACATCAACAGAAATCCATGGCATAGTTCCTGATTTTGAAACTTCACTTAATGCATCCTGGATCATAGCAAGTCTCTTGCTCTTTTCCTTAATTTCGATAACATCACCAGCTTTTACTTCATAAGCTGGAATATCAACAGATTTACCATTTACAAGAATATGACCATGTAATACAAGCTGACGAGCCTGATTACGGCTAACTGCAAAGTGCATTCTGTAAACAACGTTATCAAGTCTTCTTTCAAGAAGTTGGATAAAGTTTTCACCAGTAACACCAGGCATACGCTGTGCACGTTCATATGTAATACGGAACTGTTTTTCCAACATACCGTACATACGTCTGATCTTCTGTTTTTCACAAAGCTGAAGACCATATTCACTGCGTTTACCCGCACGAACTTTTGGATCTTTTCCAGGAGCTCCGCGTTTTTTATTCATAGGACACTTATCGCTCATACAGCGTGCGCCCTTAAGCATTAATTTTCTTCCGTCTGCTCTACATAAGCGGCAAACAGGACCTGTATATCTAGCCATTACTTATGATCTCCTTACTACATACTTCTAGTTTTGCGAGGGCGGCAACCATTGTGTGGAATTGGAGTTACATCAGAAATTGATTTAACTTTCAATCCCATAGCACCTAATGAACGGATAGCATTTTCACGACCCATTCCTGGACCCTTTACAAAAACGTGAACTTCACGCAAGCCGTAGCTTACTGCCTTTTGTACAGCTGTTTCCGCAACAGTCTGTGCGGCAAACGGAGTTGATTTCTTAGCTCCGCGGAAACCAAGACCACCTGATGAAGCCCATGCAATTGCATTGCCTCTTAAATCGGTGATTGTAACGATAGTATTGTTAAACGTTGCCTGAATGTAAACATTACCTTCGTAAACGCTTTTCTTTTCCTTTCGTTTTTTTACTGTAGCCATTAATTTCCTCCGCCTTTATTTCTTCTTATTAGCAACAGTTTTCTTTTTACCCTTACGTGTACGAGCATTTGTACGAGTGCGCTGACCACGTACAGGAAGACCTCTACGATGTCTAAGACCACGATAGCAGCCAATATCCATCAAGCGTTTAAGATTAAGACCAATTTCTGTGCGGAGACGGCCTTCAACTTTGTAGTTCTTGTCAATAACTTCACGCAGTTTACCAAGCTCTTCTTGTGAAAGATCATTTGCCATCTTTGATGGATCAATTTTTGCTTCTTCACAAATTGCCTGTGCTGCAGAACGACCAATACCATAAATATAAGTTAATGCGACACTTATATGTTTATTAGGGATATCAACTCCCGCAATTCGAGCCATCTGTTACTCCTTATCCCTGTCTCTGCTTGTGTTTTGGGTTTGAACAAATGATACGGACAACACCGTTTCTTCTGATAACCTTACACTTATCACAGATAGGTTTTACACTGGTTCGTACTTTCATAAAAGACCCCCTGAGAATACGTTCACCGAATCTTAGCACCTCGCAATGAGAGACAATTCGGTGAAAGATAATATATCACATATTCCCAATCTTTTTCTACTACTAATTCACAAAAATCTAAAGATTTCGTGATCTAATTTTGCCCTTTTTAGTCAATCCTTCTTGATGATGCATTTTCATAAGAGCTTCAACTTGACTCATTGTGTCTAGGTCAACACCAACCATAATGATTAATGAAGTACCACCCATTAACATAGCAACTGACTGTGGAATTCCAAACAATGATTGGATAACTGTTGGAATAATAGCAATTGCTGCAAGGAACAATGAACCAGGCAATACTAATCGATTTAATATTTTCTGAAGATATTCTTCAGTTTTATCTGTTCGTACACCAGGAATGGAGCCGCCATTTTCCCGGATATTTTTTGCGATTTCTGTAGGGTTCAGTGTTACCTGAGTGTAGAAGTATGCAAAAAATACGATAAGAACAACTAATAAAATGTTATACCACAATCCATTTGGAGTAAGAATACTTGAAAGTTTTCTTATCCAAGATGCAGATCCTTCATTATTTCCTATCATTGATACAAGCTGAAGTGGTAATGTCAAAAGTGAAGAAGCAAAGATAAGTGGAATTACATTTGAAGGATTAACCTTAAATGGAATATATGTACTCTGTCCACCATACATCTTTCTTCCAACAACACGTTTTGCATAATGAACAGGGATTTTTCGTTCTCCTAACTGTTCACACACTACCAACGCAATAATTGCTACAAACATTACAAGTACAATAATAACGAAAACAATGTTAATTTCATTGTTAGAAACTTTTTGATAAAGTTCCATAACTGCACTAGGCAATCTTGCAACGATACCAGCAAAAATCATCATGGAAACACCATTTCCGATTCCTCTAGCAGTTATTTGATCACCTAGCCAAATTGTTATCATTGAACCAGTTGTTACTGTTAGCATTGCAATTGCATTGAATTTCCAACGAGCATCAATAGCAATTGCATCAGGAATACTACTAGCGTATACAGTAACAGCATAAGACTGCAACAAACAAACAAAAATTGTACCAATTCTTGTCCATGTTGCAAGTTTACGCTGTCCACCATCTTCCTGAACAGCACGTTTCAGTGAAGGGAAAATAATCACAGCAAGCTGCATAACGATTTGTGTTGAGATGAATGGCATTACACCTAACATAAAAATAGAGAAGTTAGAGAATGCTCCACCTACAAAGAAATCCATATAACTTGCAAAAGCATTTTTATTACTTTTTGCAAGATTATCAAAGTAAGTTATCAATGCACTTGCATCAATACCTGGAATTGTTAACACGCTTCCAAGACGGAAAACTGCTAAAATTACCAAAGTAAAGAGTAAGCGATTGCGAAGTTCTTTGATTTTAAACATATTAACAATTGGATTGCTTGCCATGTTCTACTCCATCACCTACTTTTTTTCTTCTGCTGTTTTTTCAGCTACAACTACATTACCGCCAGCTTTTTCAATTTTAGCTTTTGCTGATTCAGAAACTTTATCAACATTAACAGTAAGTTTTTTAGTAATGTCACCATTACCAAGAACTTTTACTAATGTAGTTGTTTTTGCAGAAATGAAACCTTTTGCAATAAGACTTGCTTTATCTACTGTTTCACCATCTGCAAATTTTGCTTCAAGCTGTTCAACATTAATACAAACATATTCTTTTTTGAAAGGATAGTTTGAGAAACCACGCTGTGCAATACGACGATAAAGAGGCATCTGTCCACCTTCAAATCCAACGTATGTTTTTCCGCCGGAACGTGACTGCTGACCTTTATTACCTCTACCAGCTGTTGAACCTAATCCTGATGAAGAACCACGTCCAACACGTTTTGGTTTTTTATTAGCACCCTGTGGAGCGCTAAGAATTGGATTATAATCTGACATTATTTTGTTTCCTCCACTTTTACGAGATGGGAAACAGCAGCTATCATACCAAGAATAGCTGGAGTATCATCATGCACAACAGAAGAGTTAATCTTTCTTAATCCAAGGCTGCGAACAGTCGCAACTTTAGCTGGTTTTTGACCAATTGTACTTTTTACAAGTGTAACCTTTAGTTTTGCCATAGATTACCCCCACAACTCGTCAAGAGTTTTTCCTCTAGCAGCAGCAACTGCTTTTGCGTCCATGAGCTTCTGAATTGCGTTGAATGTAGCACGAACAACGTTTACAGTAGATCTTGAACCTAGAGATCTTGAAAGAACATCTGTTGCTCCAGCTGCGTCCATAATAGCACGAACAGCACCACCTGCGATAATTCCTGTACCAGAACAAGCAGGTTTTAAGAGAACAGAAGAACTCTTGTATTTACCAATAATTTCATGAGGTATTGTACCGTTTTTCATTGGCATAGTAATAAGATTTCTCTTAGCACGGTCAATACTCTTTTTTATAGCTTCAGATACGTCATTAGCTTTACCAAATCCGTATCCTACACGACCTTTTTGATCTCCAACAACAGTAAGAGCAGCAAAAGACATTCTACGTCCACCCTTAACAGTCTTAGATGTTCTGTTAAGAGTAACTAGTTTTTCTACGAACTCTTTCTCTTTTGGATCTTTATCAAATTTCTGGCGTTCCATAGCAACTCCTAGAATACAATCCCGGCACTGCGGGTTCCATCTGCAAGGGCTTTTACAACACCATGATAAAGATAACCGTTACGGTCAAAAACTACTGTAGTAATTTTTTTATCCTTTAGGCGTGCACCAAAAGCTTCACCAAGTTTTGTTGCTCCTTCAACATTAGGTTTAAGAGCAGCAAATTCTTTTTCCATTGTGGAAATAGAAGCAAGGGTAATACCCTCATCATCATTAATTACCTGAACTGAAAGGTTCTTGTTACTGCGTGTTACAGTCATGCGTGGACGTTCTGCAGTTCCGTAAATGCTTTTGCGGATATGAATCTTTCTGTGTAGGCGTTTTCTGTCTTTATCGTTTAATTTTTTAAACATAGAGCTTTACCTTATTTAACACCTGTTTTACCGACTTTACGTCTGATAACTTCAGTTTCGTAACGAATACCTTTTCCTTTGTAAGGTTCAGGTTTACGTAATTTACGAATCTGAGCACTAAATTCACCAACTTTCTGTTTGTCAATACCAGAAATTGTTACTTTACCGCTAGCATCAGCTGTTACTGTAAGACCTTCTGGAATTACAGCAAAGAAATCGCTTGAATAACCTAAGTTTAACATAAGCACATTTCCCTGAACTTCAGCACGATAACCAACACCAGTAATAACAAGAGTCTTAGAGAAGCCAGTTGTTACACCAGTAACCATATTAAAGATTAAGTTACGGTACAAACCATGGAAAGCATTTGTCTGCTTTTCATTATTAAGAGTTGTAAGAACAACTTCTGTACCATTTACTTCAACTTTAATGTTTTCATTTACAGACTGTGAAAGTTCGCCTTTTGGACCTTTTACAGTTACGTTTGATCCATTTACAGTTACTGTTACACCAGCTGGAATTGTTATAGGAAGTTTACCAATTTTAGACATTCTTTCCTCCAATTACCAAATAGTGCAAACAAGTTCGCCACCAACCATCTTCTCAGTTGCTTTTTTACCAGTTGTAACACCAGAAGAAGTTGAAACGATAACCGTTCCATACCCGTTATAAACGCGTGGAAGGTCTTTGTAACCTGAATAAACACGGCGACCAGGTGTAGAAATTTTCTTAACACCGTGGATTACCGGATCATTATTATCATCATATTTCAAGAAGATGCGGATAATTGAATGTCCTTCTTCTTGAACCTTTTTAAAATTCTTAATATAACCTTCGGTTTTCAGAATTTTCACGATTTCCAACTTCAATTTAGAAGCAGGAATATCTACTTTTTCGTGGCGGGCTACAGCCGCATTCCGAACCTTAGTTAGCATATCTGCTACTGGATCTGAAACACTCATCTCTTATTCTCCTACCACTACCAACTTGATTTAGTGACGCCTGGAAGAAGGCCTTCACTTGCTAATTTACGGAAGCAAAGACGACACATCTTGAACTTGCGCAAATATCCACGTGGACGACCGCAAAGTTGACAGCGATTATACTGTCTTGTTTCATACTTTTGTTTGCGGGCGGCTTTAATAATCATTGATTTCTTAGCCATGAACTCCTCACTTATTTACGGAATGGCATGTTGAACTTGGTAAGCAAAGATTTAGCTTCAGCATCTGTCTTTGCACTAGTTACGATTGTTATATTCATACCAGCGATTTTTGTAATTTTATCAAAATCGATTTCTGGGAATATAATTTGTTCAGTAATACCAAGAGAAAAATTTCCGTGTCCATCAAAACCAGTAGCTTTGATACCGCGGAAATCCTTAACACGAGGAAGTGCAACATTAATAAGGCGGTCCAAAAATTCATACATAATTGTTCCGCGTAATGTTACCATTGCACCGATCTCATTACCCTCACGAAGTTTGAAGTTAGCTATACTTTTTTTAGCTCTTGTCTTTACCGCTTTCTGACCTGTGATCAAAGTCAAGTCAGTTACTGCAGCATCAAGAAGTTTCTTATTTGTGAGAGCTTCGCCTACACCCATGCTTACAACTACTTTTTTGATTGCAGGAACCTGCATTGGAGTTGTATAGCTGAACTCTTTTACGAGTGCAGGAGCGATTTCGTCTTTATAGACTTTCTTAAGCCGAGGTACGTAATTTGCCATTACAGAATATCTCCACATTTACGGCAGACGCGAACTTTTTTATCGCCGTCAATTTTATAACCAATTTTCACAGGGCGACCGCATTTTTTACATACGATTCCCACATTTGAAATATTAAGCGGAGCTTCGATCTCAGCGATACCACCTTGATCCTGTTGACTACGCTTTTTCATTGCTTTTTTAACAATGTTTACACCTGATACAATAACAGCATCTTTTTTTGTAAGAACACGAACAACAGTTCCTCTCTTGCCCTTGTCTTTACCTGCTAAAACCTGAACTGTATCATCTTTACGGATTTTGAATTTTTTATTTGCCATAATCCTATCTCCTTAAAGAACCTCTGGAGCTAAAGATATGATTTTCATAAAATCCATATCACGAAGCTCACGAGCTACAGGTCCAAAAATACGTTTACCTTTTGGGTTCTTATTTTCATCAACGATAACACAAGCGTTATCATCAAAACGAATATAAGTTCCATCAGGACGGCGGTATTCTTTTGCTTGACGCACGATTACAGCCTTTTCAATTGTACCTTTTTTAATAGTAGATGTAGGGATTGCATCCTTTACAGCTACAACAACAATGTCACCAATACCGGCATAACGACGGTGTGTACCGCCGAGTACTTTAATGCACTGAACAATTTTAGCTCCGGAGTTATCAGCAACATTCATGCATGACTGCATCTGAATCATATTCTTACTCCTGCCTTATTTAGCGCGTTCTACAATTTCAGCAAGACGCCAGCATTTATCTTTACTTAGCGGTCTGCATTCCACGATACGAACAGTATCTCCGATGTGTGCATCGTTGTTTTCGTCGTGGGCCATATATTTCTTAGTCTGTGTGACGTACTTCTTATAAAGGCGATCTCTTTTCTTTGTTGTGATTGAAACAACGATAGATTTATCCATCTTATCGCTAGAAACAATTCCAACAAAAGAACGTTTTTGTGCCTTTACAGTCTGAACAGTATTTTCTTCCACAGTTCAGCTCCTACTTATTTTCTCCAGCAGCTTCTTTCTGCTGGATGAACGTATTAAGGCGTGCGATTTCACGACGCATTGTACGTTTTTGCATTGGGTTATCTACATGAGAAATTACCATTTTGAAACGGAGATCCATGTATTTTTTCTTAAGCTCATCACGTTTAGCAACAAGTTCAGAATAAGATAATTCTTTATCAGTTTTTTTCTTTGTCTTTGAATCAGCCATCTTATTCCTCCTTATTCATGTGTTGGCTTAAATGCTATTTTTGTTTTGATTGGAAGTTTGCTTGAAGCAAGCTCTAAAGCTCTTTCAGCAAGTTTCAAATCAACACCAGCTACTTCAAAAAGAATCATACCAGGTTTGATAACAGCTGCCCAAAATTCTGGAGCACCTTTACCCTTACCCATACGAACTTCGGCAGGTTTCTTTGAAATAGGTTTATCAGGGAAAACGCGAATCCAAACCTGACCTTTACGATCAAGTTTACGATTGATAGCAACACGAGCTGCTTCAATAACTCTAGCGCTTAACCATGTTGGTTCCATTGCAACAAGAGCAATTTCACCAAAATCTATGTTGTTATCGCGAGTAGCATTACCTTTTTCTCTACCGCGTTGCACCTTACGGTGCGCAACTCTTTTAGGACTCAGTGGCATAACTAACTCCTTGCCTTAGCAGAAGATTCTGATTTTTCAGTCTTATCTGCTTCGTTCTTATCAGCAGCAGGGCGCTGTGAACGTTCACGACGTGGCTTGCGAACAAGCTGTCCAGCATCTTCGTTCTGTTCAATGCCATAGTTCATTCCGTTATAAACCCAAACTTTTACACCGATTTTACCGTATGTAGTAAGAGCTTCGAATGTACCATAATCGATATCAGCACGAAGTGTGTGAAGTGGAATACGTCCTTCTTTGTGTTCTTCAGTACGGCTCATTTCTGCCCCACCAAGACGTCCTGAAAGACGAATCTTAATACCCTGTGCACCAGCACGCATAGCATTATTTACAGCTTGTTTAAGAGCCTTACGGAATGAACCGCGACCAGCAAGTTGGCGACCAACATTTTGAGCAATTAAGCTTGCATTAACATCTGCACGTTTAACTTCTTTAATCTTGATCTGAACTTTTTTTGTAAGCTGCTTCTGAATATCGCCGCTAATTTTTTCAATAGTTGCACCCTTCACGCCGATGATAACACCTGGACGAGCAGTATGAATAACTATTGTTACACGCTGCGGATGACGTACAATTTCAATTTCAGCAATGTCAGCATTTTTACATTCTGGAAGATCTGTAACCAATTTTCTGATCTTCATATCTTCAAGAACGAGGTCTGCATATTCGCGAGGATCTGCATACCAGCGTGACTGCCATGTTTTGTTCACGCCTAAGCGTAAACCGATTGGACTAACTTTCTGACCCACTTTATTCCCCCGCCTTTTCGTCAACGACGACGGTAATATGACACATACGTTTTAGAAGTTGATCAGCACGGCCGCGTGCACGGAACCAAACTCTTTTAAGTCTTGGACCTTCGTCGATTCTAATTTCTTTAACGTATAACATATCTTCATCAAGTTTATCGTTCGCATTAAGAGCATTAGCCATAGCAGATTTCAATGTTCCGCTAATTAACTTTGCACCTTTCTGTGGCATATTAGCAAGAATTGCCATAGCCATAGTACATGGTTTTTGTTTAATAACATTAGCAACCGGGCGAACCTTTGTCGGTGATGCGATAAGGAACTTTGAAGTGGCTACATAACCTTTTTTCTCAGCCATAATATCCACCTTTTATTTTCCAGCCTTAGCTGTTTTGTCTGTACCACCATGTCCACGATATGTACGTGTAGGAGCAAACTCGCCGAGTTTATGACCAACGAGGTTCTCAGTAACATATACAGGAATCCATGATTTACCATTATATACAGAAATAGTATTACCTACCATTTCAGGTATGATTGTTGAGCAGCGTGAGTATGTTTTAATCATCTTACGGTCTGCTTCTTTGTTCATTGCTATTACCTTTTTGTAAAGGCTTTTCTCTACAAAAGGACCTTTTTTAACAGATCTTGACACAGTTATCTCCTATGCAACTACTTCTTGCGACGTGAAACAATAAAATTGCTTGACGGCTTTCTCTTGTTGCGAGTCTTGTAACCTTTACAAGGCTGTCCCCATGGAGTAACAGGGTTACGTCCTTTTCCAGCACCTTCACCACCACCAAGAGGGTGATCTACAGGGTTCATAGCCATACCACGAACAGTAGGGCGAATACCCAACCAGCGCTTATGACCAGCTTTTCCAAGCTGAACATTCATGTGTTCTTCGTTACCAACAACACCGATTGTAGCATAGCATTTACCATTAATACGGCGCATTTCGCTTGATGGAAGGCGTACAACAACGTAATTACCTTCTTTAGCAGCGATCATAGCACTTGCACCAGCTGAACGAACAAGCTGTCCACCACAACCAAGTGTAAGTTCTACATTATGAACTGTAAATCCAACTGGAATGTTTTCCATAGGAAGAGCATTTCCAACTGTTGGTGTTGCATTAGCACCAGACATTACTTTCTGACCTACCTGCAAACCTTTTGGTGCAATAATGTAGCGTTTTTCACCGTCAGCATAGCAAACAAGTGCAATATTTGCACTACGGTTTGGATCATATTCAATTGTCTTGACAGTTCCAGGAATACCATGCTTATCACGTTTAAAATCTATCTCACGATAACGTCTTTTGTGTCCGCCACCCTGATGACGTACAGAAATACGTCCACCAGCACCACGTCCACCTTTAGACTTTATACCTGACACCAAACTTTTTTCGGGTGTACTGGTTGTCAGTTCTTCTCTGACCAGGTCTACGCGTCCTCGCGTACCAGCGGTCATTGGCTTATATACTTTAAGAGCCATTTCTTTATTCCCCTTAGTCTACGCGAACTTATACGCCTTCGAACGCCTGGATAACTTCACCAGGAGCTACGCGTACAATTGCTTTCTTGTATGAGCTTGTGCGACCAGGTTTACCACGAAGTCTTTTCATTTTGCCCATAACATTCATTGTTGTACAGTCAACAACTTTTACATTGAAAAGTTTTGAAACTGCTTCTTTTATTTGTATTTTTGTTGCCGCAGGCTGTACGATAAATACGTACTTATTTTGCTCACGAAGAGCAGTTGCCTTTTCGGAAACAACAGGCTCAATAAGAATATCAGCATAATTCATTATTTTGCCTCCTTATCTTCTGCAGCATAAAAATCAGAAAGATTCTTTACAGCACTTTCAAGAACAACAACCTTGCGAGCGTAGAACAAATCATGTGCTCTAAGACGATTGAATGAAAGGAATGAAACAAATGGAAGATTTCTTCCAGCCTGTTTAATCTTTGCATCATCATCTTTAAGAACTATTACAGTTCTTTCATCTTTTGCAAAATTGTTAAGAATCTGAGCGAGATCCTTTGTTTTACCGCTTTCAACAGTAAAATCTTCAACTACTGTAAATCTGTCGCTCTGAGCCTGCATACTAAGGATTGATTTAATTGCAAGCTGTTTTGCCTTTTTAGGCATAGAATAAGAAAAATCTCTTGGTTTTGGTCCAAAAATTGTACCACCACCTACCATAATTGGAGACTTCTTATCACCACGGCGAGCATTACCAGTACCCTTCTGCTTATAAGGTTTTGCATTACTTCCATGAACTTCTGCACGACCTTTTGTACATGCTGTACCAACGCGCATATTTGCAAGTTCATTAGTAATTGCATAGTAAATAACGTCATCATTTACTGGAAGACCGAATACTTTATCATCAAGAGTGATTGTACGCAGTTCTTTACCAGAAGTTGAATATACTTTCTTTTCCATATTCTATCTCCTATCTTTTTACTGCGGACTTCACGATGAGTGTACAGTTTTTATTACCTGGAACAGCTCCACGAACTAAAATTACATTTAATTCAGGATCTACTTTTACTATTTTAAGATTCTGTACTGTAACACGTCTGAATCCCATACGACCAGCCATTTTAACATTCTTTAAAGTGTGCTGAGGATTAATTGTTCCTGTACCACCAGCTTCACGATGGAATTTTGAACCGTGAGTGGCACGACCACCATGGAAACCCCATCTCTTCATTACACCTTGGAAGCCTTTACCTTTAGATGTTGCTGTAACATCAAGGAAACGGATACCCTCTAATAATTCAACACCAACTTCATCTCCAACTGCAACTTCTTTTTCAAAGTCACGGAATTCTTTAAGATGTCGCTTTGGTGCAATACCTTCAGAAAACTGTCCAGCGTAAGGTTTTGATACTTTCTTTTCTTTCAAGTTATCAACACCAAGTACTACTGCATCATAGCCGCAGTTTTCCTTTGTTTTGATGGAAACAACTGTGTTTGGTTCAACACTGATTACAGTAACTGGTGTAAGGTTACCTTGTTCATCGAACACTTGTGTCATTCCCACTTTCTTAGCAATCAGACCTTTCATTCTGATATTTCTCCTTATCGGCCGCCATCCTCTGATACGAAGGACCGTTACCGTTTAACAATGTCTGGTATAGAGCAGACTATTGTTTAATTTCTACATCAACGCCAGCTGGCAATTCTAACTTCATCAAGCTGTCCATAACGTCAGCTGATGGTTCAATAATATCAATAAGGCGTTTGTGTGTACGCATTTCAAACTGCTCTCTTGATTTTTTATTAACGTGTGGTGAACGTAGAACTGTCACCTTGTTAATTCTTGTAGGAAGTGGAATTGGTCCTAGAACCTTTGCTCCAGCTTTCTGAACAGCTTGAACTATGGATTGTGCACTTTGATCGATTAATTTAACATCGAAAGCACATAATCTGACACGAATCTTTTCGGTCGCCATTTTTCCTCCAGAATAACCGCCGAGCTTTGCTTAGAAAAACTAAACAAACCCGACGGCATTCAAATCTAATTATTCAACGATTTCAGTTACCTGACCAGAAGCGATAGTACGTCCACCTTCGCGGATAGCGAATTTAAGACCTTTATCCATAGCTACTGGGTGAATAAGTTCACCGATTACTTTTGTATTGTCACCAGGTTTAACCATGTCTACACCTTCTGGTAGAGTGATTGTACCTGTGATGTCTGTTGTTCTGAAATAGAACTGTGGACGATATCCACTGAAGAATGGGCTGTGACGTCCACCTTCTTCTTTTGATAGAACGTAGATTTGTCCTTCAAATTTTGTGTGAGGTTTGATTGAACCTGGTTTTGCAAGAACTTGTCCACGTTCAACTTCTTTTTTATCAATACCACGTAATAGGATACCAACGTTATCACCTGCTTGACCATTGTCAAGAAGTTTGTTGAACATTTCGATACCTGTTACAGTTGATGATTGTGTTTCACGGATACCAACAATTTCAACTGGATCGTTCATGTTGATTACACCACGTTCGATACGACCTGTTACTACTGTACCACGTCCTGAAATTGTGAAGATATCTTCGATTGGCATTAGGAATGGAAGATCTGCATCGCGAGCTGGGTCGTCGAAGTAGCTATCCATTGTTGCTAGAAGTTCGTCGATACAAGCTGTATCTTCTGCAGAAGCACCATCAGCTAGAGCTTTGAAAGCTGAACCTTTGATGATTGGTGTATCGCCAGGGAATCCGTATGATTCTAGAACTTCTTGAACTTCAGCTTCTACTAATTCTAGTAGTTCTGGATCGTCTAATAGGTCAACTTTGTTTAAGAAAACAACTAGTTTTGGAACACCTACCTGACGAGCAAGAAGAATGTGTTCACGTGTTTGAGGCATAACAGAGTCTGGAGCTGAAACTACAAGAATAGCACCGTCCATCTGTGCAGCACCTGTGATCATGTTTTTGATATAGTCAGCGTGTCCTGGACAGTCAATGTGTGCATAGTGACGTTTGTCTGACTGATATTCAAGGTGACGAGTATTGATTGTAATACC
>ERZ808048.134-NODE-134-length-15024-cov-5.564796_pt1 | contig 15024 bp, 14 predicted proteins | sample MGYA00380197_ERZ808048 | MGnify/ENA primary metagenome ERZ808048 (study PRJEB31490, sample SAMN06133377) | cow dung metagenome | isolation source: M1 | host: cow | place: China: Chengdu | collected 2015-05 ... | reverse complement strand
CAGATGGAAGACGATAATCTTTTAATTAAGGTTAAACATGCCTCTATTATAAAAATAGATCCACATTATATCTCTGTTGATAGTGTCAACTCTTCTAATCCATCAGAGTTTCTCCAAGAGTTGAATTATGGACTTTATGATTTTAAGTATCGAGGTTTTTCTCATATAAGAAACTGTTTTATGAATTCTGTTTTGCCAATAGTCGGAAAAAACAGGTCAACTGGCAATGAAGATATTGGCACATGTTATTATATAGGCGATAATATGTTTGTAACGGCCGCGCACTGCGTGAAAGGATTAGAGCGGTTCAATGTCCTTTATCCAAACAATAGTCCCGTTGAATTAGAGTCAGTGTGGTACGCAAAAGATCAGGACTTGAGTGATTATGATCTTGCCATATTAAAGGTCAAGAATGTGTGCGAGTGCATAAAGGCTTTTGAGCTAAAAGACCCCTATGTACTAGATAATGTGTTAACTATGGGATATCCTCCTATACCAGGGCTTAATCCCATTCTTATTTCGGAAACTTCTGCAGTAGCAAGTTATGTACAGGGTAGACAGAAATCTTCTGTTGGCCAGATTGTCGCGGAGGTCGGCTCCTACATGTCAGAGCTTGATTTTTTTGTCATAACTGCAAGAGTAAAGGGAGGAAACAGTGGATGTCCCGTAATAAACAATGAAGGTTATGTTGTTGGAACTGTTTTTCAAATCCCCTTTGATAGTTATGGTGGATCAGATGGTGGCAGGTATGATATTATGGGATATGGTGTTTGTCTTCCTTCCAAATATGTAATTGATATGATTACGAACCCAGATATCCATCAATTGGTATTAAGGGATGTATATTATATTGAAGAATAAAAAACAATAATATGTCAACAGCATTCAATAAAGATAACGTCAATCCTAACAGAAGTGCATCAATATAGCCTAGAGAGTTTGGCAATATGTGTATTTTTGCCGATAAATTTGGTCCTATGTTGAGGATTAGAGAATAAAAAAAGAATATATTAATGATAAATGTCTTATTCGACTAATCTGCCTTGCATTCGCAAATGCTCCGAATAACATTCTTTAATGCTATCTGCCATGTTATCGTATAATTGTTTGTATTTTTCTTTTTGTTCAAGCGATAGTTGGGTATTATGACGAAGTTCTTGTTCATTACCTTTCTTACCCGTTGGCGGAATTAAACCAGCGCATATTTGACTCTTCCAATGGGTTTATTGTTAATAAAGTTAATATATTGTAGGATAGTAAGTGCGCTGACTTTGCTGATAATACGAGCAAACAATCCTACTTGTTGTTTAGCATAATTGCGACATAACATAAATTGGTCAACCATCTGTGAGAAAAGCGTTTCCACACGTTTCCTTGCTTTAGCAAAGGGCGTAAAAGTTGGTTTCCAATCCTTTTGATTCAATCGGTATGGTACTTCTAATCGGATTTCGGATGTTTCAAATAAATCCAGTTGTACGGATGCACTCAAATATCCTTTATCTCCGATAACAGTAATGCGACTATATTCGTGTTTTATGTCTTGCAGATAATGTATATCATGCATATTCGCTTTTGACATATCATACGAATGTATAACACCGCTGAGACCGCATAAGGCATGCAATTTGTAACCAAAGAAGTAACAATCCTGCGATGCACAATATCCAAAACTTGGTGCAGTAGCAAAATCGTTTCTACCTAATTTACAACGTTTTGCACGAGCGATGCGACATACTGGTACTGGTTTTGAATCAACACAAAACATGTCTTCGCCTGCATCAATCGCGAGAGCAATGTTCTTTCGTATTTGTTCACATAAGTTGGCGGTGAACTTACGACGATCATTAAACTGGCGACGAGAAATAAGGTTAGGAATGTCAGACTTATATTCTTCTAACAAAGAGAATAAATAAGACTCGCTATCCACACTGAATTTCTCAGTTGTAAGGCAAAGTGCGATAACTTCAAGGTCATAGAAACGAGGAGCAATCCCTCTGCGAGGCATATTTCCGCGTTCATCTACCAGATTTTTTTGTAAATTTCTTGAATATGCAAAGATTTTTTATGAAATTCGCAGCTAAGTTGTACCACTAACCCCTTGCCAAAAAAACGATAGAATAGCACTTTTAATATTCTCCATACTGAAGCCACACACACTTAAATATTTGTTCTCTCAAAAAAAAACGCGTATAACACATTCCTCAAAACAGGGTAAAATAAGCATTATTTTGTTGCATGGTCAAACTTTTTTGTTTATCTTTGCACGTTGATTTTAGTATTTTCAACTTTGGCACAGAATTTGTTTATTGGTTTTCAAATTCCAATAGGATTTTTTTTGTGTGCCCATTTATGAGTTAATTAACATCAAAATCATTATATTATGCCAACTACTGTTGATATTCGCGAATTACAAGAACGCATTGAAAGAGAGAGTTCATTTGTTGAAGCCTTGACGATGGGTTTGAATCAGACCATCGTTGGACAAAAACATTTGATAGAAAGTTTATTAATTGGTTTGTTAAGTGATGGTCATATCCTTTTAGAAGGTGTACCTGGCTTAGCAAAAACATTAGCCATCAAAACACTTGCCGATTTGATCAAAGCAGATTTTAGTCGTATTCAGTTCACACCCGACTTATTACCTGCAGACGTATTGGGCACACAAATATATAGTCAAAAACAAGAGGAGTTTAAGATTAAACAAGGCCCTATATTTGCAAACTTTGTATTGGCAGACGAAATCAACCGTGCTCCTGCTAAGGTGCAATCAGCATTGCTAGAAGCCATGCAAGAGCGCCAAATCACAATCGGTGATGAAACGTTCCCATTAGGAGATCCATTCTTGGTATTGGCAACCCAAAACCCGATTGAGCAAGAAGGTACATATCCATTGCCTGAAGCCCAAACAGACCGTTTTATGCTTAAAGTAGTAATTGGCTATCCTGCCAAGGAAGAAGAACGTCAGATCATTCGCCAAAACATAACCGGTCAAAAGGTTCAAGTTCTACCTATCCTATCTACAGACGATATTAAAAAAGCAAGAGAAATAGTTCGTCAAGTTTATATCGATGAAAAGATTGAGAAATACATCGTTGACATCGTATTTGCGACCCGTGAACCCGAATCATATGGTTTGGAGAAATTGAAACCTATGATTAGTTTTGGTGGTAGTCCACGTGCAAGTATAAACTTGGCATTAGCTGCTCGTGCATATGCGTTTATTCACAGAAGAGGATACGTCATCCCTGAAGATGTTCGTGCTATTTGCTACGATGTGCTGAGACATCGTATCGGATTAACATACGAAGCAGAAGCTAACAACATGACGACCGAAGATATCATTACAGAGATACTAAATGCCGTTCAAGTCCCATAAACAAGACACGCTATTATCACGATAATACTGTTATCACACCTCGATTGAGAGGAGAATATACTATAGTAACAACGATACAGTATCAAAACGAACGGTTCAAGATATGACAAGTGAAGAATTACTCCAACGAGTTAGGAAAATAGAAATCAAAACGCGAGGACTGAGTCGCAATATCTTCGCAGGAGAATACCATAGCCAATTCAAAGGCCGCGGTATGGCTTTCAGCGAAGTTAGAGAATATCAACCTGGTGATGATGTGCGTTCAATTGATTGGAACGTGACTGCTCGCTTGAATAAACCTTACATTAAGGTTTTTGAAGAAGAACGCGAGATGACTGTCATGCTTCTCATTGATGTGAGTGGTAGTAGAAACTTTGGTACTCTGACGCAAACAAAACGCGATATGATGGCTGAAGTGGCGGCTACTTTAGCATTCTCTACCATCGCTAACAACGACAAGGTTGGAGTCATTTTCTTCTCTGACAAGATAGAAAAATATATTCCTGCAAAGAAGGGTAAACAACATGTTTTGCATATCATTCGTGATGTGCTAAGTTTCGAGCCGGTATCGAATGGCACAAACATAGCTCAAGCTTTGGAGTATTTCACAAACGCACAAAAAAGAAGATGCACAGCATTTATCATCAGCGATATGATAGGCAGCACAGATGCTGTGATATCACAAAAACGTAAACAAGAGTTGGCACTTGAAAAACCCATGATGATTTCTGCAAGCAAACATGACATGCACGTGATACAAATTTATGACCATGTTGACACCGCGATACCAGATGTGGGTTTACTCAAAATAAAAGATGCTGAGACACAACAACGAATATGGATAGACACTTCGGTTAAAGCCGTACGCGACGCTTACGCCAAAGCTTGGCAAGAACAACAAACCAAACTACAGGCATTGCTAAATAAGACTGCTACTCCAGTTATTAGCATACAAACAAACGAAGATTATGTCAAAGCATTGATGCGACTATTCAAGATGCAATAAAGAATAAGACTATGCGACATTTATTATTAGCCATCATCGTTTCAGTTTCAGTGGATAGTACCACATTATTCATTGGCGACCAAACAGATATGCATTTGCAAGTGACTCATGACAAACAAGAGGTGGTGCAAATGCCGATTTATGGTGAGACGTTGATGCCTGGCATTGAGATTGTGGACCGAACAATCGTTGACACTACCTACCTCGCAAATGACCAGGTTCAACTGAACCAATACTTGACGTTAACTTCATTTGCAGACTCACTCTTCTATATATCGCCCATTCCCTTTGTAAATGGAGATGATACCATTTTCAGTGAAGGAATCTCCCTCAATGTTGTGCAACCCTTTGAAATGGATAGTGCAGACATGGCTATCACGGATATAAAAGATATATACAAGGCCAAGATATGGTGGTGGGGAATCATTCGTTGGATATTACTAGCATTGCTTTGTATTGGATTGGGTATTGGAATATATTACCTCGCACGTTACATTGCACAACACAAGAAAGGCGAGGAGATTACCAAACCTTCTGAACCCCAACGTCCTGCGGAAGAAATTGCATTGGAAGCTTTGGACCAAATCAAACGAGAAAAAATATGGCAAAGTGGACAAACAAAACAATACCACACGCAACTCACGGATGTCATTCGTACATACATCGCCCAGCGATACGATTTTAGCAGCAATGAAAAAACTAGTGACGAGATTCTACGCGAAATGCATATAAGACTGCAAGACAATAGAGATCTATACAACCAATTACGAAAAATGCTACAATTGGCCGATTTGGTTAAGTTTGCTAAATGGGCAACCACTCCTGATGAGAACGAACTATCCTTACGAATAGCCTATGATTTTGTCCATCAGACAACACCTGTTGCAAATGAAGAGTTACAAGATAACGCATAACATTGAACCCTATGACATTTTTTAGTCCCGGATATTTATTTCTACTACTGCTTCTTATCCCTATAGTAGTATGGTATATATACGAATTGCACAAAGCAGATGCCAGTTTGCAACTATCGTCCACAAATAGTTTGCGGATACAACCTAAAACGGCACGCATCTATATGTTGCATATTCCTTTTGTACTACGTGTTTTGGCTATTGTACTGCTATCTTTAGCATTGGCACGCCCACAATTGAGCAATCGTTGGAAAAGTGAGTCAACCGAAGGTATTGATATCATGATGGCATTAGACATCTCTGGAACCATGTTAGGAGAAGACTTCAAACCGAATCGTTTGGAAGCCGCCAAACAAGTAGCATCCGAATTTGTCACTGCACGTCCAAATGACCAAATAGGATTGGTAGTTTTTGCTGGTGAAAGTTTCACTCAATGTCCATTGACGACTGATCATGCTGTGCTAATCAACTTGTTCCAATCTGTTAAGTTTGGCATAATAGAAGATGGTACTGCCATTGGTTTGGGTCTTGCAAATGCTGTAAATCGCATGAAAGACTCCAAAACCAAAAGCAAAGTTATTATTCTGCTCACAGACGGTTCGAACAATAGTGGAGATATTGATCCCCAAACAGCAGCTCAAATTGCTCAGACATTTGGTATTCGCGTTTATGCTATTGGTGTCGGTAGTTATGGGGAAGTTAAAGTACCTATACAAACACCTTATGGAACACAATACGGAACCATGAACTCAGAGTTTGATGAGCAAACCCTAAAAAACATTGCTCAAACAACAGGAGGAGAATATTTCCGCGCGACCGACAATTCCAGTTTACGAGCTATATACCAACAAATAGATCAACTGGAAAAAACGAAAATACGCGTTCGAGAGTTTTCTAAACGTAGCGAGAACTTTGCACCCTTCCTTTTACTGGCTCTTGGATGTGGATTGATAGAACTCATCTTAAGATATTTTGTATTACGAACCATAACAAACTAATATGTTTAGATTTGCTCATATAGAAATACTTTGGTTATTGGCCCTGATACCTGTTTTCATTGTACTCCACATATGGAACTCACGTCGTAAGCGCCAACAGATAACTCTTTTGGGAGATGCCAAATTGATAGCACAATGGATGCCAAATGCTTCGCGCATACGTCCACATGTCAAGTTTGCCTTGCTATGCACCGCCTTAGCACTGCTCATCATAGCAGCGGCTCGTCCACAATATGGACAAGAGGAGAAGACCATCAAACGGGAAGGTATTGAAATAATGATAGCGTTGGATATCAGTAACTCTATGTACGCAGAAGATATCGTCCCAAATCGTTTGGAGCGTGCCAAACAAATGATGAGCAAGTTGATTGACAAAATGGTGGATGATAAAATTGGTTTGGTTGTTTTTGCAGGAGAAGCATATACCCAATTGCCTATCACATGCGATTATGTCAGTGCCAAGATGTTCCTAAACACGATAACTCCAGACCTTATTAAAGCACAAGGCACAGCCATTGGAGAAGCCCTCTCAACTTGTGTGCGCGCTTTTGGAAGTGAGACTAGCCAAGCAGGACGTGTCATCATCTTGATAACCGATGGTGAGAACCATGAAGACGACGCGGAAACAATCGCCAAACAAGCTTTGGAAGCAAACATACAAACATTCGTAATAGGCGTCGGTAAACCAGATGGTAGTCCTATTCCTATACCTGGGACCAACAATTTTCGCAAAGATAGAGAAGGCAATGTTGTGGTCAGTAAGTTGAACGAAAATATGTGTCAAAAAATAGCAGCTGCAGGCAATGGTATATACGTTCGTTGCGACAACACCAATACTGCTATGAAATCCATTGAAAAAGAATTAGAAAAAGTTGCAACTAGTGAAATAGAAACTCAAGTATACGACAACTACAACGAACAATATCAAACATTTGCACTATTAGCAATTCTTTTGTTAGTGATTGAGTTCTTCTTATTCAACCGCAAAAACAAAGTTTTAACACGTATTGACATTTTTAAAGAGAAACTATGAGACAATATATTTGCATCGGTATATTATGGTTGGCAGTTTTAATTGCCCACCCTATATACGCACAACAAGAGTCCAGTGATGTAAGACATGGGAATCGCCAATATCGCAAAGAAGACTACAACAAAGCTGAAGTAGATTATAGACGTGCTTTGGGAAAGAATGACGATAGTTTTGAAGCCCATTACAACTTAGGCAACTCCTTATTCAAGCAAGAGAAGTTCCCAGAGGCTCAAGAACAATTTGAAGTTGCCCGCAAACTCATCAATGAGAAAGAAGACATTCAAAAAGCAGCCGATATTGATCACAATTTAGGTAATTGCTACTTCGCACAACAACAATATGACAAAGCTGTAGCAGCTTACCAATCGTCATTGCGCAATAATCCCAAAGACCATGATACAAGATACAATTTGGTAAAAGCGATGCAAATGCTCCAACAACAGCAGCAACAACAAAACCAACAACAAGACCAACAACAGCAGGAGCAGAAACAAGAAGAAAAAGAAAAACAAGAACAACAACAGCAGCAACAACAGCAACAACAGCAACAACAGCAGATGGACAAAGAGACTGCTGAACAAATATTGGAGGCGTTAGAACAAGATGAGCGTGAAACACAAGAAAAAATGCAACGTCAAAAAGGTAGTAAAAAACGTGTAGAAAAAGATTGGTAATACATCGATGAAAAAGTTTATCATTATAATATTTGTAACACTTCTGTCATTCACCAACGGAATGGCAGAAGATGTGCTTTTTGAAGCAAAGGCTCCTAAGCAAGTAATTTCTGGTCGTCCTTTTCAACTCGCATATACAGTGAATGCCAAAGGACGTAATTTTGAAGCACCACAATTTGTGGACTTTGAACATATGGCTGGTCCATACACATCCAGTTCATCTTCTACAACATTCGTCAATGGCAAACGAACTTCATCTTTTCAGATGACCTATACCTATACGTTGAAAGCGAACAAAGAAGGAACATTTACCATTGGCCCAGCAAGTATCATCGTATCTGGAGAAGAGTACATTTCCAACGGCGTACGCATCACTGTCCTACCTCCTGACCAAGAAGAGAGCACTCACACACAACAGAGCCAACAAACGTCTTCACAACAAAGCAGACAACAAAACAAACAAGTTAATAATACTGCAGAACAAGATATTTTCATACGAACCATCGTCAGCAAAACACGCGTACATGAACAAGAAGCGCTATTGTTAACCTACCGTTTATATTTCCACAATGTAGACGTTGCTCAATTTACGAACAACACCAAATTACCTGAATTTACAGGCTTTTTGAAACAGGATATTGAACAACAAGATATTCAATCCGAACTTGAGCACTACAACGGACGTAACTATCAAACAGCCAACCTATACACCACCCTCTTGTACCCACAACATGCAGGGGATATACAAATAGCTCCTGCCACATTTGAAGCCGTATTACGAGTTGCAACACGTGAACCTATTCGAAGCATATTCGATGGTTTCTTTGACTCCTACCAAAACGTTGTCAAAGAAATAAAATCACCCGGAGTAACGATACATGTTGAAGGTTTGCCCAACAACAAACCGGCATCATATTCAGGTGGTGTAGGACAATTCAGTTTGAATAGCAGTATCAGTACTCAACAACTCAACATCAACGAAGCGGTTACCATACACCTGGACATCAAGGGTAATGGCAATATGAAATTATTGAAGACTCCTTCTATTGATTGGCCAGATGGATTTGAAGCATACGACCCAAAAGTAACCAACCAATATAAACCCACTTCATCTGGTGTGATTGGAACCAAGAGTGTGGAGTACTTAGCTATACCCCGAGCTAGCGGAACCTATACCATTCCTCCCATCAATTTTGCATATTTCGACATCAAAGAAAACGCATACAAGGTTTTGACGACTCCGGAATACACGCTACAAGTCAATAAGAATGCCCAAGATACAGAGTCTGATCCAATGGTAGTTAGCAACTACACTACCGTAGCAAAAGAGGATATCAAACAACTTGGTAATGATATTCGATACATCTACACCAACAATCTTGAACATGCAAATGGCAAAACGAAAGCCAAGGAACATACGTGGATAAATTATGGAGATATCACATTCTGGTTATGCTATTTGATACCACTAATCATTGCCATCATCCTATTCATCATTTTCCACAAACAAATCAAAGAGAACGCAGATCTTAGTCGAGTTCGTTATAAACATGCGAACAAAGTAGCACAAAAACGATTGAAAAAAGCGAAAGAGTTGATGAACCATAACAACCAAAGTGCTTTCTATGAGGAGATTGAGCGTGCAGCATGGTCTTATCTAAGTGATAGATTGACGATACCAACTGCAGACTTGACAAAAGATAATATAGCGGATATTTTGAAACAGAAGAACGTTCCTCAAGATCTCATCACACGCGTTAGAAACTTGTTATCTGAAGCTGAGTTTGCACGATACACTCCCGCTGCTATTCAACATACAATGAAAGATTTGTATCAAGAAACGACAGAACTAATCAACCAATTGGAAAATCAAAAACTATAAGCTCATTATGAAACGTCTATTTATCATATTATTTTCACTATGCGGCATAGGGGCGTATTCTATTTGTTCAGCACAAACCTCTACTGTTAGTGACCTTTTCCAACAAGCAAATGCATTGTACTCTGAAGGAGAATATGCACAAGCGGAACAAATCTATCAAAACTTATTGGCAGATTATAGTGAGGATGGACTTGCCAAACATGACCGTTCTCTAGTCTATTACAACTTAGGCAATGCATATTTCAAACAAGGAGAGTTGGGACAATCCATCTTAGCATACGAACGATGCTTACGCCTCAATCCACAAATGAAAGATGCAAAACACAACCTCAATTTTGCACAAACACGTATCGTTGATAATATTCAAGACAACCATACGTTCTTTTTGAGTGCTTGGTTACAAGCCTTGCGTAATCTATTGAGTCAATCAACATGGACGATATTATCCATCATCTGCTTTGTTATAATGTTGGCTAGTGCTATCACATTTGCATTAGGTAGGACAACATGGATTCGACGAACGTCCTTCTATATAGGATTGGTGTTGCTATTTGTATCTATCTTGAGCATTATCAACGCAAATAGTCTTCATCGCCGCGATACAATTCGCAGCGAAGCCATCATAACGCAAGGCATAGTCAACGCCAAATCATCACCAGACCGCAGTGGAACGGATTTATTTACACTGCATGAAGGTACAAAAATCATCATCACCGAAACATTAGGCGATTGGTGTAATATTCAAGTGGGAAACAACGAAGGGTGGATCAAGAGCAATACACTTGAGCAAATCTAACAATTTGCACGTTTGCAAAAAAAAGAGTAACTTTGTCGCCGTTAACGTTTAATCGAGAATATACCTCGAGAAAGGAACTAGGAATGACAGTTGCTATTTTTGGAAATACAATGAAGCCCTCCACACTCCGTGAAGTGTCGCATATCATTGAGTTTATGCACCAGCATAACGTTCAGATTATTTTGTCCCAAGAACTCCGCCAAGAACTTAAATTGCGTGAATATCCAGAGTACAATGAGAGTCTTTTGGAACAAGTATCACACATTGACTTCGCTATTTCTGTTGGAGGGGATGGTACTTTCTTAACAACTGCATCGCATATTGGGTCAAATAATATACCCATTATTGGAATCAATTGCGGGCATTTAGGTTTCCTAGCCGATGTTCAAACGCAAGAGGTTGACCTTATTTTAAACCAATTATTACAAGGTGACTACCAGATTGACGAGCGCAATCTATTGAGTGTAACCACATCTGGAGATCGTCGTATCGTTTCACCATATGCACTCAACGAGATAGCTGTCATGAAACAAGGATTGAGTAGCATGATTAGCATCGACACTTATGTCAATGGGGAACATCTCAATACGTATGAAGCAGATGGTCTAATCGTGGCAACCCCTACGGGCAGTACAGCTTACAATCTGAGTGTCGGTGGACCTCTCATGATGCCTCAAACAAAGGGCATTCTATTATCTCCTATTGCCACACATAGTTTGTATGTAAGACCATTGGTGATACCTGACAATTGGAAAATAGATTTGAGCATAAAAAGTAGAAATAGTAATTATCTGATAAGTGTAGATGGCAGAAGTCAAGTCATGGCAGATTCCAACACTTTGCATATAGAGAAATCTACTTTTACAATCAAGTTGATTCAAATAGGCAATCGTTCATTTCTACAATCACTTAAAAACAAACTTAATTGGGGAAAATGAGCAACATGACAAAAGAAAATATACGTATCGTCTTTATGGGAACACCAGACTTCGCAGTAGCGAGTCTGTGTCAGTTAGTAGAGTCTGGATATAATGTGGTAGCAGTTGTTACCATGCCCGACAAACCTGCGGGAAGAGGACACAAATTGCAATCTTCTCCAGTCAAACAATATGCACAAAGCATGGGCATACCAGTGCTGCAACCTACCAACTTAAAGGATGATTCTTTCATTGATACACTGAAATCATACCAAGCTGATTTGCAAATCGTAGTAGCTTTTCGTATGCTGCCACAAGTTGTATGGAGTATGCCACCATTGGGAACTTTTAACTTACACGGAAGCCTCTTACCACAATATAGAGGTGCAGCTCCTATACAATGGGCCGTCATCAATGGAGAGAAGATAACAGGTGTCACCACTTTCATGTTACAACATGAGATAGATACAGGAGATATATTGTTGCAAGAAACGATAGAAATAGGGACTGATGAAGATTGTGGTAGCGTCCATGATAGATTAATGGAAATAGGTAAACATTTAGTTACAAAGACGGTAGACTTAATCATTGATTGTCATAACAATAACCAAATACTTCCAAAACGTAAACAAGTAAGTGACAACATATTAAAACCCGCTCCCAAACTCTTCAAAGACAATTGTGCCATTGATTTTAATAAACCGGCTATTGATATCAAGAACATGATTCGCGGATTATCTCCTTATCCCGCAGCTTGGATTGCAAAAGAACCTGTTATTAAAGGCACATTAGCTGCCATTGCCTCTCACCTCGTTGGAGCTAAAATATACAAAGCTGAGGTAAGCGCGATTGCCGAACAAAAAGGTCATATTATCGTTTCATGCGCAGATGGTTATATTGACTTGCTTGAGATACAATTACCTGGTAAAAAACGTATGGCAGCAAGTGCTTTGCTGAATGGACTTACAAATGCCTAAAATATGCGAGTAGTTATCCTAAATGGACCCAATCTCAACGCTCTTGGAAAGCGCGAAATAGAAATCTATGGTCAAGATAGTATGGAACAAATCATACTTGCCATTCAACGTGAGCATATGAATCTACACATTGAGTACCATCAATCAAACCATGAAGGTGTTTTGATAGATTGGATTCAAGCTCTCAACCACGTAATGGAGCATCCTACTATAGATAGCACCTTGGAAGATCCTATAGGTATTGTACTAAATGCGGGGGGATACACACATACTAGTGTAAGTTTACGAGATGCTGTCGCCATGAGCAAAATTCCAGTGGTAGAGGTTCATATTAGTAATATTCTTACTCGAGAACCTTTTAGACAAAATAGTTTGCTCACGGACGTATGTCAACATTCTATTATGGGCATTGGGACCCAATGTTATCAAAAAGCTGTAAACTATCTCATCAGTCAAAAAAAAGAATGACCAAACTTCTTCAATATTGCTGGATAATACTTCTCTTTTATATTCCAACTATTGCTAATGCTGCACAAACAATAGTTGTGGATAGCAATCATATTGATACCATCTATAGATGGCACATTCATAAAGACACCCTCTATTTGGATTCACTGCCTCAAACGATTTCTTCTGACCAGTTTCTATTGGATATGTTGGCACAACAGAGTAAAGAGTTGTATCAACAAGACTCTCTCTTACGTGATAGTTTGCTCGCATCGCTAATATATCGAGATAGCATCTTACGCATAGAATTATCATACATACAAGATTCTATCAGATTATTGAGTCAAACACGTCCTATCAATACTGTGAAAGAGGATTCTACAACTCAACTAAAAGTTGCTATAGACTCCGTTACTCAAGAGATCAATCGACTACGCAATAGCAATCCTGAGATTGACATCCAATCTTCCATCGTGCCAGACATGAATGAAGACTTATCCGAAATTGCATATCAACTAAAAAGTCGAAACAATCCTTGGAAAAAAGAAGCAAATACTTTGATACAATTTTCACAGAATTACATTTCTCCTAATTGGTACAAAGGAGGTTCTTCAAACTTTGCCATCTTGGCACAAGCGAAAGGATTCATCAACTACAAGAAAGATAATTTTCTTTGGGAAAACACTGGAGAGTGGCGAATTGGTATCGCTACAGTTAATGGAGACACCCTACGCAAACACAACATTACAGACGACTTGTTTAGACTATATTCCAAAGTTGGTTATCAAGTAGTAAAAAAACTATATATTTCTGCCTCTATGGAGTTTCAAACAAACTTTTGGAACTCTTGGAACACCAATAGTACAACTGTTAAAACAGCATTTTTAACGCCTATCCGTTACAATATCAACGTGGGTGTGGATTATCAACCTATCAAGAACTTGAGTATCATGTTCGCACCAGCGACATACAAAATGGTTTATTCACTCTACCATGAAGGCAACTCAGAACAAGTCAATGTGACCAACTATGGCATTGAAAAGGGCAAGCAGATATTGAATGAAATAGGTAGTAGTATTCGCGTCAAATGGGGATGGAAACCTTTTAGAGAAATTGCATTAGACACCGAATTCTATTTTTATACCAACTATAGACGTGTAGAGATAGATTGGCAAATCAATTTCGACTTCTTTATAACACGTTTTTTATCAGCACGTTTGATGTTGCATCCACGATTTGATAACACTGTTATCTACACTGGAGATGAACGCGCTAAGTTACAGTTCAAAGAATTATTGTCCGTCGGTTTTTCTCACAAGTTTAGATAAGGTATGGATACTACAATAGCTCTCCATTTGATAGACAAATACTATTCCAAATACCCATTGCTAAAATCTATTCTATTGACCCATAGTCAACAGGTTTGTACTATTGCTTTGCAAGTAGTAGATGCACATCCTGAATGGGCTATAAAAGGATTAATCGATCGTTCATTCATAGTACAAGCCTCATTATTACATGACATTGGCATCCTATTTTGCAATGCTCCAGACATACATTGTGAAGGTAATCATCCCTATATTGAACATGGATTTTTAGGCGCTCAATTGCTTAGAAAAGAAGGATTAGAAAAACACGCCATGGTTGCAGAAAGGCACACAGGTAGCGGACTTACAAAAGAAGACATTATTGCTCAACACATCAATATTCCCATACAAGACTATCTCCCTATCAGTCTTGAAGAAAAAGTAATTTGTTTTGCAGATAAGTTTTTTTCTAAGAGCAAACCTACACAACAACTAACATTGGAGCGTGTTCGCCAAAACATGTCACGTTTTGGTGATGCCTCTTTCAATAGATGGTTAGCATTGGAAAAACTGTGTATTGACAACAAAAGACTATAAGATAGACATAAAAAAAACCGCTCTTGAAGTGAACCCCAAAAGTTAGACAAAAACTTTTGGGGTTTATTTTATGTATAAGAAGCATTCATTAGAAGAACGG
>ERZ808048.133-NODE-133-length-15143-cov-4.268684_pt1 | contig 15143 bp, 20 predicted proteins | sample MGYA00380197_ERZ808048 | MGnify/ENA primary metagenome ERZ808048 (study PRJEB31490, sample SAMN06133377) | cow dung metagenome | isolation source: M1 | host: cow | place: China: Chengdu | collected 2015-05 ... | reverse complement strand
CGTATTTTTTTAGCCCGACGGAAAAACAGCAAAAGAGCATCAACCATTTTGTCTATCTTAAAAAAAGAATCATCACAAAAAATCTGATTGCCCGCCGAAAAAGCCGCGGCGATTAGCCAAGCGGCTCGGCGGGAACTCCTAAACCAACACCAAACAAAACTAAAAAAAAGAAAACGGGAAAAACCCGATTATAATATCTTCTGAGTAAAAGCAACCTGGCCGGAGATTCTGGTAATTCTAACCTTAACCTTCTGCCCAACCTTCACACCGGAAACGTAGAGGATGTATTTACCAACGTGAGCAACACCGTCTCCCTTCTTACTGATAGAATCGATATTGACCTCCATCTCCTTACCCTCCTCAACAGCAGAAGCAGAAGAAGTATCAATCTTACCCTTTCTCTTTCTAATCGGCCTCTTAGAACCGCATGCCTCACAAAGAAGCATTAACACACGCTCATCCTTAACGAGAATAGTATCAGGTCTGCCGCATTCAGTACAGATAACATAATCTGCAACATACCCCTTCAGAATAGCCTCAAACTGGGAAAGCTCAAACTTACCGTTAAAAACAGCACGCGGACCATCAATCTTACCTGCAGTTCCAAGCTCACCTAAGACATACTTCATAAAGTGATCCGGCTCACGGTTTAAGGTATCAACAATGTCTCCGAAGTTTTCCAGAACAGTGGTCTTACCCTCAAGATAGACACGGGTTTTTGGGACCTGGAAACGCTCACCGGTGTCAGTCGGCTCATCGATTCCTGCATATGCCTTCTGCAGCATCTCTTCGTATGACTCTACCATAGTACATTACACTTGGACGTTTGAACGTATATAATGAATTGTATCTTCCTGAAATCCAAGACACCCAACAACAGAAATTACATAAACATACTTAAACGCAAATCACTGCAGGAACATACTTACCCACAGAGATTATAAAAAAAGAAAGCTGTTCCAACTCAGAAGAACAGCATAAACCCTAAATTAAACAAAACACCAACAGCGATACCAAGCGTCACCGTAAAAAGAGACACAAACACAGCCATCTTAGCCCCGAGCTGCTTTCCAAGCACAGCAATCGTCGAAACGCACGGAACAAACAGCACACAGACCAGAGCAAAAATATAGAGCTGTGGAGCAGTCATAATCGTCAGCAAATCAGCAGAACCGCCAAGAACCGCCAAAGTCTCAAAAGCCATCTCCTTCCTTAAAATACCAAACATCAAAGCAGTAAACGCAAAGCCCGGAATACCTAAAACCGCCTCGGAAACAGGACCGATAAACGACTCAAAGAGCTCAACCCATCCAAGATACTCAAAGAGACCAAGGAAAATACTGCTCACAAGAAGCAAAGGCATTGCAATATACAAGAACTCCTGAAGCCTAAGCCATGCCTTCTTAAACACATACTTTGGAATAGGCTTTCTTATCTTCGACATCTCAAGAATCATACCATACTGCTCGCCCGGAGTCACCTTTGAAAGAACACATCCGACAACAAACACCAGAACAAACACAATCGCATAAATCGAAAGTGCAGGACCGATTCCGATAAAAGACGCAACAACACCCGAAATAACAACAGTTCTTGCCGAACACGGAAGCATCGTTACAAGAACTGACGAAATAAACCGCTCACGCTTAGTTGGAAGAAGACTTGTACTCATCACAGCAGGCACAGAACATCCAAACGACAGAACAAACGGAATAACACCCTGACCGTGAAGACCTAAACGGTGCATAAAACGGTCCGCCAGAAACGCCGCACGAGTGAGATATCCTGTATCCTCCAAGATAGAGATAAAGATAAAGAACAGGAACACATACGGAAACGCAATACCAAGACCCGCAGTGACTGCAAGAATCACAGAACCCCCGACAGTATCCACAATCTCCGGAAGACCTAACGCATGGAACGGCTGTTCGACATAGGTCGTCATCAAAGTCACAATAGTTTCCTCTAAAAACCCGCCGACCTTAAACACAATCAGCAGAATAGCAAGCAATGTGAAAATCAGAATCGGAATACCTGGAAAACTTCTCGTCAGAAGCGAATCAAAATCCCGGCGTTTCTTCTTCGGAGCATCTGAAATCACCTTCTTTGCAATCTCAGAAGCAGTATAATGTCTGTTCTCGCGGACAATCTGCAAAGGAGACATTGCATGAAGCTTCTCAATCTCCTCACCTAAAGCTTCTGCAGTATCCACAACCTCCTCAGGGATTGTCGAAAGACAAACACCCTCGAGAGCGAAAAGAGCCTCACCTGCAGAAATACCTGCCTCTTCCAAAATCAGCTCTTTTGCCGCTTTGATGTGCTCATCTAAAAGAGTTATTGATTTCGCATTCGGGATATCACCTTTTACAATAGCTTCAGCGACAGCATCCAGATTCTTACCCTCGGTTGCGACCGTCTTGATAACAGGAACACCGAAAATCTCAGACAAGCTCTCAGCATCAATCAGCTTACCCTCCTTTTCCGCATCATCGGTCATATTGAGAACAGCAAGCACAGGCTTTTCGAAATCTGCAACCTGCAGCAGAAGGAAGAGATTCTTCTCAAGAGCCGCAGAATTTAAGACGACAACAAAGAGATCAGGATTTTCCTTTGCAATGTAATCCCTTACCATCTGCTCCTCAACCGAAGGCCCGGCAAGCGAGTAAATACCCGGCAAATCAGTTACAGTAAACTCCTCTCCCCCGTGCTTGACAGGGCCTGTCATAACAGAAACAGTCGTTCCTGGATAATTACTGATTTCAACACCAAGACCGGTTAAAGCATTGAAAATAACCGACTTTCCGACATTCGGATTTCCAAGAAGGACAGCTTTTTTCATGGAGCAGAACACCTCTCAACCATGATGTTGGAGGCAACTTCAGGACTTAAAGCGATTTCGCACTCTTTAACCTTTACAACAACCGCATTGTTCCCAAGCCTCCGGCGTAAGGTGATAAGTTCCCCAGGAATAATTCCCATATCAAGAAGACGGCTGTGCTTGGCAAACCCCTGAATTAATGCAACATGGAGAAGAGAACCTTCGGCGCACTCAACAAGAGGCACAATCGGGTTTTTCTCGGTCAGCTTTTTGTGATCGGTAAATCCCGCCTCCTCGCTCTGCGGAACAGTCCTGTCCATGAACGAGTCGAGTTTGTTGATAGTCTCGGTCGATATTTTATGTTCCAGACGGCAGGCCTCTTCAGATGCCGCATCAGGTTTCTGTCCTAAGACATTTGTTAAAAAGTTTTCAAGAACAGCGTGTTTTCTTGCAACGGACTCGGCTTTTTTAAGGCCCGCTTCGCTAAGATAAAGTCCCTTTTCGTCCTCTAAAACACAGCCGTTTGCCTTGAGCTGTGAAAGTGCAGAGTCAAACTCTTCCTTTCCTCTGGTTTCAAGAACCGCTAAGTCTGTTATATTTGTACGGTCCTTTTTGAGGTTCAGGATTTCTTCCAATATATCTTCGGGGAGGTCAGCCCTCATAATAGATATATTTGTCAGAATCCTTTTTTTATGTTGCTGTTATCTCTTCTTCAGCCTCTCTAAAAGTGTCTGCGGACGCTCCAAAGGCGTACAGTTCTCAGCAAATCTGCACAGCTTACACTTCTCCCCTCTTATCGGTCGCGGAATTTCACCGCGCCGGACCTTTTCAACCTCCCTGAGCGCGGTCAAAAAAAGCCGTTTATCTGACGGCGAGAGAACAACACTTCGAACAGTACCCGAACCCAAGTACTCAACTCTTCCGTAGAACTCCTTTCCATACATCTCCTCAAGACAGATAGAATAACAGACCGCCTGAAGTCTGTCTGATGCATACACTCCATGGGTTGGAGCTTTTCCGCCTTTTACAATCGAAAAACTGTCATCAAAAACCCTGTCAACTCTTCCGTGTATATTGTATTTCCCGGAATCGACCTGCATGTCATATGTAAGAGCCTGACGCCACATAACTTTACTGCAGGCCTCTATCATCTCATCAAGCACAGTAAATGCTTCATCTCCACAGTCTTTTATTGTGAGTTTTAACTCTTCGCGTATTTCTTCGCGGTTCAGTTCATCTCCCAAATGATATGAGAGCTGTTTTGCAACAGAATATCTAAGCGGTTCTAAAAAATAAGCAGGAGATGACTTTGCGAGATAGAGCTGCATAGGGCACACTGAAGCTCTTAGGATGTCGCTGACGGAGACGGAGTTTTCAGGCATATCCAGTGATGATATTTTACTTGCTGTTCGGTATTAATGATTTTGGCGATGGAATTATTTTGATGCAATAATCTATTTATCCTCACGAAGTTAATTTATATAAGCAACTTTTCGCCGTTGTGGCTTAGCGGTATAGCGGCTGATTCGTAATCAGCAGGCCGGGGGTTCAAGTCCCCCCAGCGGCTCTTTTCTCTATTTCTCTAAAAGGAAATCTACAATACATTACAGACGAATATTAATATCAATGATAGAGCTGCATTCTTCTCCGAAGGTCTACCGCGGATGGACCGAGCGGAGCTGTACTCCAAAAGAAACTCTTGAACGCATAGAAAAGTTCGTCCCGGACGCAGGAATCACCCGTGTTGCAGACATAACAGACCTTGACCGTATTGGAATTCCTGTCTACTCCTGCATCAGACCTGCCGCCGCCGAAGGAGCAATTTCTGTGTACAACGGAAAAGGCGGAACAGAAGAAGAAGCAAAGGTCGCAGGAATCATGGAGGGAATCGAGCGTTACAGTGCAGAAGCAATCCCGCGTGACATCTCTGCTGTATCCTACGCTGACATGAAAATCAACGGGCAAAACCCGATAAACCCCGAAGACTTAATCCTCCCTGTAACAGCAGACTCAACACAGGACATCCCGTGGGTCAAGGGATGGGATATCGCAAACAACGAAGAGGTCTCAGTACCGTTCTGTGCGGTCGTTCACCCGAATCCATACTATATGCCAACGCTTTTCCGTTCAAGCTCGAACGGCGTTGCATCCGGAAACACTCTCGAAGAAGCAATCTTTTACGCATTAACCGAAGTCATCGAGCGTGACTCATGGTCTCTTGTCGAGACCACAAGAAACACCGGAAAAAAACTCACAGACCTTCCGCCAAAAGTTGCCGAGATGGCAGAAAAGTTCGAAAAAGCAGGTGTTGAGGTAACTCTTCGAAATATCACCTCTGACACAGGTATTCCAACAATCGCCGCGGTCGCAGACGATGTACAGATGAAAGACCCGCGTCTTTTAATGATTGGAATGGGAACTCACACAAACCCGGAGATAGCAATGATTCGAGCTCTAACCGAGGTTGCCCAGAGCCGCGCCACACAGATTCACGGAGCACGTGAAGACGCAACCATTGCGCAGTTCCGTGAAATGATGGGTTATGACAGAGTCAAGCGCATGAATGCTTACTGGTTCAAAGGAGACGAGTACGAACCGGCATCTGCTGTTGAATCCTGCGCAACTGATGACTTCAAGACCGATATCGAAGAGATTGTATCGCGCCTTGCAGCAGCAGGTCTTGACCGTGTCATTGTATGCGATTTAACCGACCCGGAGATTCAGATTCCAGTCGTCCGCGTAATCGTACCGGGTCTTGAATGCTTCACGATTGACAACGAAAGAAGAGGCCAGAGGTGCCGTGATGCCGAATATCGTCATTTTCACCGCTCCAAGTCTTCCGCCTGAGGAGGCAAAGGAGTATCTGCCGGATGCAGATATCAGACCCCCTGCAAAACGCGGAGATGTAACAGCCGCGGCCGCAGCAGGAGCTGATGTTATCGTCATCATAGACGGAGTCTTCTTCCAGAACGAATCGGTCGGACACAAGGAGATATTAGCAGCTCTACGCTCCGGTGTCAAGTTCTTCGGCTCGTCATCTATGGGTGCTCTTCGTGCCGCAGAGATGGAACCATTCGGAATGGTCGGCGTTGGAAAAATCTTTGAGGCATACAAGTCAGGAAAGATTGTGGCAGACGATGAAGTTGGTCTTCTCTATGACCCGGAGTCAGGAATGGCACTCTCCGACCCGATGGTCAATATGCGGGCAAGTTTTGCCAAAGGTGTTGAGGACGGATTCCTGACCTCAGAAGAAGAGGCAGCACTTCTTAAGACCTGCAAAGGAATCTACTATCCTGACAGAACTTACCGCCGCGTTGTAAAAGAATCCCCGCTCGATGACGAAAAGAAGAAAGCTCTTCTATCCTGGCTCAAGACGAATGCTGTTGACCAGAAGCATGAGGATGCAAAGGCATGTCTTTCTCTTGTGAGGGAAACCTATGCATAAACGTTACGCACGCCAGATTCCGCTAATCGGAGATGACGGTCAAAGAAGCCTTGCCGGGGCAACGGTTTTCATCGCCGGAGCAGGAGGGCTTGGCTCTCCTGTATCCATATATTTAGCTGAAGCAGGCGTTGGCGAGATTCGAATAGCTGATCTGGATGTGGTCGATGAATCAAATCTGAACCGTCAGATTCTTCACCCGGCAGACAGGCTTGGAATGCTTAAAGCAGAATCTGCGGCAAAAACTCTTGCCGCACTCAATCCTGAATGCCGCGTTGTGCCGTTTGCGGAAAAGATTGATGCAGATTCAGTATGCCGGATGGCAGACGGAGCAGACCTGATAATCGACTGCATGGATAACTTCGAGACACGCTATGTGTTAAATGAAGCATCACAAAAGCTTAACATCCCGCTTCTGCACGGAGCTGTAACAGGCTTTTCTGGACAGATTACTCTTGTAATCCCGGGTGAGACACCGTGTCTTTCCTGTATCTTCCCGAAAGCAGGCACTGCAGAGTCTGTACCCATTATAGGAGCTTCGGCAGGAGTTGTTGGAAGCATGCAGGCTTTAGAAGCAGTCCGATTCCTTGTTGGAAAACCAACCCTTGCCGGAAAGCTTCTGCTCTACGACGGAGCATCGAATGCTGTTGATATCTTTTCAGTGAAGAAGAGCAGACGCTGCGGGGTCTGCGGTGAAACTGAAAACTTATAGTCTCTCGAGAAAAATAGTAAGGTATGGCAAAAAAGTTCACTCGTTCACCGACTAACAGGTTTTTAGGCGGTGTCTGCGGAGGTATTGCAGAGTACACCGGAGCTCCGACATGGCTCATTCGTCTGATTGCAGTTGTTCTGCTGTTCCTTCCGCCAATTCCGTTTATACTGGTGTTCCTTATCTACGTTATTCTCTGGGCAGTTATTCCGCTTGGAACGGCTAAAAAGCCGAATGATCCAAACACTATTGACGCGGAGTTTGAGGTTAAAGAGTGAAACCGCCAAGAGATGATAATGATTTAACGGACCCGCCGTTTTATCTTCCTCAGTTTGAAGAGGCGTATCAGTACATCATCAGCAAATATACGATTGCCCCGCGTGATATTGGAATCTTTATTCCGTGCGCTGTAAGGAAACCGTACAGTGAAAGCCCTTCTCATAAGCTGTTTAACAAACTTTTCGGAGAGGTTTTCCCGGATAAGTCCATGTATCATGTGACAATCTTTGGAACGTGCGGAACTGTTCCGGCAGAGCTTGAGCTGATGTATCCGTTTGCCCATTATCATTACATGCTTGGCAATGTAAAAGACCAGAAGATAAAAGACGATTTCCTGGAAATCGAGACAAGACGTCTTATCGGTTATCTGGAAAAGACTAAGGATACCTATACGCATAGAATTGCGTACTGCATAGGTGTTTTCCGCAGGGCCATGGAGGCGGCGGTTTCGGCTACAGGTATTAATGTGGAGATTTATCCAACCCAGCCTGTTATCGATAAGCTGTATGATGCCGACTGCCCGTTCCCGGAGGGAAGCCTTTCGATGCAGGCGTACTTGGATGAGTTCCGCTCTGCACTCACGGAAATGAGGGATAGATAAATGGCTGTTCGAGAAGTTTCAGTTGTCCGTCTGGACGAGAAGAAGTCGAAGTTCTATGCACATCTCTATGAGATTGACACCCCGGATGATGTGATGGAGGTTCGGGCAATCCATGATAAGCTCTACAAGAAGGCGGCACACCACTGTTATGCGGTTGTGTGCGGAAACTTTACAGACAGCAGAGCAGACGGCGAGGTTGGGTCTCCCGGCAGAGCTCTCGCCGAGGTTATGGAGCGGCATAATTTAGGCTCTCACGTGCTTATGGTGTCCAGGATTTTCGGCGGAATCAAGCTTGGTCCGGCAGGGGTCGCCAGAGCTTTCCGCGAGGCTGGAAACGGGGCTGTTGTTGAGTATCAGGCTCACCGCCCGAAATTATAAATCCTTTTTTCACCTATTTTTCTGTATGACAAATAATCTTCTGACATGTCCCTTATCGGGCAAAACCTGTTCTGCTGACGGCTGTATGTGGTGGGATGCTGAGTGGAAGGACTGTTCTGTGCCGGTTCTGGTAAAATATCTGCGGGCAGCAGATGTTCGGGCAACGTTTGACCACAATGTGCCGGCTGAGTTTTTGGAAGGACAGAGGAAATAATAGTTTCTCCCATTCTTTTTTCCGTACGGTTTTTTTGGTGCTGTGCTTTTGTATGGAAAGTTTCTTATTCTCTAATGGTGATTCTATCCTATGAAGAGACGTATGTTCCCTCTTTTTCTCAGACTGCTGATTCTGATGGCAGCAGGCCCTGGTGTTGTCAGGAATCTGTCTGAAGCTGATCCGGCGGATGCTGTTCCCGCTGTCATAAAACGGACAAACGGAGGAGAGAAGTGGGAAACAAAAATCGATTATGCGGATATGGACAACTGGCTTGCAGTAGGTGATGCAGGCAAAGATGTGGATGTTATCTACTTCTATCCGACAGCGTACAATAAGGAAAGCGTGGACGCGCCGGATGTATCGGATATTGATGATGCAGGAATGCGTGCCGGGGCGCAAACGGTTTTCGAAGTTCAGGCTTCCGTCTTTGCAGAGAATTGTAATATCTATGCTCCGTATTACCGGCAGGTTAGTGCCGAGTATGCCCTTACGCTGAGTGAGCAGGATACGACTGAATTTCTTCGCTATTCCGCATCACAGGACCCGTCCTCTGCGCTTGATTACTACTTCGAGCACTGCAACAACGGAAAGCCGTTTATTCTTGCCGGGCACTCGCAGGGTTCCCAGATTATAACACAGCTTCTTTCCGGCTATATGAAAGAGCACCCGCAATATTATAAGAAAATGATTGCCGCATATGTAATCGGGTACTCGGTGACCGGAAAATATCTGGCAGAAAATCCGCATCTTCATTTTGCAGAACGGGCTGATGACATCGGGGTTATTATCTCCTACAATACGGAAGGTCCGGGAAATGCGGGCAGACATAATGCTGTTGTAACACCCGGCGCCATCGCGATAAACCCGGTTAACTGGAAACGGGATACAACATATGCGGGTGTTCTGGAAAATCTCGGCTCGCTGAATACAGAAGGCGAACTCGTTGAAGGTTTTGCTGATGCACAGCTTGATTTGGAACGCGGGGTTGTTGTCTGCAGTACTGCTGATAAGTCACTCTATGCAATCCCTGCACTGGCCGAAGATCTGTTCGGACCAGAGAGTTATCATGGTCATGATTACGGCTTGTACTACGCGAATCTGCGGGAAAATGTAAAGACAAGAATCCGGGCACTGATAAATCGTACTGATGCCTGAATGAAATATCCAAAAAACAGGTTCGATACTCCTAGGCGGGTTCGAACCGCCGTCTCCGGCTCCAAAGGCCGGAATGATTGACCACTACACTATAGGAGTTTCTGCCATACATTATCAGTCTGCAAAGTATTTGTAGATTTTTGAATCTCACGATGCGCCGTCCCGCGCCCGCTTGGGTTACGAATGTTTGGAAGGCATTTCCTGCCGATTTTTGCGAGTGCCAACCGCGTACTTTTATATCTTGTAGGTACAATGTAATAAGGTAGTTGGGCGAGGGTAGCCAAGCCAGGCCAACGGCGCCAGACTTAAGATCTGGTCTATAAGTAGTTCATGGGTTCGAATCCCACCCCTCGCATGTCTTTTTTCACTTCGTTCAAAAATCCATGCTCATTCTTCGCGTCACTTCGTGCCGCTCGAAGCTCGCATTCTTTTTCTTTCGCTTTGATTATCTAATCAGACAGTGTCTTTTCTTTTGATGATTTCACGAAGGGCTAAAAGTTCTGCGTAAACGGCTCGAAGTCCCTTGATAATTTCCGGGAAGTTTGATGCGGTAAGCATTACTGCATCGACTGCTGTCTGCTTCTTTGAAGGACGCATAAAAGGTATTGCGCGGCGGATAATCAGAAGGAGAAGACCTGCGGTAAGAGATGATGTAAGAAGCGAATAGAAAAGCTCTGCAAGCCTCTCAAGCGGTCCAAAAAGCATTGAATCAGCTTTGCTAACCGCATCATCAAAATCATCCCCAGCAAAAGCGAAAGCACCTGCAAGATACGGGGCGGCAGCAGATGCCGCAGATTTGTAGAGACCGTCCTCTGCAAAAAGCATACTGCGGAAGGTCTGCTGACCTGAAAGGAGAGCAATCAGTGTTTCAATCACACTGAATGACGGAGCACTTGTTTCTTCGCTTTCATCCTCAGCTTTTTCATAGATACAGGTAACTGCTGTGATAAGTTCCGCAGGAGAAGCTGAAGTATCCGGGATATCCTTTTGCAGATCCGGGATTAAGGATATAAGCTCTGTAACGTCCGGGAGATTTTCAAAAATTGCAGTAATCCTTCGAAGAATTGTAAAAACAGGCTTTTCGAACTCTGACGCAGAAACAGACGATAAAAGCTCACTGCCTTCTGAAGAGAGAATCCTTACTGCCTCGAGAAGTTCAGCAGCCGCTTTTGTCTCGTCACCTTCTAACAGATAGACATCAGCCCGGTTTAATCTTGCGTCAACGTCATCAAGCATAGAATGATAGCATGTATGGCGTCAAAGAAAATAAAATATCGCAAAAGGAATCAAAACAGAACATTCAACAGGCGGCACATGCTTCATCTTTCAGAAGCGCTCTCGTATAACCCTTACAGAACTATCACGTTTTCTTGGCAGTTCACCTCCGCGAACTGTCTTATAATAAAATCTACTCGAGAGTATATAAATCTATTGATTAATCAAAGCAATTCAGAAAAGAAACGGGCCTGGAGGGATTCGAACCCCCGGCATTCGGGTTAGAAGCCCGACGCTATATCCTGGCTAAGCCACAAGCCCGCAGGTGTGATGCCTTATACTATGGGATTTACTTATAGATAAATGTGATGTTTGGTTTTACCCAAACATAATGTCTCCTTCATATGTGATAGGAGTCATATCACTGTTTTTAACCTCATCTGCGAGCTGCTGAAGCATTGGTTCTACAGTGTCTGCCTGTTTGATGAGGTCTTCTGTATCGATAGTTAAACCATACAGTGCGGCAAAAGCAGAGAGCCCTGCAGCAGACGCGCGTGGATCAACATCAAAGTTGGTCTCGATTAAGAGCCCGTATGCCGGAATGTTTCTAAACGCAGCTTCGTTTAAGATGCCGCCTGTAATTCCCGTGATGTTTAATGCCGGAAGAATCTCTGCAACAGATTTGATTCTTTCAAGAACCCTTGGAGTTGTTGCAGCACCAAACACACGCTCCCCTTCTCCGCCTGTGACAACCCCTCCGATTACCGCAATCTCAGTAATTCTTGCACGCTCAAGAATCCAGTCGATAACAGCGAGCGGGATTTCATATGCTGCCTCATCCGGGATTGGAACATCAGATACGAGAGCCACAATATTTCCCTTCTCGTAAAGCCTTACAGACGGACGTGCCAGACCGTTTACTGCTGCCGATGTTGATGTAAGAAGCGGAGAGCTGACACATCCAAGGTATGTGAATCCGAATTTTTCTGTCAGGTAGTTTACAGCAATACTGCCAACAAGTCCAGAACCCGGAAATCCTGCGACAAGGATGACTTCACGCGCGGAAGGGGCATATGATGCCACACGCACAATCTCAGATGAACTCATGATTAAAGATGGTTTCTTCTTGAAGATATACCTATGCGATGCCTGCAAACGGCAAGTAATTATGAGAAAACGGCGAACATATAGAGCATGCAGGAATACGAAGTAAAACGCGGCAACACCAAAGACCTTGAAGACAGAATCAAAGCAGGTTTTGCTGACATCTTCCAGACTGAGCCGGAAGTCAAGGAAGGACACTATTCCATTTCCTACGGCAGTATGAAACTGCTCGAAGTATGGGCAGGCGAGAAGAACAAGACTGTCTTTGTCGATACCGTAACTGACGAAGCAGTTCTTGCAATGCCGGATGAAGAAGCAGACGGTATCATTCTTGATACAAATAAGAAGTTCAGACAGTTCCTTGATTTAGTTACCTGCTTTACCACCAAAGAACGTGTTAAGCGTGCAAAGAAGGCAGCAGAGAAGTCTGAATAAATTTCTATTTTTTTAAAAAAAGAAACCCGGCTTAGAATGCCGAGTAGTATGAAACACTCTCCGGGATTACATTGACAATGAGTGTTTTCTCATAATACAGCCCGGGATTTCCATCCGTTATATCTTCCGGAAGCCAGACAAGAGATGAGAATGCTTCAAGAGGTGTCACATCTGCATCAAAGAAAATCAGTGACAGCGGATGATATACCTTCATCTCGGATGGTATTCCGTAATTAAAATCTGAAACATCGGTAATGGGTATGCTAAGAGGAGGAACAAGGTCTGGAGTTTCCGCATCCGAGGCAACAGCAAAACCTGTAAAACCCACTGCGGCAAAAATCAGCACAAGAAAAACAGCAGATATTTTATTCATACTCTAAAGTACGTTTGAAAGACTAAATACTTTCCGTCAAAAAAATCTCAAAACAGACAACTAAAGCAAAATGAAAGAGGATTACTCCTCAATCTCCTCTTCTTCCTGCTTGAACTCGACATTTACGATGTCGAACTGGCGGAAAGCGAGCTTCTTTGCTTTGATGATGTTCTTTCCTTCTTTACCGATTGCAAGACCTCTGTCTTCCGGCTGAACTTCGATGTATGCGACTTCGTCGCCTTCTTCGTTCTGCTCGAAGGTAACAGTCTGAATCTGAACCGGAAGGAAACAGTTTCTTAAGAACTGAACTTTGTCAGGGTTGTACTCAACAACCTCAACCTTCTTTCCGAATGCATCAGATGCCTTCTTAACGCTGGCACCCTTCTTTCCGATGGCGAGGCCCATTTCCCCAGGATTGATAACGAAGAGAATTCTAGAGAATTTCTCGTCAACAACGCAGTCGCGTGCTCCTGCGCCGGTTAAGTTCTCAAACTGGGCAATAAGACGCATATCGTCTTCTGAAATGGTAATTTCGCCCATATTTATTCACTCTTGAGGGAAAGAATGTCGGACTCGCCTGCGTCGACGATTGCGAGGATGCTGACCATGTGGTCGCGACCGATTTCTTTACCGAGCTGACGGGAGCTGCCGTTGAATTCGTAGACAGAGAGGTTCTCTGCGCCTGCAATGATTGCGCGGACCTTTGCCGGTGCGTTCTTTGCGACGATAACAAGCTGTGCCTTGTTCTCTGCAACGACTTTTTCAACAGTGTTCTGACCGAGTGCGACGTTACCGGTCTTCATTGCTCTCTTTAAGGATAAGTTGAAATCCATTTTATGTTCACCTTTTGAGGTTTTAACTGCACTCAGGACAAAACTCAGGGAGGTGAATCCCCAGTATTTCTTTGTCCGTCCCGCAGGTCAGGATATGCGTAAATTACGCAGTCCTTGTTTCCATAGGAAACGGTATATTATTAGACGTAAGAGATAATGAATGTTTGTCTGAAAAAGCAGATAATATCAAAGAGAGAATCAGAACTTAAACTTAGGCTAAGATTTTCTGAATCTGCACCACAATTTCTGGAATGTCATTTCTTGATACAGACCACACCTGACGAGTATCCAATCGGAAATACTGATGAATCAAGACATTTCTGAACTGCTTCATTTCACGCCATGGAATATCCGGGTGTTCATCTCTGCATTTCTCGGAGAGATGAGTCGTTGCCTCGCCGATAATCTCGAAAGAACGAATCACAACATCCTGAGCATCCTGATTTTCTAAAAACTCATCATATGACATCGCGGAGGTGACGGACATTATCTTCTGACAGCGGGTGAGAATATGTGTTAGAAAAATCTCATCAGTTTTCATGCAGCTGCCTCTCCTGCGTAGAGAATCATATCCTGCATTACATACGGCTGAATCATCGGCTCAATAAAATCGAGTGAGACCAAATCGACCTTCCGCTGAAACAGCGCCTCAAGGTAATCATGGAATGCAATAAAATCCCGAAGCGGCAGACTTCCGTTTTTGAAACGATACAGCACATCAATATCAGAATCCTGAGTATCCTCACCGCGTGAGACCGAACCAAAGATACCAATCGTCTCAATCTCGAAACGTTCCTGCATCTCGGAAAGATTCTCTGCAAGTTTTTTGAGGGCGTCCTCTTTGATGCTTTGGTATTCCTGCATTCTTAATTATATTCTATTTAGTACTCAGGGATTATGAGTGTTTCCCAACCGGATAATTTGTAAAAAAAAGAGGGTTAGTCGTAGAAGGTGTGCTCGCGGTTGTCGCGGCGGAAGTTTCTTCCTCCACGGTCTCCTCCGCGTCTGTCGCCGCCTCTTCTGTCCCCGCCGTCTCTTCTGTAATTGTTTCCGCCCTTGTTTCCATAAGAGCCGCGGTTATTGTTGTATGACTTGCGCTCTCTAAATCCTCCGCGGTCTCCGCCACGGCGGAAGTCGTTTCCGTCACGCTCAGGTCTCGGGGTTGCAACAGAAATCTGAAGCTCCTTTCCGCGGATGGTAGCTCCGGCCATGACTTCAGCGACATGGTCTGCGTGCTCAAGCGGGACCTCGACAAAGGAGTAGTTGCTGTAGAGGTCGATTCTGCCGATAGCAGAACCCGGAATGTCGCACTCGCCTGCGAATGCACCGACAATGTCTTTTGGACGAATCTGCTGGTTCTTTCCAAGAGTGATTCTGAAACGAACCATGCCAGGCTCTGCTCCGCAGTTCTCGTAAGTTCCTTCCTCAACCTCTCCCTTGAATGGAACAGGCTCTGCTCTCGGCTGAAGCTCAACAATCTCCTCGCTCATGGAGGTCTTGCCGTCTTCTAAGTGCATCTTGAGAAGTGCTGCTGCGACTTCAATACTTGTAACTTCCTGCTCTTCTGCTTCGGTCTCGGTCTCTAAG